>Ga0224512_10001263_pt1 | contig 24835 bp, 23 predicted proteins | sample SF_May12_sed_USG_4_FD_169103 | JGI IMG/M metagenome (GOLD analysis project Ga0224512, IMG submission 169103) | Sediment microbial communities from San Francisco Bay, California, United States - SF_May12_sed_USGS_13 | ecosystem: Environmental > Aquatic > Marine > Sediment | place: USA... | reverse complement strand
CGCGTGACCGTACAACCAACCGATCCCCGCTCCGGCTCCAAGTAGTAATATCAATCCGATCAGGAACTTCCGTGCGGCAATGGACACTGTTCAAATACTCGAATCATCGCGCGTTGAGAATCGATAGCCCGCACCCCTCACTGTCTGGATGTAGTCATTGGCACTGCCCGGCGACAGCGCCTTGCGCAGGCGGCGCACGTGCACGTCCACGGTGCGTTCCTCTACATACACGTTCGCACCCCAGACGCGGTCCAGGAGTTGCGCTCGGCTGTATACTCGATCCGGATGTGTCATCAGGAACCGCAGCAAACGAAACTCGGTGGGACCGAGCTTGATTTCATTTCCCGATGCGAGGACGCGGTGTCCCGCCTTGTCCAGCTCGAGTACGCCGGCATTGACGGCTTCGCCGTCCGAGCTGCTGCTCCTTCGTAGTACCGCCTGGATACGTGCTAGAAGCTCGCGGGGTGAAAACGGCTTCGTAATATAGTCGTCGGCGCCGCCGTCCAGTCCCGAAATCTTGTCGCGCTCCCCGGCACGGGCTGTCAACATGATAATGGCGAGGTCCTCGTAGTCCTTGTCGCGCTTCAGCATCCGCGTCAGCTCCAGGCCGCTGATATCCGGCAACATCCAGTCGATCAAGGCGAGATCCGGTCTTTTGTCTGCCAGCAACTCGCGCGCAACACGACAGTCGGCGGCCTCCAGCGTCTCGTACCCGGCCCGGGACAGATGAAATGCAATCATCTCCCGGATCACTTGCTCGTCCTCGACTATCAGTATCTTGTGTGCAGCCATGCTGATTTATCGACAGCCTCGGGGGAACGGGTTCCTGGTGCAACCGGCGCATTTCAACAGCAGTATATTACAGGACTGTTACGGCTTGGCTGACGAGGGCTTTTCGGCCACTTTGTGGCGCATATAGGCCGGGATCAGGTCCTGCGGATCGACGACCTCTCCCTTTTGCAGCGCGAGCGCTCCGAGCGGCAGCAGGAATCGGGCGCGTGGGTGAAGAATCTCCGAGAGTGACTCAAACAACGCCTCGTTCAGAGCAGCCAGATGCGGATAACGCAGCCAGCCGAAACCCGCCGCGATCCGGCCTTGGGCATCGGCAGGGTCCAGTTCGTCAATCGTCAGCTGGCCGTGCAGCCGCTCCGGAAAAATCGGGTCCGGGCAATTCGCGTCACCGCGACGATAGGCGCCGAGATAGACCTCGTTCATATGAGCGTCCTGGGCGACGATGACGGTATTAGCATCGGACTCGGCAAACACCTGGGCCGCCACGGCGGCGAGCGACGAGATTGGCACAATGTTCAGACCGGCGCCGTGCGCCAGTCCCTGCGCGACAGACGCCGCTATGCGCATGCCAATGAATGAGCCCGGTCCGTTGCCGAGTACGATTGCGTCAAGATCGCTAAGGTCGGCGCACCCCTCATGCAGCACGCTTCGTATCATCGGCATCAGGATCCGCGTGTGTTCGCGCGGCTCTTCCTCGTGCCGTTCGAATACGCCCGAGCCCAGGTGCAGAGCAACGCTGCATGCTACGGACGAGGTGTCGATCGCCAGCAGTTTCACGCGACGGCGCCCTTGCGCTGGTGTGCCGCGAGAAAACTCGATACTTCATTGAGCGTAGAGGTCGGGGACATGGGTTCGAGGCACTGCAGGAACATCTTGCCGTAACGCTTGCTTAATACCCGCGGATCGCACAAGACGATGACGCCGAAGTCGTGCTCGTCGCGCAACAGACGGCCAGCTCCCTGCTTGAGTGCAAGTGCCGCGAGCGGCAGTTGGTGGTCCATGAAGCCGTTGCCGCCCTGGCGCCGAATGAATTCGAGCCTTGCCATCATCAGCGGATCAGCTGGTGACGCAAACGGCAGCTTGTCGATCGCGACGACGCTCAGCGCCTGACCCCTGACATCGACGCCTTCCCAGAAACTGCCGGTGCCCAGCAGGACGGCGTCACCGTGCTTGCGGAATCGTCGCAGCAAGTCGTCACGCGGCGCATCGCCCTGGGCCAGTAGCTGCCGGCCACCCAGGCTCGACTTATGGCTTTTGAACCACTTTTTCGCGTTGTTCAATGCCCGGTGGCTCGTAAACAGGCAAAACATTCCGCCCGTTGTCATGTCGAGCAGCGGCGTAACCGCCTCGAGCATCGCGTCCGTATGGCGCGGATCCGACGGCTGCGGCATGTCCGGCGGCAGATAAACGAGGCCGTTTTGCTGCAGGCTATAGGGGCTTGGAAACGTCAGGCCCTTGACGCCTTCGAGCCCCATACGCGACCCGAAGTGCGAAAAGTCCTCGCCCACGGCAAGCGTGGCCGAGGTGAATACCCACGCTTGAAAACCGCTGTCGACAATCGCTCTGAGCTTCGTCGAGACATCGAGTGGCGTCAGGTTCAAGCGCAAGCTGCGAGGTTTGATCTCGAGCCAGCGCAAGCCGTCCCACACGTCATCGCTCGACAGAACTGCAAGCCTTTCGGCGACGCCGGCAAGCTGCTCATGAATCTTCTCGAGATCGATCGTTGCATCGCCGAGTTCCACAACTGCGACCTGCAGGTCGTGCACGGCGTGTGCAAGCTTGTCCAGCGGCTCTCGAATTTCAGCCATCACCTCGCTGAGTTCATGCCGCCCTTCGTTACGCGGTGCCGCCGCGCGCAGTTCTCGCACGGCCGTCTGCAGCTTGTCGGTGCGGCGATTAAGATCGGGCTGTGACAGCGGCAGGGTTACCGCGCGCACTTCGTCGACGAGTCTCTCGAGTTCGCGGCTGCCGAGCGCCACACCGAAAAACTGCACGGCCAGGTCGGGCACCTGGTGTGCTTCATCGAGGATGATGGCCTCGGCGCCCGGCAGAAACTCGACGAAGCCCTCTTCTTTCATCGCAAGATCGGCCAGCAGCAGGTGATGATTGATCACGACCAGATCGGCCTCCTGCGCCGACCGACGCGCTTTAACCACATGACACTTCGAGTATTCGGGGCACTTCTGGCCAAGACAGTTTTCAGCGGTAGACGTCACGAGCGGCCAGACGGCCGAATCTTCCGCAACTTCAGTAAGTTCCGCACGGTCTCCGCTATCGGTCCGGTAGCGCCATTCGCGCACGTGCTGCAGGTCATCAGCCAGCGCGGCGGCAGATTCAGCCACCTGGTCCAGGCGGTGCAGGCACAGGTAGTTCGCGCGCCCTTTGAGCAGCGCCGTCGTGACGGGCCGACCGACAGCCCTGCTGATCAAAGGCAGGTCGCGGTGATACAGCTGATCCTGCAACGCCTTGGTGCCGGTGCTGATGATTGTCTTGCGGCCACTCAAAAGCGCGGGCAGCAAATACGCAAAGGTCTTGCCCGTGCCGGTGCCGGCTTCGACCACGAGCTTGTCGGAATTCGCGATGGCTTCTGCCACGGCTTCAGCCATCCAGGCCTGGCCGGCGCGCGGTTGGAAACCGGGCAAATGCTCTGTCAGGGGGCTCTTTTCGCCAAAAAATTCGGTCAGATTCGTCACGGCCAAGAGATTACACGGTTATGCTCTCGCTGGCTTCCGGATAAACGGGGCCATACTTGAATTAACGTGTTGGTACGCTAAATCAAGAACGTCCCCGATTGCTCATTCTTCGAGGCCGAGGCGCTCATGCATGATGGGGCTCGTCGTCGTGTATTGCACGTGCACTTTCTTATCGGGCTCGATGCGCTGTTTGATGGCAAACGCCGCCAGCGCCGCTTCATGAAAACCGCACAGAATCAGTTTCTTCTTGCCGGGATAGTAATTGATGTCGCCGACCGCATAGATTCCTGGCTTGCTCGTTTCAAATGTCTCGGTACTGACATTGATCGTCTTCCGGTTCATATCAAGACCCCATTCGGCAATCGGTCCCAGCTTCGGCGCCAGACCAAAAAAAACCAGGACATGATCCGCAGCGATCACCGTCGATTCACCCCCTGTATTCTTGATCCTGACCGCTTCGAGCCTGCCGTCCTCGCCGATGAATTCCTCGACTTTCGAGTTCTCAAAAACATCAATCTCGCCTTTTCTTGCCAAAGCACGCATCTTGCTCACCGAGGCTTCGACAGCACGGTACTCGTCGCGACGATGCACCAGCGTTATATGTTTGGCCTTGCCGTAGAGTTCGAGCACCCAGTCGAGCGCCGAATCGCCACCACCGAATATCACGAGCTTCTTGTCCGCAAAGATCGACGGATCCTTGACGCGATAGTGCAGCGCCGTCCCGGCATAGTTCTCGATACCTGTAGCCCTCATGGGCCGTGGCTGAAACGACCCGACGCCGCCGGCGATTACTACGGCTTTGGCGTGAAAAAGTTTGCCGGCACTGGTTCCGACGACAAAGCTGTCGTCTTCCTGACGTTCGACGGTGGTGACTTCTTCCCCGAGGTGCATGCCGCAATGGAAAGGTTCGATCTGCTTCAGGAGGCCCTGCGTCAGCTCCTCTCCCGTACACACGGGTATCGCCGGGATGTCGTAGATCGGTTTGTCCGGATAAAGCTCGGTGCACTGTCCACCAGGCTGGCGAATCGAGTCCACAATCTCCGCTTTAAGGCCGAGAAGACCTAATTCAAAAACCTGGAACAAGCCGCACGGACCCGCTCCGACAACAACAACGTCAGTATTTATCATGCTGTTAGCGAATGTCGTCCGGATAGAGAATCGCTCCGGCACGCCCGCTCTGCTTCTTGTGGTACAGGGCCTGATCGGCATGTTCGATGATCTTCTCGGCGGTCATCGGCTTGCTCGCATCGCTGATCGCCATACCGATGCTAAGTGTCACGGACGCGCTTTCCTGCCGGGTTCGCAGGCGCGTTTTCTTCACATTGGCGCTGATCCGTGACGCAACCGACCTGCAGAGATCCGGCGCGGCATCGCGCAGTACCAAGAGAAATTCATCGCCGCCGTACCGTGACACAATGTCGTCGGGACGGACCGACGCGACGATGCTCGCCGCGATCTTTCTCAAAGCCTGGTCGCCGACAGGGTGGCCGTACTTGTCGTTAATTTCTTTAAACAGGTCGATGTCAATCATGCAAACGGCAATCCGTTCGCCGCTCGTTTCGGATTCCTGAAGCAGGGACTCAAGCAATTCCAATCCGCCCCTGCGATTCCAGACCCGGGTTAAGGTATCGAGGAGCGCCTGGCGCCGGGCAGAGCCCAGTTTACTCACCAGCTGGCTCTGTGCATCCCAAAGGTCGGAAGTCAGCAACTCGCGCTCGGCCAGGTGTCCAAGATCTGACAGAGTTTCGAAAAGCGTTTCGTCGGCTGCCTTGGGCTCGGTGTCAAAAGCACAAAAGGTGCCAATGATCTTGCGGGTTGCGTCGCGTATCGGGTACCCCGCATAGAATCGAAACCTGGGGCCGCTGGTTACCAGGAGCGAATTGGCAAATCGCGCATCCTTGAGCGTGTCCAGCACGACTATCGGTTCCCCGCTGTCGATCATGACTTGCTCGAGGCTGTCCTTGAGCGGCAGCTCGCTGACTGGCCAACCTATGATCGACTTGAACCAGAGCTTATCGTCAGCAATCAGCGTGACCCCGGCCGCCCGGACGCCCATGGCCCTTTTTCCAAGGCGGCTGATACGCTCGAACCGTTCCTCCAGCGGTGTATAGAATCCATCGAACTTGTGCAGCCCCGCGATCCGCATCGTGGCCTTGCTGGCCAGCGACTCGCTTAGCGATGTTGGATCGTCGTGTGCCGCCATACTGTTGTTCCCGATGAGTTTTCCGAAGCCGACGTCGTGTCCCGCGAAAGTATAGTCCGCGTTCGCCTACTATTTCATGCAAATCGGCTCTTGCCGCCCTCAATTGACGGAGTGTGCAGGGTTTGGGCTGTCGTTGCCATCTGTCCCGTCCGCTCTGCGCCCGAGTCCGGCAATCATGCGGCCCAAGCGTCGAAATGTGACTCCCCTCACGGCTTCCAGGCATGAGTCTCCATAATATTGCCGCATTCTGTTAAATAATTTACGGGACCCGGAACATGTGGCAAGGGTTTGGAAAACGCGGGGCAAGCGGAGGTCGCTGCGGACTGGCGATCGGCGCTGAGCGCGTCGCGCTGGCTTACGTGCAGCAGGGAAACGGCGGTGCAATGCGACTCGCCGCTGCAGCCGTTGACAGGCGCGCCGACGAAGACGGCTGGCTGCGGCGATTGGAGCAGCAGGCCAGTGGTATCCACGTTGGGAAGAATCGGGTTGCATCAGTGCTGCCGAACGGGGCTTATCAGCTCGTTCTCGTGGAAGTTCCCAACGTGCCGGCTAGCGAGGTCAAATCGGCCGTTCGCTGGAAAATAAAAGACCTCCTCGATTTCCCTGTCGACGAGGCCGTCATTGAACTATTCCAAATGCCGGAACAGTCGAGCGCTACCAAAAAGCCCATGGCCTATGCTGTGGCCACGCGCCGAAGTCGCGTTCAGGAACATATTGAACTTCTCCATAACGCCGGCCTGGCGCTGGACGTCATCGACATACCGGAACTTTGCACGCGCAACATTGCCACGCGGCTGCCGCAGGATGCGGGCGGCGTCGCCTTCCTACATTTTGCAGACAATCATGGAACCCTCACCATCACGCGGCAGGGCGTGCTCTACCTGATCCGGCAAATCGAAAAGGGACTCACGACGATGCACGCGGCTTCCGGGGATGATTTTGCCAGCAACGAAGTGGTTTCCAAGATCGTGCTGGAAACGCAAAGGTCGCTGGACTACTACGAAAGTCACTTCAACTACGGGCCGGTTACAGAACTCGTGCTGGCACCCGGCTCCAACATTGGCGGCCTGGCGGATTCGCTGCACGGGGAACTCGGCCTGACGATAAGCAGCCTCGATCTGAACGGAATGTTTGAAACCGGGACTGCAATGTCGACGACAGAACAGTCGGATTGCCTGCTGGCGATCGGCGCGGCGCTCCGGGACGAGCCGCAGGCGGCATAGGACCAAACATGATGCATCAGCAGATCAACTTCTACCGGGACGAATTCCACAGCGAGGACCAGATATTCTGTGCCACGACGCTGCTGAAATTCTGTGGCGCAGTTCTGCTTGCCATGCTCCTGACCTACGCGTTCGCCGTGCAAAAAGTCGACAGCATCGAGAATGAGTCGAATATCGTCGCCAGGCAGGAAACGGCGGCGGTCGAACGACTCGTCAAGATCCGGCCGATTATTTCCAGCATTGGCGGCGAACGGACCTGGTCTGAGCGACTTGAGGATGCGACGCGCTCACTCGAAGAGAAACAGCTGGTGCTAAGCCTGCTGCAAGGTTCGACACTCGGCGACACCAAGGGTTTCTCACGTCACTTGAGATCACTGGCACGCCAGAACATGGACGGCCTGTGGCTGACGCACATCAATCTGTCCGCCCTTGGCGACAGGACGCGACTGGACGGAAAGGCGCTGCGCGGCGAACTGGTACCCGTCTATCTACAGAATCTCGCCGAAGAACCGCCTTTCGCGGAGCAGCGGTTTAACAGCTTCCAGATCAACGGCTCCGAGGAACCCGGCAGCAGCATCGTGACTTTCTCCGTTAACAGCGAAGCAGAGCTGATTGCCCGCGTGGTGAATTCGCAATGACACTGCAAAGACAGATCAAAACGAAATTGACGGCGCTTCGTGCGCAAGTCGACAAGCTGAGCTTGCGAGAGCGTCTGCTCGTGTTTGCAACCGTGGTGATGCTATTCGGTTCCGTGTGGTACCTGAGCTTGATAGAACCCCTGACGCAGCGCGCGGCAAACAGCCGGACGGAAATCGAAGCCCTGCAGGCACGGATACAAACCGCCAATCGAAGCCTCGAAGACCAGGTGCTTCAAATTTCGGGCTCCGGCACAGAGTATCAGGATCGTTTTTCCCGAGTTCAGCGCCGCATCGATGCAATAAACGAAAGCCTCGGTGACTACGCCTCCGAACTGATCGATCCGGCAGAAATGGCGCGCGTCATGGAAGGCGTTCTCAGAGAGCAGTCGAAGTTGAGGCTGATACGCATACGCAACCTCAGCCCCGAGGCGCTATCGGCTTCGGCCGACTCGCGCACGGCGACGTTTTACAAACATGGCATCGAGATCGAGTTCGAAGGCAGCTACAGCGCCTGTCTCGATTACCTGCAGGAAATCGAAAATCTGCCGTGGCGTTTCTACTGGCAGGTACTGGAACTCGAAGTCCTCGAATACCCGCGGAACAAAGTTCGGCTCGAAGTCAGCACTCTCAGCCTGAATAAGGAGTGGATCGGTGCGTAACACCTTTTTCATGTCAACCGTTACCGTCGCACTCCTACTGGGCTTTGTGCAAACAGCCGGCGCCGAGTCGGATCGTGATCCGACGCGGCCCTATTCGGCACGTTCGCTCGTGTCGCCAGCCACCGGAGCCGCGGCCTTCAAGGTGTCGGCCGTTTTCGTGTCCACGGAACGCCGCGTTGCAGTTGTCAATGGTCAGCGCGTAATCGAGGGGGACACGATAAATGGTGCAATCGTTGTCGAAATTAATAAAGACGGATTGCGACTCAATTTGCACGGCAAGGAACTTACAACCCGGCTCCTGCCAGCCGGATTGCGAAAGTAAAGTAAATCGGAGCAACAGATCAATGATCAGGAAAATGATTACTGTATTCACCGCCGCCGCATTCCTCTCGGGATGTGCAGCGCCAATGCTGCGTACAGACGCGACGCAGACCGTCATTGATGAGGCCCTGAATGAAGCCAGCCTGCCCTACGAAGCGCCGGCGGAAGCGGCAGCAGCAAGTGCACCTGCGGCTGCAAGTGAATTGCCGAGCCTGTCGGAAAGCGAAGAACGCTTCGACGTGAACACCGACGAGACTCCCGCCAAGGCGTTTTTTATGGCGCTTGTGGAAGGCACCCCTTACAACATGGTTGTCCATCCCGACGTCACCGGAAGTGTTTCGCTGTCAATGAAAAGCGTCACCGTGTCGGAGGTCCTCGACGTTATCAGTGAGATCTACGGGTATGCGTACCGGGAGAACCGCACCGGCTTTGTCGTGCTCCCGGCCACCCTGCAGAGTCGAATATTCCAGATTGACTACCTCAACCTGCAGCGTTCCGGCATCTCCAGCACACGCGTCAGCTCGGGCCAGGTCAGCGAATCAAGGTCGGACGGAAACCGCAGCGGTTCGCTGCTGTCGGGTCAGGATGCTTTTTCCTCGGCCTTCTCAGATGCATCGCAGGGAGACGCTCAGCAACTCAGCGGCTCACGGATCGAGACCAACTACGAGGCGGACTTCTGGACCGAATTGCGTTCGACCCTGGAGGCCATCATCGGCGACCGCGAGGATCAGCCGGTCGTTGTCAATGCGCAGACCGGGGTAATAGTTATCCGCGCCATGCCGCAGCAGCTGCGCGATGTCGAGGATTATCTGAATACCATCCAGGCAATTGCTCAGCGACAGGTCATCATCGAAGCCAAGATCATCGAAGTGCAGCTGAGTGAGGGTTTCCAGGCCGGAATCAACTGGGTGTCCGTTGCACAGAACAGCAGCGGCGATACATACACTGTCGGTCAACTGGCGCCACCCGGCGGATTCCCCGTAAGCCCGGATACCCTCGGCGGTGCGCCCGTCACTGTCTCGCCCGGAACAGCGACGACCGGTTTCATCAACTCCACGCTCGGCGGCGCGTTTACGATGGCGTTCGACATCGGCGACTTCAATTCGTTTATCGAACTGCTTGAATCACAGGGCGACACGCGCGTCCTGTCCAGCCCGCGCGTTTCGACGCTGAACAACCAGAAAGCCGTGATCAAGGCCGGCACGGACGAGTTTTTCGTAACGGACATCGCCAGCAATACCGTCACCGGGACATCGTCGGCGACCAGCCGCAACGTTCAGCTGACGCCGTTCTTTTCCGGCATCGCACTCGACGTGACGCCGCAGATCAGCGCCAGCGGCGAAATCATATTGCACATCCACCCCACGGTAAGCGAAGTGACCGACCAGGAGAAGGTCGTCACAGTTTCAGGTGAATCCGACACGCTGCCCCTTGCGTTCAGCGAAATCCGCGAGTCGGACAGCATCGTCAAGGCGCGCAGCGGCCAGATCATCGTCATCGGGGGCCTGATGCGGAATTCGAAGCGATCCGAGGGCTTTTCGACCCCCGGACTCAGCCGAATACCGGGAATCGGCAAACTGTTTCAGAGTTCGCGCGAAATCGAGCAAAAGACAGAACTGGTCATTCTCCTGAAGCCGATCGTCGTGGACAACGACGGAGTCTGGTCGACCGTGGCGAACGAATCACTGCAGCGCATGCCCAGGCGGTAGGCAGGACATCGCATGTTCAAATCGACTTCAACATTACGCGTCGCAACCTCCCGACCGAAGAAAGTCCGTCTCGGCGACCTGCTCGTCGAAGCCGGTGTCATTACGCTTGACCAGCTGGACGAGGCGCTCTCGCATCAGAAAAAGAGCGGCCAGAGGCTCGGCCGGGCGCTGACCGCAATCGGTGCGATTAGCGAGCCGGAAATGAACAAGTTTCTGGCCAAGCAGCTGAAGATCGATTACCTGGATCTGAGCGGCCTCGAACTTAAAGAAGACACGGTGAAGCTGCTGGGTGAGGTGCACGCGCGCCGCCATCGGGCGCTGGTCCTCAAATCCGACAAGGACAGCCTGCTGGTCGGCATGGCAGACCCCACCGACCTGTTCGCCTATGACGAGATATCCCGGCGTTTGGACAGGCCGGTCCGCGTAGCGCTGGTATCGGAATCCCAGCTGCTGCGAACGATCGACATCGTCTACCGGCGCACGGATGAAATCGAGGCGCTGGCGGCTGAAGTAAAACAGGAACTCGGCGAAGGCGAGATCGATATCGAGCAGCTGACGGCCGATGACGACACCGATGACGCACCCGTGATCAAACTGCTGCAGTCGATGTTCAAGGACGCGGTTCAGGTCAAAGCCTCGGATATCCATATCGAACCTGAAGAGTCCCTGCTGCGCATCCGCCAACGCGTTGACGGCGTGCTTCAGGAGCAGGTCATCGACGGACGGGCGGTATCGAGCGCTCTCGTTACGCGACTCAAATTGATGAGCGGCCTCGATATTTCGGAGAAACGCCTGCCTCAGGACGGCCGTTTCTCGGTCCGTGTGAACATGACGACGCTGGACGTGCGTATCTCGACCCTGCCGGTTCAGCACGGTGAATCGCTGGTACTGCGGCTGCTGGATCATTCCGCGAACCTGCTGACACTATCCAACCTCGGCATGCCGCCGGACATCCAGCGGCGGTTTGCAACTTTGATCGAAAAGCCCGGCGGCATGGTACTCGTGACGGGCCCGACCGGCAGCGGCAAAACCACGACACTGTATTCAGCACTGAACCGGGTCAACCATCCGACGACGAAAATCATTACCGTCGAAGACCCGGTCGAGTATCGCCTCGAGCGCATCAACCAGGTACAGGTCAATCCGAGAATCGGCCTGGATTTCGCCCGGGTTCTCCGGACCGCGTTGCGCCAGGATCCTGACATCATCCTGGTCGGCGAGATGCGCGACAAGGAAACCGTGGACATCGGGCTGCGCGCGGCGATGACCGGGCACATGGTGTTTTCGACCTTACACACGGTAAGCGCCGCGGCAACAATCAGTCGTCTGCAGGATATGGGTGCACCGGGCTACCTGATGGCGGCCGCCCTGAACGGCGTGCTGGCGCAGCGCCTCGTGCGGCGCGTCTGCACGAGCTGCAAAGAGACAGTTAAGCTCAGCAAGGGGCAGCAGGCATGGCTGACCGCAGAGATTGGCAAAGACCGCGCCAAAGGGCTCGAATTCGTACGCGGACGAGGCTGCAACTACTGCTACCTGACCGGCTATAACGGACGCATAGGCGTCTACGAACTGCTGGAAATCGACGATCGGCTGGCCGAGGCCATTCAGCGGGAAGATGCTGCCGCCTTCGATAAAGCGGTCGCCAAGAAAAAGAGCTACGTGCCGTTGACGCACTGCGCGATGCAGTACGCAATCGAAGGCATAACCTCGATCGAGGAAGTCATTCGGGTAACCGGTGGCCTGGACGAGGATGACCCACTCAGCCTGTCCGGACAGCTGGTTGGCGATAAGACTGATGCCCGGGATAACGTCCGCCGTGGCTGAATTCATGTACAAGGGACGCTCGGCAAACGGTGCGCTCGTCAACGGCAGCCTGCAGGCGGCATCAGCCGATGCAGTTGCCAACCGCCTGCTGGGCCTCGGCGTTACACCTATCGAGATAACCGAGGCGACCGTTCACGCCAGCACTACGGTCGAGGATCTTTGGCGACGCCTCGGCGGCGGCCGCCCTACTACCAAGGACCTGGTCTTGTTCTGCCGCCAGATGCATACGGTAACGCGAACCGGGCTGCCGCTCCTGCGCGGCCTGAGCGGTCTGATGGAAACTACCCACAACGAGGTGCTGAAAGCGGCGTTGATCGATGTGATCGCGAGCCTCGAGTCCGGCCGCGGCCTCGCAAAATCCTTGCAGCGCCATCCCGACATCTTCTCGCACATGTTCGTCAGCATCATCGAAATCGGCGAAGCGACGGGCACCCTGGATACCGCATTTCTCAGAATGTACGAATACCTGAGCGCGGATCAGGAAATTCGCGACCGGGTGCGATCGGCCGTCCGTTATCCGCTGATCGTAATGATCGGCATTGCCGTGGCCATAGCCATCATCACCGTTTTCGTCATCCCGAATTTCGCGCCCATCTTCAGGGCGCTTGGTGACAACATACCGTTGCCGACCCGCATCATAATGGGCGTCTCCGATTTCGCCATCAGTCACTGGCCCATCGTTCTGGTTCTGATCGCCGCTGCCATCGCATCGTTCGCCTTCTACGTCAAGACACAAGCCGGTCGCTTCAACTGGGACCGACTCAAACTGCGTATCCCGGTAACGGGCATCATCGTGCGTAATGCGGCGCTATCGCGCATCCTGCGTTCGCTGACGATTTCGCTTGAAGCGGGCCTGCCAATGAACGACACGCTGCGCACCGTCGCCCCGGCGATTGGCAATGAATACCTTGCTGAGAAAATGGGGAAACTCGGCACCGGCATCGAACGCGGCGAATCGCTGTCGCAAACGGCAAGATCGAGTGACCTTTTCACGCCGCTGGTCCTGCAAATGCTGGCATTGGGCGAAGAAACGGGTGCGCTGCCCGAACTCATGAGCGAGGCCGCCGACCATTACGAGCGCGAGGTGGAATATGACCTCGAGAACCTGAGTGCCGCACTGGAACCGATACTCATTGTCGCAGTGGGCGCCATCGTGCTGGTGCTGGCGCTCGGCGTCTTCCTGCCGATGTGGGATATGGTCGCCGCCGCGAGAGCATGATGAGCACTCGGTTTCGCAACCGTGGGTTCTCCTTGCTCGAGCTGGTCGTCGTGATCGTCGTCATTGGCACTCTTCTCGCCGTCGCGCTCAATCGCCTGCTGCCTTACATCGACGAAGCTGAACGGGTCGGCGTGCTGACGCTGGAGAGCCAGATCAAGAGCACGTTGCTCACGGATGCGGCGAAGCGCATCGCAGGCGGCAGGGCGGCCAGTATTTCCGAACTCGACGGCAGCAATCCTATGCGCCTCATGCTCGAGCCACCAAAGAACTATGTCGGTGAAAAAAGAGAAGATCAGCGGAGTGCCGTACCTCGCCGCAACTGGTATTTCGACCTGAAAACGCGACGACTCGTGTATAGGATCGGGCGGCGATTTGGCTGGTCCGATGACGAGTTTTTGGATGACCCTGAGTTCGAAGTGCGCGTGGCCTTCAATGACCGTAATGGCAACAGCCGCTTCGAGCCGGGCACCGACGAGCTTTACGGCGTACGCCTTGACGCAGTCGCCGGCGCCGAGTGGCTTGCCGGAGACAGACCAAAACGGTAATGATTGTGATTTTTCAGTTACTTACGGAAACTAGTTTACATAACTGTGAAGACGATCACAGACCGAGGTTTCGGCCTTGAGGAAAATTAGCCCTGGATTATGAACCAACACTGGAGTTTTCAAAATGAACAAGGCATCTAAAGGTTTTACGCTCATCGAACTGGTGGTCGTGATTACCATTCTCGGAATTCTGGCCGCGTTTGCCATTCCACGATTCGCGGGCCTGGAAAGAGAGGCGCGTATTGCCACGGTGCAAGGTCTCGCCGGCAGTGTTCGCAGCGCAGCAACGCTGGCACACAGCTTGTCCCTGGCCCAGGGCTTGGCCCCTGACGCTTCAGTCACGATGGAAGGCGCACCAGCGCCGATAACCATGGCCAATCGTTATCCGGAAGCCGCCGCCATAATAAATACGCTTGTAGACACAACTGGCTTTACTTTTGCAGCTGGCGTATTTACCAAGGACGGCGCCGAGGACCCAGATGAGTGCAGTGTCACCTATTTGGAGGCTCCAGCAAACGGTGCGCCAACCATCACCGTTGATGTCGACCTCTGCTGAATGCTCGGCGAATATTGAAGGCTCCGGGAAGAAGCGCCCGTCATGGGCGCCTTTTTCTAACGTTCTCGTGGCAAAAAGGGACGACTGACATGAAGATAATGAATCGCGGCGAACAGCGCGGTTTTACGCTAATCGAACTGGTGGTCGTCATCACGATCCTTGGTATCCTGGCGGCATTCGCCATCCCGCGTTTTGCATCGCTGGAGACCGAGGCGCGCATCGCGGCGATACAGGGCCTTGCCGGCAGCGTCCGCAGTTCCGCAGCGCTCGCCCATAGCCTGTCGCTAACGCAGAACAACCCGCCGACGGTCACCGTGGAAGGCAATGTCATCAACATGACGAACGGTTATCCTGTCGCTGCCGACATCGACGATACGCTCGCCGATTTCACGGGCTACGCGTTTGCCGCGGCTGCCAGCACGGGCACGTTCACGCGGCCGGGGTCGCCAACGCCGGCGAACTGCAGCGTTGCGTACACAACAGCCGTTGCCGGTAACGCGCCGCTCATCGTGGTAGATGTGTCGGGGTGCTGAGTGTCGTGCAGTTTTCGAACGCACGCTACCGCGGGTTTCACGACGGTGGAACTCGTCCTTGTTATTGTCATCATCGGCATTCTGGGTGCCATAGCCGGACCACGGTTCTTTAATACCTCCACCTTCGACGAGCGCGCGTACTACGACGAGCTCGCCGGCAGCCTCCGCTATGCGCAAAAAGTCGCCGTTGCCAGCGGATGCCGCGTCCGTGTCAGCCTGACCGCAGGTACCTATGAACTCCGCCAGCAGACGGCGCTCGGCGGCCACTGCGACGCGGCCGACCTCTCATTTCCGCTGCCCGTTTTGCTGCCCGACGGGCAATCCATGAGCGGCGTCGCCCCTCCGGGGATCACCGCTGCCCCGCCTCTGGTCATCGTCTACGACGCGCTCGGCCGCACCAATCTTGGCGCAGACCAGGTCATCACCATCGGTTCGCGGTCTATGCTCATCGCCGCGGAGAGCGGCCTGGTAGCGACGCCGTGAACAGCAACATTTTCAAGCTGAGCAACTACCAAGCGGGCGCGACGCTCGTGGAGCTGCTGCTGTCCATCGTCATCGTCGCGATCGCGGCAAGCGCGGTACTCGGCGTTTTGTCGACGACGAACGCGAGCAGCGCGGACCCGATGTTACGTCACCAGGCTGCGTCGATTGCCGAAGCCTACCTCGAGGAAATTTTGCTCAAGTCATTCGACGACCCGGACGGTGTCGACGGCGAAGTTGCGCGCGTGGATTTCGACGACGTTGACGACTACGACGGGCTGCTCGATGCCGGCGCTCGCGACCAGTTCGGCAATCCAATCTTAGCGTTAAGCGATTATACGGTGTCGGTGAACGTGAACCCCTCGGCCGCTCTGCCCGCGGTTCCCGCTGCCGACGCGCTGCGTGTCGACGTCAACGTCGCGTGGGAATCGCGGATCAACTTCATCGTTAGCGGCTACCGCACACGGCTCTGAGATGCTCATGCGTAGCGTAAAAGGATTCACCCTGATCGAACTCGTCGTCGTTATCGTGCTGAGTACGATCGTCGTTTCGTTTATGGCAATGTTCATCGCCGGACCGGTACGCGCTTATACGGACCAGGCGCGGCGCAGCGAACTTGTCGATCTTGCCGAAGGTGCGCTACGCCGCGTTGCGCGAGACGTGCGTCGGGCCCTGCCGAACAGCGTGCGCGTAACGACATCGGGTTCCGTGGTCGCACTGGAAATGCTGAATACCGTTGACGGCGTCCGCTACCGCGAGCAGCCGCCGCCGAACGATCCCGACAAACAGCTGGATTTCGCGGCCGCGGACAGCGCGTTCAACAGCGTGGGTGTTTTTACCGGCATCAGCAAACCCTTTTCCTCGAGCAGTCACTACCTGTCGGTTTATAACGTCGGTGTCGCAGGCGCCGATGCCTACGAGCTGGCCAACGTGATTACGCCGCCCGGAACGCAGATCGATATCGACGCTGATGCAACACCCGGTGAGGACAATGTCACGCTCTCCCCGGCCTTTCGTTTCGCCTACGGTTCGCCGGCGCAGCGGATTTTTCTTTTGGACGGTCCGCTCACCTACCTTTGTGACCTCGGCGCCGGAACATTGACGCGTTATGCGGGCTACGGCATCGCCGCCCTGCAGTCGGATCGAGACAGCGCCGCCGAACTCATGGCAGCCGGGGCTACCGGTACGCTCGTTTCCGACCAGGTCGCGGCGTGCAGTATCGTGTATGCGGCGGGAACGTCACAACGCGCTGGCCTGGTCTCGATGCAACTCGGTATTAGCGACGTCGGCGAGACAATCTCATTGCAACACCAGGTCCACGTAAACAACGTGCCGTAACGGGGGTGAGACGAATGACAGTTCTCAACAAACTACGTGGTTTCTCGCTCGTTCCGGCGCTGTTTCTGCTCGTCGTCCTCGCTGCGCTAGGCGCCGTTGCCGTGCGCCTGAGCGCCGTCGAGCATCAAACCTTTGTACTGGCGCTGCAAAGCTCCCGCGCTTATGCCGCAGCGCAGGCCGGCATTGAATGGTCGTCATACCAGGCCCTGGTCAACGGGAGCTGCGGGAATTCGAGCGTTGCATTGACAGAAGGCGGCTTGTCCGGATTCACGGTTGACACGACGTGCAGCAGCACCGCGCATTCGGAAGGTGCCACGACGACAAACGTATTTGTGCTCGACGCATTCGCATACAGTGGAGTTTATGGCACACCCGATTACGTCTCGCGCCGCGTTCGGGCCACGGTGACGGACGCGTCATGAGCGGTTTCAACCTCATACATCGAAAAAAACCGTCTGTCCTTGCGGTGCTGCTGCGATTGCTGCCGATACTCTGGCTGTCCGTCGAAACCATGGCAGCGCCAGTGTGCACGACGCAGACGGTCGGCAACCAGGAGTTCCGCGGGATATCGGGAAATTCGGACACCAGCATCATTGGCGTCGGCAAGAAAGGCGTGATCTATCGTTATGACGGCGCGGCGTGGAATGCCATGCCGAACCCCGGCGGCGAAGATCTCAACGATGTCGAAGTCGTCGACGACGCGACCGCGTTCGCCGTTGGCAAGAAAGGAGAAACTCTGCAGCTCATGGCGGGCAGCTGGGTGTCCCATACCGGATTTACCAATCAGGACCTGTTCGGTGTTTGGGCGGCCTCGGCTACAGAGGCCTGGGTCGTGGGCGCGAAAGGCACGCTCTACTATTACGACGGGGCAACCTGGGCAAGCCAGAAATCGGCGGCCGGCACCGGGAGCGAAATGCTAACGGATGCCTGGGGCGACGGCAGTAATTTTTACGCGCTGGGCAGCAGCGGCACGCTGTACCGTTTTGATCGCGGCACGGGCACGTGGTCGTCACCCGATACGCTTTGCGCAACCGGAAACGGATTCGAGGATCTCTGGGGCGACAGCGCTGGCAATATATACCTCGTGAAGAGAAAGCAGGTCTTTCGTCACGACGGCACAAGCTGCAGCGTCGTTGCGAATTCGAGTGAAAACCTGAACGGCGTGTCCGGTAGCGGTAACGAGGTCTTTGCGGTCGGCAAAAACGGCGTCGTGCTGCAATTCAACGGAGCGACCTGGCAGGAATCGGTTCAAGCCGGCGGTGAGATCAACGACGTCTGGGTATCCGGCGCCGGCAACGCTTATTACGCCGGCAAGGGCGCCGCGATTACTTCGTGTGTTGAGGTCATACCCGTATTCGTCGTCAACCACGACAATTTCGGCATCAACTGCCTTGCGGAGACGATCACGGTCCGGGTCGAGGATACGTCGGCCAATCCGCTGACGACGTACCAGGAAGAGGTAACGCTCGATACACAAACCGGCAGCGGCACCTGGCTGCTCGTAACCGGAAGCGGCTCGTTGAACGACGCAACGGCCAATGACGGTCTGGCCACCTACGACTGGCCGCTCGGCGAATCAACTGCCGTCTTTTCCCTCAGCTATCCGGAAGGTCCGCCAAGCATCAATATCGACGTCTACCAGACCAGCAATTCAGCCATTCGCGACAACGACGCCGAAGGGAACATTGCGTTCTCTGCCAGCGGTTTCACCCTAAGCTCTGCGCCGCTAAGCAATCCACCGCCCGCCGTGATCACGCCGTTCAATGCAACGCAGATTGCCGGAACGGACTTCGGCATTTACCTTGCAGCCTTCGGCCAGACCGCCAACGATCCGCTGTGCGGCATCATCGAGAGCTACACAGGACCGCAAAACCTGAAGTTCTGGTTTAACCGTGTCGATCCCGCCGGTGGCACGATTGCCGCGACCATCGACGGCAGCGCAATCGGCCTGGCCGAAGCGACTGCCGCAAATCAGCCCGTGACGTTCACCAACGGACAGGCAGCGATCACCGGCAAGTACAAAGATGCCGGCAGCATCCAGGTATTCGCCAAAGATGACAATCTCGCGCACCCGGACTTGCCGACCGGCATCCGCGGCGCGACCGCAGCGTTCGTCGTAAAACCTGCCAGCTTCACGCTTAGCAATATCGAGGACAGCGGTGGCAACCCGAATCCGGCGGCGGCCGATGCATCGGGAGCCGTGTTCGTTGCCGCCGGCGACCCGTTCTCGGTTACGGTCACGGCCCTCGATGCCGAGGGCGATGTTACGCCCAACTATGGGCAGGAGAACACGCCCGAAACCGTGCGTTTGACGTCTAGCCTGGTCGACCCCGTCGCCGGAAATGATCCGGGACTGGTCCCGGCGCTGGGTTTCGGGCCCTTCGCCGCAGGATCGGCAACCGGTACCACCTTCACCTGGCCCGAAGTCGGCATCATCCGCCTGCAGCCATCGGTCGGCGACGGCAATTATCTCGGCGGCGGCGATGTAATCGGACTGGCATCGGGCAATGTCGGCCGTTTCCTTCCGCATCACTTTGCAACGGCACTCAATGCACCGCTGTTTCAGACGCAGTGCGTCAGCGGCGGATTCACCTACATCGGCGAGAGCTTCGGGTTTAGCACGGCACCCCTCATCACTTTCACCGCGCTCGCGGCGGGCGGCAGCACGACGCAAAACTATACGGGCTCTTTTTTCAAGGTTACGAACCTGAGCCTGCAAAATCGCAGCTATACAGCGGCCAGCGGAACTCTCGATCTCTCGGGCTTGCCCGCAGCAATCGCTGACCCTGTAATAAGCGATACCGCCGCCGGCACCGGCACGCTTTTGTTCAGCTCGGGCACGGGGATCTCCTTCCTGCGAGCGGCCGCCGAAGCTCCGTTCGATGCCGACATCGGTCTCAGTATCGATGTTATCGACACTGACGGCGTAACCACGCTGGTCACGCCGGTAACGGTCGCCAGTATTCCGTTCGATAATGGACGGAGCATGCGCTTCGGCCGGGTACGGCTTGTCAACAGCGTCGGTTCCGAACTCGTCAATCTCAATGTTCCAATGCGTGCTGAGTATTTCGTTGATGCGGCGACGGGCTTCACCGCTCATACCGACGACAGCTGCACCGACGGCGTATCACTGAGCCTCAGCAACTTTAAGGGAAATCTCCTGCCCGGCGAGACCTGCGTGCTCGACACCGGAAGCCCGGGTGCCAGCGGCGCCGGCTGCGCAGTCGCCGGACCCGCCGGGCAGCGCTATCGTGAGCCGCCGCTCGGCGGTGATTTCAACCTGTTCCTGCTCGCCCCCGGGGCCGGTAACGACGGCAGCACGGACGTGACGGCCGACGTTCCCTCCTGGCTCGAGTTCGACTGGGATGCAGCGCTGCCAGGTCTGGAGGATCCGGCCGGTACCGCCACGTTCGGCATCTATGGCGGTGACAACCAGCGGATTTATACGCGAGAACTCTACTAGTTTTATGGGGTGCACATCTTCGGAGCCTAAGTATAATTGGGTACGTCAATGCGGCGGACGCGACGCCGCAGTCACACATCGAAATTCCCAGGACTGAAAATGACTACAATGCTCCCCGAATTGCAGGATTGGGTTGATTCCGTTGCGCGACAAACACGCCCCGATACCATTTACTGGTGCTCCGGGACCGAAGACGAGTACCAGGAACTCGTTCAGCAGATGCTGGGCGATGGCACGTTGACGACACTGAATGAGACGACCTACCCGAATTGCTACCTGCATCGCTCGGATCCCAATGACGTTGCGCGCGTGGAGCACCTGACATTCGTCTGCACGGAAAGCCAGGAAGACGCCGGTCAGAACAATAACTGGATGAGCCCCGCCGACGCACACGGCAAGATGGACGCACTTTTCGACGGCTGCATGCGGGGCCGCACGATGTACGTCATCCCGTACTGTATGGGTCCCATCAGCTCAGAATTCTCGCGCTGCGGCGTCGAGATCACCGACAGCCCCTACGTCGTCATCAATATGAAACTAATGACGCGAATGGGTGACCAGGCGCTGAAGCGGATCGAAAAAGAAGGGACCTTCGTCAAAGGCCTGCACTCGACGGGCGATCTCGATCCGGAGCGCCGGTTCATCATGCACTTCCCCGCCGAGCTCTCGATACAGAGCTTCGGATCAGGCTACGGCGGCAACGCGCTGTTGGGCAAGAAATGCCACGCGCTTCGCATCGCCAGCTACCAGGCCCGCCGGGAAGGCTGGCTGGCCGAGCACATGCTCATCGTGGGCCTCGAGAGCCCGGAAGGCGCCGTGCACTATGTCGCCTGCGCGTTCCCGTCGGCCTGCGGCAAAACCAATCTCGCAATGCTGATTCCGCCGGACGAACTGCACGACTGGAAGGTCTGGACGCTTGGTGACGATATCGCGTGGCTGCACCCGGATGACACGGGCAAACTTCGGGCGATCAACCCCGAGTCGGGCTATTTCGGCGTGGTGCCCGGGACCAACGCGAAGACCAACAAGAACGCCTACGACATGATCCGGCACGACGCGATATTTACCAATGTCGCCACGACTGAAGACAACGAGCCCTGGTGGGAGGGTAAACAGGACGGCAAACCTGCCAAGGACTGGCAGGGACGCGATTACGACCCGGCCAACGGCCCCGCCGCTCATCCTAACTCGCGTTTTACGGTCGCGGCGACAAACAATCGCAGCTACACCAATCTCGCGGACGCGCCGGAAGGGGTACCGATTTCCGCCATCGTTTTCGGCGGCCGACGCAAGCACGTCGCACCGTTGGTATACGAGGCAAGAAACTGGGAGCACGGCGTGCTCGTGGGTGCCAGCACGGCGTCTGAGACAACCGCGGCCATGGTCGGGGAAGTCGGCGTGATCCGCCGCGACCCGATGGCAATGAAACCGTTCTGTGGCTATAACTTCGCGGACTACTGGACGCACTGGCTGAACTTCAAGAATCTCACGGCGCATCTGCCCAAGATTTTCCACGTTAACTGGTTCCGCCAGAACGACGGCGGCGAGTTCCTGTGGCCCGGTTTCGGCGAAAACCTGCGGGTGCTGCAGTGGATCATCGAGCGCTGCGAACATCGGGCCGGTGCCAGGGAAACGGCGATCGGATTTCTGCCACGCCCGTCCGACCTGGATACGGTCGGTTTGGATATCAGTGCCGAAGCCCTGGAAACGCTGACAACAATCGATTCACGCAAGTTTCGCGACGAGCTGATTTCGCTCGGCGAGTATCTCGAAAGTTATGGAGACCGCACGCCGCGCGAACTGTTGAGACAACAAGAACTGGTGCTCGATGCACTCAGCGAGGAACTGGCGAAAGCCTCGTAAGGATTACTCGATCGTCTTGAAGTAGATTGCCAGCTTCGAGCCGGGCGGCTCCGCCCTGCCCAGGCCGATCGTGCCCTCTTCGCCAAGTTCGGTGGAGTCACGGCGCACGAACTTCTCATGACCCTGGACGGTTTGCAGGAAGGTTCCGTTGGTACTCTGATCGATCAGCATGAACTTGCCGCGCCGCATCTCGATCTTCGCGTGAATTCTCGAAATGAGATTACCTTTGACGACGAGGTCGTTATCATCGGCGCGGCCCATGTTGATCGACTTGCGTTTATCGGACACCTCGACGGTCGTGTCGCGGAAATTCAGCAGCAGCTTTGAGGGCTTACGTGTGTTTTCCCACTCGATTGTCGGCAACATGTTGGTCGCTTCGTCGGGCTGCCAGACGAGCTCGAACAGCGCAACCTCATCGATGCGGCCGCGCACCGTGGCAACGTCAATCTGGCGGGCCTGATTCCGAAGTTCCGGGCTCATTTGCTCCACCGTGAAACCCGAAACAACGATCTGACGGGCTTTTGCCTGCGAAGTCATGCGGTTTGCCGTATGCACGGCGGCCCCGAAAATGTCGTTCTGCTCCTGGACGACCGGACCGAAATGACAGCCGATTCGAATCGAGACCGGAATTCCATTGTTTTTCCTGGATTCGGACGTAATGCGCGACTGCATCATGACGGCGGCGCCCATGGCCTCGTCAACCGTTGCAAAAGTCGACATAACCTCGTCGCCGATCGTCTTGATCACCGTGCCGTTAAACTGGTAAGTCGCGTCCTTCATGACGTCCAGGCACAGCGCGACGGTCTCGCTGGCCTTGGCATCGCCAAACTCCTCGTACAATTGCGTGCTGCCGACGACGTCAGCAAACACAATCGCGACTTCAAGGTCTCTTGCCATAACTCGGTTCACAACTTCCTACGCCAAGCAGTTAATAATACTACTATTTTTCGGCGACTATGTATGCTATCCAGGCGAGATCCGCCTCACCTTCTTCGCTGGGAGTGAACTCGCCGTTGCCTTCACCGTCTTCGTCCTCACCCTCCCAATACACCGTCGCTTTCCGGAATCCCGCCTCGAGCAACAGTTCGCGAAGCTCGGGCGCCGACCAGAGCCGCCACTCGTAGGTGAATGCTTTCTTTATTCTCGAACCGTCCTTGAACTTGAAGTGAATGTGGCAGCGAATGAAGTTCGTGATCGGATTGAATTTCGCCTGGTGCCATATGTAGGTGAAGCCGTGCTTCTTGTGCTTGGTCTTCTCCCGTGTCTCTTCCTGTGCCTCTGGCCCGCCGAACATATCGCAAAAAAAGATGCCGTCGTCCTTGGTGGCCTTATACGCACGTTCGAAATACGCGCGCAGCTTGTCGCGCGTGTCGAAAATAAAATAGCTGAAATTGAACGCAACCAGGATGTCGACTTTGGGTGTCTCGACGGTCATGACGTCAGATTCGATCAAGCTGACGCGAGCCTGATCTTCGGTATCCAGCTTGCCAACGCGATGCTTACGGCCCCATTCCAGCACCGACGGATCGATATCGACGCCGATGGCCTGGTACTCCTGGCCCTGCCTCACCCACTGACAGGACGCGCTGGCCGTGCCGCAAAAGTCTTCGCGCAGCAGGTACGCCGTCCGTCCGGCGAGCGACTGAAACGTCGTTTGCAGAAACTCGACTTCATGTTCTACGTTTTGCACCGACAGCTCATAGAGCTCGTGGATGTCGGCCTGCTGGGCCATCGTGGGGCGATTCTTGTCTTCGGCGGATATGGCTCTCATCGTACTGTCGAATTCCTTCTGACTGGTTGGGCGGGTCGGGGCCGAGCATTGTACTTGTCTAGGCGGCAATTGGCATAGCGTTTAGTGCGTTTATCAGCACTTCCGCGCCCGCCCCGGGACGGTGCGCGTGCTCGCTGATCTGCCGTCGCCACGTTCTCGCACCGGGCTGCCCTGCAAACAAGCCCAGCATGTGCCGCGTCACGCGATGCAGCGAATCCCCCTCCGCCAGGGCCGATTCCACGTACGGCAGCGCGGCAAGGACAACCTCGCGCCGCTCGGGCAACGGCCAATCGGGATCGAAATGATGTGCCAGTTCTGCCAGAAAATAAGGCTGTTGGTACGCCTGGCGGCCGATCATCGCGCCATCGACATGCTGCAGAACGGCCTCCACCTGCCCGATATCGGCCAGGCCTCCATTGATGACAATCTCCAGGTCGGGGAATTCACGCTTCAGCCGAAAAACGCGATCGTAGTTCAGGGGCGGGATTGTCCGGTTTTGTTTCGGGCTGAGGCCCTCGAGGATCGCGATGCGCGCATGCACAATAAACTTCCGGCAGCCTGCGGCGGCAACAATCTCGACGAAACGCTGCAGGAACGCTTCACTGTCGTGGTCGTCGATACCGATGCGGGTTTTCACGGTTACCGGTATGTCAGTCTCGGCCTGCATGGCTTTATAGCAATCGGCCACGGTTTGGGGTCGGGCCATGAGGCAGGCCCCGAACTGTCCGCTTTGCACGCGGTCACTGGGACAGCCAACGTTAATATTGATTTCGTCGTAGCCAAGATCAGCTGCTTTTCGGGTCGCGTTCGCCATCCACCCCGGATCGCTACCACCCAGCTGCAGCGCAACCGGGTGTTCCGCGTCGTTGAAGCGCAGCAGGCGCCCGGCATCACCGTGATGGATGGCGGCTGCCGTCATCATTTCCGTGTAGAGAAATGCCCACGGATTTAGCAGGCGCAAGAAGTACCGGCAGTGCCGGTCGGTCCAGTCCATCATCGGCGCAA
>Ga0224512_10001262_pt1 | contig 24840 bp, 27 predicted proteins | sample SF_May12_sed_USG_4_FD_169103 | JGI IMG/M metagenome (GOLD analysis project Ga0224512, IMG submission 169103) | Sediment microbial communities from San Francisco Bay, California, United States - SF_May12_sed_USGS_13 | ecosystem: Environmental > Aquatic > Marine > Sediment | place: USA... | reverse complement strand
GGGGTATGTGTGGCATTGTCCGCTATAGTTACTGCAAACATCAGTGGAAGGGGATTGGCCAATCATAACAACGAGGGACCCGCGCATGTCATTCAAATCCGTTAACCCGGCAGATGGTAATACATACCGGGAGGTTGATGCATTCACTCCGGCGCAACTGGAGGCCGCATTGCAGGATTCCGCCGTGGCGGCAGGTCCCTGGCGCGCGCGGCCAATCGGGGAGCGGGCCGCCCTGCTGCGCAAGGCGGCCGACGTCTTGCGCAGGCACCTGGATGAATATGCCGAAATAATCACCCGGGAGATGGGCAAGCCCGTCCGCGAGGCGCGCGCGGAGATCGAAAAGTGCGCCTGGGGCTGCGAGTACTACGCGGAAGAGGGGCCGGGGTTCGTGGCAGATGAGCTCATCGAGTCCGATGCCGGGCGTAGCCTGCTGGCCTGGCAGCCGCTGGGCACCGTGCTGGCGGTTATGCCGTGGAACTTCCCGTTCTGGCAGGTGTTTCGCTTTGCCGCCCCGGCCCTGGTGGCCGGCAATACCGGCCTGCTGAAGCATGCCTCCAATGTTCCGTTATGCGCCCTGGCTATCGAATCGGTGTTCCGGGAGGCGGGATTTCCCGAGGGCGTATTCCGCACCCTGATGATCCCCTCCGGGCAGGTCGCCGGCGTGATCAATGACCGGCGGGTGCATGCCGTGACCCTGACCGGCAGTGAACCTGCCGGCCGCCAGGTCGCGTCCTCGGCGGGTTCCCGGCTGAAGAAGTCCCTGCTGGAGCTGGGCGGATCCGACCCGTTCATTGTGCTGGAGGATGCCGACCTGGACCTGGCGGTGGAGAATGCCGTTGCCTCGCGGTACCTGAATGCGGGACAGAGCTGTATCGCGGCCAAGCGCCTGATCCTGGTCGAGGCAATTGCCGACGACTTCATCCGGCGCTTGCGCTCAGCGGTCGAGGCGCTGGTGCTCGGTGATCCGATGGAGGAGGCGACCCAGATCGGGCCGCTGGCGCGTTTTGACCTGCGCGATGACCTGCATCAGCAGGTGATGGACAGCATGTCCGCCGGTGCCGTGGCCGTCACCGGCTGCAGCCCGGAGGGAGGCGCCGGGGCCTGGTACCAGCCCTCCATCCTGGACCACGTCAAGCCCGGCATGCGTGCCTACCACGAGGAGCTGTTCGGCCCGGTGGCGATCGTGATCCGTGCCCAAGACGAGGCCGACGCCGTGCGCATCGCCAACGACTCCGACTTCGGCCTGGGCGGGAGTGTCTGGACCACGGACAGCGAGCGCGGCGAGCAGGTGGCACGACAGCTGGAGTGCGGTTGTGCCTTTGTCAACGGCATGGTCAAGAGCGACCCGCGCCTGCCGTTCGGCGGCGTCAAGCATTCCGGTTACGGCCGTGAACTCTCAAAACTGGGCATCCGCGAATTCATGAACGCCAAGACAATCTGGATCCGGTGATGGTCTGACAGGAAAAATATTCACCGCAAAGGACGCAAAGATAAAAACAACATTCACCGCTGAGACGCGGAGGACGCAGAGAAAAAAGCAAAATAATTGCATAAAACAAAGGAGATGTTGCACAAGGATCAATGGGGTCAGGCTCGATTGATCCTCTCATCTTTCGTCATTCCGGCGAAGGCCGGAATCCAGTAGTTGGCAATCAGGAGGCTACTGGATTCCGGGTCTCCACTACGCTACGCCCGGAATGACGGCTTGAGCAGATTTTCCTTAGTTTATTCTCTGCGTCCTTTGCGTCTCCGCGGTGAAAGTAATTTTTGTTTTTTCTTTGCGTCCTTTGCGCCTTTGCGGTGAGAATCCCCGGCCATGGAATCGATTACCGTCTCCCTGCTGGCCTACCTGGCCACCGGTGCCGTGGCCGGGGTGCTGGCGGGGTTGCTGGGGATCGGCGGCGGGCTGGTGATTGTGCCGGCGCTGGCCGCGCTCTTCGCCCTGCAGGGTTTTCCCGCCGGCCAGCTGATGCACTTCGCGCTGGGCACCTCGCTGGCGACCATTGTCCCGACCTCGATTGCCTCGCTGCTGGCACACCAGCGGCGCGGCAGTGTGCACTGGGATGCCGTGCGTTCGCTGACACCGGGTATTGTGCTCGGTGCCCTGGCCGGGGCGTGGCTGGCAGGCCACAGCAGCAGCAACGGCCTGCGGGTAGTCTTTGGCTGCTTCGAGGTGCTGGTGGCGCTGCAGCTGGCGTTTGGCCGGCAGCCGGGTGCGCACCGCGGCCTGCCGGGCGCGCCCGGGCAGGGACTGGCCGGGGCGCTGATCGGCGCCGTCTCCTCCCTGCTGGGCATCGGCGGCGGCACCCTGACCGTGCCCTATCTGCGCTGGAACGGGGTCGATATCCGGGTTGCTGTCGGGACGGCCGCCACCTGCGGTCTGCCGATTGCCATCGCCGGCACGGCCGGGTATGTCATTGCCGGGCTGGGCCTCGCGGAGGCCCCCGGCATGAACAGCGGGTTTGTCTACTGGCCGGCCCTGGCGGGGATCGTGCTGGCGAGCGTGCCCATGGCGCCACTGGGGGCCGGCCTTGCGCACCGCCTGCCGCGCAACGTACTGCTGCGGATCTTTGCCCTGGTGCTGGCGGTGATCGGGGTGAAGATGATACTGGCCTAGGGTGCGTATCCGGGTACCGTGAAACCCTGTACGGGAGTACCTGAGCGTGCCTGTCAGGTATTCAGCGAATAAGCAATTTCTAATAATAAAATACAAATATAGAGCTTAATAAACAAAAAGTTATATTAATAAGTTGGCTTTATGCTTGGCTAGATATTACTGGTTGGCATTTTAGGGGTAAAACTATATCGTATCTTCCCCCCCTGCTGTTGGCGGGGCCACTCCTGCCCCCGAAGTTTTCACCGGCGAAGGCAGACAAAATCCAGACTGAATATAGCGGCGTTGAAGGAGTCCCATGTCCACACTAGTTAAGCCCCACGGCAGCGATAATCTCAAACCGCTGCTGCTAGAAGGCGACGCACTGGCAGCCGAGAAGGCGCGTGCGGCAGGCCTGCCAAAGATCAACGTTTCCTCCCGTGAAGCCGGCGACATCATCATGCTGGGCATCGGCGGGTTCACTCCCCTGGACGGATTCATGACCCATGCCGACTGGGAAGGTGTCTGTGACGGCATGATGATGGCCAGTGGCCTGTTCTGGCCCATCCCCATCACCCTGTCTACCGACAAGGCCACGGCCGATGGTCTCAGCGAGGGAGACGAGATTGCCCTGGCCGATTCCGAGTCGGGTGAAATCCTGGCCACCATGACGCTCACCGAGAAGTACAGCATCGATAAGAAGCACGAGTGCATGATGGTCTACAAGACCACCGACGAGGAGCACCCCGGCGTCAAGATGGTGATGGATCAGGGCGACGTGAACCTGGCTGGTCCCGTGAAGGTCCTCTCGCAGGGCGGTTTCCCTGAGAAGTACGGCGAGCAGTTCATGACCCCCGCGCAGACCCGTGCCGACTTCGAGGCCCGCGGCTGGAGCACGGTGGCGGCGTTCCAGACCCGCAACCCCATGCATCGCTCGCACGAATACCTCGCCAAGATCGCGGTCGAGATTTGCGACGGCATCCTGATTCATTCCCTGCTCGGCAAGCTCAAGCCCGGCGATATCCCGGCCGACGTGCGCAGCAATGCCATCGGCACCCTAATCGACAAGTACTTTGTCGACAACACCGTCATCCAGGCCGGTTACCCGCTGGACATGCGTTATGCCGGCCCGCGCGAGGCGCTGCTGCACGCGCTGTTCCGTCAGAACTACGGTTGCTCGCACCTGATCGTCGGACGTGACCACGCCGGAGTCGGCGATTACTACGGTCCCTTCGATGCGCACCATATCTTCGACGAGATCCCGAAGGACGCGCTGGAAACCAAGCCGCTGAAGATCGACTGGACCTTCTGGTGCAACAAGTGCGGCGGCATGGCCTCCATGAAGACCTGCCCGCATGAAGCCGGTGACCGTCTCCTGCTTTCCGGTACCAAGCTGCGCAAGGCGCTCTCCGAGAATTCGGAAGTGCCGGAAAATTTCAGCCGGCCCGAGGTGCTTGCCATCCTGCGCAAGTACTACGCCAGCCTGAAGGATGACGAAAAGGTCGAGATCAAGATGAGCGGGCATTCCGCCCGGTAACGACTCTAGAGACCGTTGCCTCCTTTCGGAAGTGGCGGAGTTTAACTGCAGTAAACTAAAAAGATGGAGAACTAAAATGCCAACATTTGTACGTACAGACAAGTGCGACGGATGCAAGGGTCAGGACAAGACTGCTTGCATGTATATTTGCCCGCACGACCTCATGATGCTCGACAAGGACGGTTCTGCAACCGGTCATGCAATGAAGGCCTACAACCAGGAACCCGAGCAGTGCTGGGAGTGCTATTCCTGCGTGAAGATCTGCCCGCAGCAGGCAATCGAATGTCGTCACTACGCTGACATCGTGCCGATGGGCGCTTCCGTGCAGCCCCTGCGCGGTTCCGATTCCATCATGTGGACCATCAAGTTCCGCAACGGCAACATGAAGCGTTTCAAGTTCCCGATCCGCACCACTCCGGAAGGTTCCGTGCAGCCGTACAACAACAAGCCGGAAGCCGTAATGGACGAGTTAACCGATCATTCGACCCTGTTCACCAAGGGCACACACTCCTGCGACACGAGCCAGTTCTCTGCCGGCTAGGGCGGGCACGCGGTTTTTATTTGAATACCAGGTGATGCCTGGAATTGAAAGATTAAGAGGTAAAAACTATGTCTGAATATGTTTTTGGTAACCCCGAGGTGGTCGAGGAGGAAGTCGATATCCTCATCATAGGCGGTGGCATGGCCGCATGCGGCTGCGCATTCGAGATCATGCGCTGGGCCGAGGTCGCCAAGGCGCAGGGCGTCGATCTGAACATCAAGCTGGTCGACAAGGCTGCACTGGACCGCTCCGGCGCCGTTGCCCAGGGCCTGTCCGCTATCAACACCTACATGGGCGAAAACGATCCGGCCGACTACGTGCGTTACGTGCGTGGTGACCTGATGGGCATCACCCGTGAGGATCTGGTCTATGACACCGGTCGTCACGTTGACGATTCAGTGCACCACTTCGAAGAGTGGGGCCTGCCGGTCTGGAAGCAGCCGGGTGACGAAGGCAAGGCTCTGACCGCAGGTGGCAAGCCGGTTCGCTCCGGCAAGTGGCAGATCATGATCAACGGTGAGTCCTACAAGTGGATCGTCGCCGAGGCCGCCAAGAAGGCCCTGGGTACCGAGCGTATCCAGGAGCGTGTCTTCATCGTGCGCCTGCTCAACGACAAGAACGACCCGACCCGGGTGGCCGGCGCTGCCGGTTTCAGTGTTCGCGAGGACAAGGTCTACGTCTACAAGTTCAAGGCCTGCCTGCTGGTCTGCGGCGGTGCCGTCAACGTATTCCGTCCGCGTTCCGTAGGTGAAGGCCAGGGTCGTGCCTGGTACCCGGTCTGGAATGCCGGTTCCACCTATTCCATGGCCGCCGAGGCAGGTGCCGAGTTGACCCTGATGGAAAACCGCTTCGTACCCGCCCGTTTCAAGGACGGCTACGGTCCGGTGGGTGCCTGGTTCCTGCTGTTCAAGGCCAAGGCAATGAACGCCATGGGCGAAGACTACCAGGAAAAGAATGCCCACCTGCTGGCCGATGCTGGTTACGACAGGTATGCAGAAGGCCACAAGATGGGGACCTGCCTGCGTAACCACCTCATGATGCATGAGATGAGAGAAGGCCGCGGCCCGATCTTCATGGATACCCCGACAGCGCTGGCCAAGCTGGCCGAGACCATGACCCCGAAGGAGATCAAACATCTCGAGGCCGAGGCCTGGGAAGACTTCCTAGATATGACCATCGGTCAGTGCGGCGTCTGGGCCGGTGAGAACATCGAGCCTGACAAGGAGATGTCCGAGCTGATGCCGACCGAGCCCTACCTGCTGGGTTCACACGCCGGTTGTGCCGGTATCTGGTGCTCCGGTCCCGACGATATCCCCGGTACCCCGGATCACTACCACTGGGGCTACAACCGCATGACTACCGTCAATGGCCTGTTCACCGCCGGTGACGGCGTGGGCGCTTCCGGTCACAAGTTCTCCTCCGGTTCGCACTCCGAGGGCCGCATCGCTGCCAAATCCATGGTCAAGTACGTCCTGGACAACAAGGATTTAAAGCCGGAGCTGGATCGCAGCATCGATGACATCGTCGCCGAGATCTACAAGCCGGTGAAGAATTTCTTTGATCACAAGGACTACACCACGGCGATTGATATCAACCCGCACTACATTACGCCAAAGATGTTCCAGTTCCGCCTGCAGAAGGTAATGGACGAATACGTGGCCGGTGTGTCGACCATGTACCAGACCAACAAGGCAATGCTGGAAGTGGCCGAGCGCAAGCTAAACATGCTGCGGGAAGACTCCGAGCATCTGCGCGCCAAGGATCTCCACGAGCTCCTGCGTGCCTGGGAGAACTATCACCGCCTGCTGGCAGCCTACGCCCACATGAAGCACATTCAGTTCCGTGAGGAGTCCCGTTACCCGGGTTACTACTACCGCTCTGATCATCTGGCAATCGATGATGACAACTGGAAGTGCTTCGTCAACTCAACCTATGACCGTCATACGGGTGAGTGGACGCTGAAAAAGGTCAAGTACGTTCAGCTGATCAAGCCGGCTGATGACGAGCCGAAGGCGATGCACCACCCCGGTGCCAGCGTCTAGGCTGTACTGTACTGAGTAGTAGCAAAGGCCGGATGCCGCAAGGTGTCCGGCCTTTTTTCTTTTTAGATATTTGCAGGTCGGGTCAGGCGGCAGCACCCCGGCCTGCGTATGCTAGAGTTAAATCATGAATGACGAGAAACCTGTCAATAAACCGCGCGAGTACGAAGGTGCACAAGAGATCTTCGAAGGGAGATTCAGCGATATCCCCTTCGAGAGCCCGGTCAGTCCTGCCCAGCTGGGGCTGGATGACGAGATACAGTTTGACTGTCATCCCGGCATTTCCTGCTTCAACGAGTGCTGCCGCAATATCGATATCCAGGTACTGCCCTATGACATCATTCGCCTTAAGAAGCGCATGGAAATGACATCGCACGAGTTCGTGGCGCGCCACACCCTGCCGTTCCAGATGGATGCACACGGCATGCCCGGTCTGAAACTGATGACCAAGCCCGGTACCAAGGAATGCGTATTTCTCGGCGAGGAGGGCTGCACGGTATACGAGGACCGCCCGACCGCCTGTCGCTACTATGCGCTCGGGAGTATGGGCGTGCGCGCCAAGGACAGTCCAACCGTCGAGGATATGTACTTCGTAGTCAAGGAACCGCACTGCAAGGGGCACGAGGAACCACGCAGGTTGACAGTGCGCGAATACCGCAAGGAACAGGGCGTCGAGAAGTACGACGAAATGAACCGCGAATGGCGTGACATCATTCTCAAGAAGCGCTCCAGTGGCCCCACTGTCGGGGCGCCTTCGGGACGCAGTATCCAGCTCTACGACATGTGCAGCTACGACATGGACAAGTTCCGCGAGTTTATCCAGACTCCGGGCTTCACCGAGATCTTCGATACCGGCCAGCTGGAGATGGACAGCATGATAGCCGATGACGAGGCACTGCTGCCGTTCGCCATGCGTTTTCTGAAACAGGTGCTGTTCGGCGAGATGACCATCCCGATCCGGGAAGGTGCCCGCGAGCGCCGCCTGGAAAAACGCAAGTCGCACATCCAGGAACGCCGCCAGGCGGAGGCGGATGAGGAAAACGTGAGTTCCGCTGTCTACGACATGCCCGACGAGGGCGTGAACCTCAAGGACAAGTAAGCATGCCGTTATAAATGGCGGGCCTGGTCAGTAAAACCGATTCACCGCAAAGGCGCAAAGGGCGCAAAGAAAAACAATTATTCACCGCGGAGACGCAGAGAGCGCAGAGAAAAATATATTAAATTCAAAAGATAATTATTACTAAAACCTAAAACCTAAAACCTAAAACCTAAAACCTAAAACCTAAAACCTAAAACCTAAAACCTAAAACCTAAAACCTAAAACCTAAAACCTAAAACCTAAAACCTAAAACCTAAAACCCCCTGGCTATTCAGCTCTGGGGTAGATTGTTGTTATCCAGATATTTATTGAAGTATTTACTCAGCGCTCTCTGCGTCTCTGCGGTGAGAATATTTTGTAATTATTTTGGTTCTTTGCGCCCTTTGCGCCTTTCGGCAATTGCTCCTGCATTGCTCTACCTCCTGCATCCCTGCAGTCGTGCGGTGAAGGTTATTCTTAATTACAGTCAGCCTGCCTGAGTGTGGCTGCCGGTTGATTCTTCGTGAGCCATGGCAGCCGTGACGGCGCGCCGGATGCCGTCCGCGTCCAGTCCGCATTCAGCCAATTGCCATTCATGACTCCCATGTTCGATGAAACGATCGGGGATGCCGAGATTGAGGATCGGGCAGCGGCAAGCGTTCGCCACCAGTACCTCGTTGACGGCCGAACCGGCGCCACCGGCAAGGGCGTGTTCCTCGACCGTGACCAGCAGCTCGTGGTTGCCAGCTGCGGAGAGGATCGCCGCTTCATCCAGCGGCTTGACGAAACGCATGTTGATCACGGTGGCATCGAGCGTATCGGCGGCCTCGAGTGCGGCACTGACGCGGCTGCCGAAGGCGAGGATGGCGGCACCGGAACCCTGGCGGCGGACCTCGGCCTTGCCCAGCGGCAGCGCCTCCAGGTCGTCTCCCGGCAACACGCCGGGGCCGGTGCCGCGCGGGTAGCGCACCGCGGCCGGGCCTTCATGCCGGTATGCCGTGGTGAGCATCCGCCGGCATTCGCCCTCGTCCGCCGGTGCCATGATCACCATGTTGGGGACGCAGCGCAGAAAGGCCAGGTCGAACACGCCGGCATGGGTGGCGCCGTCGGCCCCGACCAGGCCGGCCCGGTCGATCGCCAGGGTCACGTCGAGGTCCTGCAGGGCGATGTCGTGAATCAGCTGGTCATAAGCGCGTTGCAGGAAGGTGGAATAGATCGCCACCACGGGTTTGTGCCCCTCGCAGGCCAGGCCGGCGGCAAAGGTCAGGGCATGCTGTTCGGCGATACCGACATCGTAATAGCGCTGCGGGTATTTCTCGGCAAACCCGGTGAGTCCGGAGCCCTCGCACATGGCCGGCGTGATGCCGGTCAGGCGGTCATCGGCTGCCGCCATGTCGCATAGCCAGTCACCGAACACCCGGGTGTAGGTCTTGCCCGGGGCGGCGGACTGCTGGGTACCGGTTTCCCGGTCGAACGGTGACACGCCGTGATAGTTGCTGGGGTCGTTCTCGGCCGGGTGGTAGCCCTTGCCCTTGCGGGTAACCACGTGCAGGAATTGCGGCCCCCTGATTTCATGGAGGTTGCGCAAGGTGGTCAACAGGGTGGGCAGGTCGTGGCCATCGATCGGGCCGATGTAGTTGAAGCCCAGTTCCTCGAACAGGGTGCCGGGCATCACCATGCCCTTCATGTGTTCCTCCCAACGCCCCAGGAATTCCCGGGCGCCGGGCAGGTTGTTCAGAATGCTCTTGCTGCCCTCGCGTACGCCCGTATAAAAACGGCTCGACAGGACGCGTGCCAGGTAATTGTGCATGGCGCCCTGGTTTGGCGAGATCGACATCTCGTTGTCGTTGAGGATGACCAGCAGGTCACAGTCCTGGTCGCCGGCATTGTTGAGTGCCTCGAAGGCCATGCCGGCCGTCATGGCCCCGTCACCGATCACGGCAACGGCCTTGCGACCGGTCCTGTCCCGGGTGGCTGCCACGGCCATGCCCAGTGCCGCACTGATCGAGGTGCTGGAGTGCCCGGCACCGAAGGCATCATAGTCGCTTTCCTCACGGCTCAGAAATCCGCTCAGACCACCCTGGCGGCGCAGGCTCCTCATGGCCTCGCGGCGCCCGGTCAGGATCTTGTGCGGGTAGGCCTGGTGGCCGATATCCCATACCAGGCGGTCATGCGGGGTGTTGTAGACATGGTGCAGGGCGATGGTCAATTCCACCGTGCCCAGACCGGCCGACAGGTGGCCCCCCGTTGTGGACACGGTTTCGATCAGGAACTCACGCAGTTCGTGGGCCAGCTGCACCAGTTCACTGGTATTCAGGTGGCGCAGATCGGCCGGTGATTCGATGGTGTTGAGGAGGGGAGATGTCATCGGGGGTGGTGCCAAACGCAAACCGCGATATTAACAGACTCCGGACAGGTGTGCAGAACCAAGGGTTTCGGACTTGCTTGATTTGATAGTTTATTGACGTATCAATCGAGTCTGGCCAGCTTGATTTATTTTAGCCGGTTCAGGGTCCAGGGCGTATCCTGGCCATCCCGGCACAGGCCGTATCTGAACGGTGGTGTCAGGTAGGGAAGGACGTAGCGCAAGTCAGTGAACCAGACACAGGTCTTTCCCGTGTGCCGGTCGATACGGTACAACACCGGCAATTCCGCGAACCGACGAAAATAATTTAGCTGTGGATTCAGCCAGAGCGCTTCTACCTGTCTGGATTGTATGCCGGGAGTTCCGAATTTCAATTGCCTGTCCCAGTCCATGTCGTCGGGCGATCTGTAGGTATTCCGAACCTTTGTCCAGAAACCCGATTGATCACTGTCGTATTCGGACCCGGACAGGAGATCCATGTAGCCAATCAGGTAATCATCATCCGTCTCTACAATGACCTTCCAGTTGAACGGGGAGAAGGGTTGGGGCAATGCCACAACCCGGGTGGCGGCTATGTCATGGCTGTCCGCATGACCCTGCGCGATGGAGAGGGCATGGTGTTTAAGTCCGCCCTGGAGCAGAAGATAGGCGAGCAGGACGGCAAGGCTTGCAGCAGGCAGGCGATTCGAGGCGCTTTTCAGTCCGGCAACAAACCCGGTAATCACAATCAGGGTGAACCAGGGATCAATCACGAAGGTGGTGCCGATACTGGCGCGCCAGCCCGACAGGGGTGCGAGAACCTGGGTCCCGTAGACAGTGATCAGGTCGCTGGCGATGTGTGTCAGCAGCGCGACACCGGCGAGTAGTGACAGGAAATGCCACTCATGACGCTGCCTGAATACAAGGGCCAGCGTTAACCCGGCAAGCAGTGCCCACAAGGGCAGCATTACGAAGGAATGTGTGATACCCCGGTGCCACAGGGTCAGGTAGATCATCGGGTCGATAAAGGAGGCGAGGTAGTCGATGTCGGGGAACGCCCCGGCGAATGCCCCTGCGAACAGGCGTTGGCGATCAGTGAAGGGACAGGTCGAGTCTTTCTCGGGGAATGCAGTACGTACAGCCAGGGCACCCAGCAGACTGTGGGTCAGGGTGTCCATCAGGTGTCGGGTTGCGGCTGCTCCGGTTCCGTGACGGTGGTTTCGCCGGCGCACCCGCGGTTTTGACAGCTGTATGCGTGCCACTGGCGTAATGCCGACTTGAGTGCCTCTTTGCTTTTCATGCCATATTCGGAGTCATCGAATAGCCAGCGTGCAAAGGAGGTCAGGTAGATCGTGGTCAGGGCGCATTCATCAAAAATGCGCTGCAGTCCGGTGCGGTCATAATGAGCCGCTTCCATGAACCACTGTACGGTACGACTGATACGCATGAGGCCGAGCGCCTGCAGGTGGACATGGCCGAACTCGAGTTTGTACGCCAGCATCTGCCTGCTCAGGCGACGGTGAGGCGCAAGGGCATCCAGCCAGGATGAAATGACGTGATGCAGGCGTTCAGGCAGTGACCGGTCTGGAAAGTCTGAGGGGCGATCACCACCCAGGAGTGCCCGGTCGGCCCGGTCGAACCAGGCCTCGACCAGGTCATCTTTCTCGGGATAGTGTTGCCGGATATCGTCAAGTGAGATGCCCAGCGTTTCGGCGACGGTATGCAGGCGGAGCTGCTCCCATGAGGATGCCTCAGCCTGCTCGAGTGCTGTGTCCAGGATGCGATCTTGCAGTGATGACTTCTTGGTGGCCATGGTTCACCCTGAAATGGGGTCAGTTACGTTAGTGCACCCTGGCACGTATCCGGGATTGTCATGATCCGGTCTGTAAGTCAGCTGGTGCTAGATAATTATAGTCATTTCCTGCTGTTTTGAAGGGTGCAATACAGAATTACAAACCAGCATTGACAAGGTCCGGTCGCTCAGTATGTGCGTTACAATAATGGGCTCTATTGATATTGTTAACTGCGGCCGGTTCACTATTGCCGCGGAACTGGCCCGGACAGGTTGAGTGGCTGCGGCCGGTGTACTAAAAATTTGCAGGTTTCACAAGGGGTTATGTGCATGCGAGTGATATCCTGCATTGACCCGGTGCGAGTTGCGTAACAAAATCACTATAACGACATGTATGTGCGAGGGGTTCAGGAAGCGATGGATCGAAAAATAATGTTAAGGCTGTGGGTCTTTATTTCATTGTTAATGACTGCCGCGACTGCGTACGCTAGCGATTTTGTCGGGCTTGTCCAGTCCTGTGAGAAATGCCACGGTAAGGATGGCATTAGTACTGACCCGGATGTCCCGATCATTGCCGGTTTCTCCTATGAAGGGTTCCTGAATACGATGGAGGTGTTTCGGGAAGGCTATCGTATCGCGCTGAGGTATCAAAAACCTAACGAGCCGGAAACTGTAATGAACGAGATTGCCAAGGGACTCAGTGATGAGGAAGTGATAAGTCTCGCTGAATATTTTTCACAACGCGATTTCATACCGGCCCGGCAGGATGTGAATTCTGATCTGGCGGAGCGCGGCGAGGTGATTCACAAAAAGTCGTGTGAGAAATGTCACAGCGATAATGGCGCACATCCGGTTGAGGATGCAGCTATCCTGGCCGGCCAATGGACACCCTACCTGCGACGCCAGTTTGACAATTTTCTCAGCGGAAAGCGCTGGGTACCGGTAACCATGTTGCGGCGTGTCGGGAAATTGTCCGAAGAAGATATCGAGGCACTGCTAAACTTTTATTCCAGTATAGGCATACAGGAGAGGTGACGTGAAAAGGGGTCAGTGAGAATGACCCCATTTATTTCTGCAACATCTCGCCGAGTTCCAGGGGGGCGCGCCGCTCATCCTGTTCATGCCAGCGCCGGAATACATCGACACCGGCTTCGAGAAAGCGGCGCTCGTCTGCATTGTCGCGGAAGCCCTGCAGGCGCTCGCTGATGCTGCCGGTCTCGGTCACCGGCATGTTGAAGTACCTGTCGAGAAACATCACGAACAGGGCCAGGGTTTGGGTCTCGTCCAGTCCCTGCTCCCTGGCCAGGTAATCGATCGCGCCAAAATGAAAGGCCATCACCTTGCGCTGCTTGGGCGGGTAGCGGCCGATGTCCTCGGCATCGACGCCCTGGATGGTGGCGGTGGTGAAGCGATCCACGATCCTGCGCGCGTCATCGAGCGGGTTGGTGCGGGGCGCCATGCCGAACAGTGTGCTGAAAAGTCCCATGATTCTTGTCTTCCTGTTGCGGGTGTGGGTCAGCGTTGTTAATCGTTGATCATGGCCGTACGTCGAAGTTCGCGCTGGGCCGACTGGAACACGGTCACCAGCACGATGCCGGTGAGCAGGAAATTGAACAGCTTTCCGCTATTGAATGACGTGACCGCATCCGTTTCCAGGGGCAGTTCAACCAGCGTGAATATGGGGAGCATGACGCCCAGAAACAGGATGAGCAGGTTGACACTGCTCTCGGCCATGGCGATGAGGGGCGTATAGCTGGTCTGCCAGTAGCAGCCCGCCGCGCACAGCAGGCAAAAACCGTAGTAGAGATAGCGATACTCGGGCAAGGTCAGGCCGGATGCCCTGACGCTGATACCGTAGCGAACGTCCAGAAGCAGGAACAGCGGCGTAAGCAGGTAATACGCCCTGACCAGGCTGCCTTGCGTCAGCGCCATTCCGGATGCCCCTGCGCCGGCATGCGTCGGTCCATGGCCGGTTGCGCCATCTAGGCGGAGGCCTCGCGCGGCCCGGCGAAATACCAGATGACGACGCCGATCAGGGGCAGCGCGATGACCAGAACGATCCACAGGGTCTTGCTGCCTGTGGTTGCCGAGCTCTGGAAGATGTTCAGTATGGCCCATACATCCGCTGCCAAAATCAGTATTCCGAATATGCCTCCGATTTCCATCTTGATCCTCTCAGGGTTGACTGGTTTGTGTGGCCGCGTCCTCGCTGTCGAGGTGTTCGCGATGCGAGCGCCTATGCAGCATGATATCCATGGCGATCTTGAGTGCAACCAGCGCGATCAACAGGCCGATCGGTGAACCCAACTGCATCACCAGGAAGCCGCCCGCGATGATCGCGATATGAAGGACCACGATGCGCTTGTAGGGCGCGGTCATGATCGTGTGGGTGGTCTGGCCCTCGTGCTCACGGTTGCCGATGTAATTAAGCAGGAAGGAAAGCCCGTGGCTCAGCAGGAGGGCCGCGACGGCCCAGATCAGTGCGTCCGGTGCAGCGGCCAGCACCTGTCGCATCACGTTGACCAGTATCTGCAGGAACACCAGTGGCCCGGGCCAATCGTTGCCAGGTGAAAATACCCGGGGTTCCTCCCCCCCGAAGCCGGTCAGGCTGAGCACGAACAGGCCATGTATAGCGCAGAATCCGCTGTAGTGGACCAGGAAGAACAGGACATGGAACAGGCCCCTGGGGCCGGCGGCGAGCAGCAGCTTGATGAGGGTATAAAAGCCGATGACAAGGTTTTCCGCCCAGTACAGTACCACGATGGAGCCGACATCCCAGTCCAGCCGGAGCACGCCGAACAGCGGAACGAGGTTGGCAATAATCAGTGCGACCAGCGTGATCGTGGAGCGGTGTTGAGCAAACAATGAGGTGGATCCCGCGGCCGTTGCCTAGTGTCCGGGTCGGCTGGTCATGATATGGCGTATCAGGCCGTAGACCGCGGGCAGCATGATCAACAAGCCGATAATAACAAGCGCCCACTCGTAGTAGGGGAATTGCAGCGTTGCCGGAAACAGGCTGCCATCCCTTTTGAACAGTTCCAGCAGGCCTAAGATCAGCAGCAACGTACCCAGCAGGTCGAGGGTGATGAGGCGCAGTGGCAGCTGGACGGGGCGCGTGGCGGGCATGGCTGGTTCCCTTCAGGATGATCGTTGTGATGTTACCGCATCGCGAGCATATGGGGACATTCTGCTTTTTTCATTTTGTCTTCCGCCCGTATCTGCTGAATACACTAAGGAAAGTCTGATCAAGCCGTCATTCCGGGCGGAGCGTAGCGGAGACCCGGAATCCAGTGGTTGGTCATCAGGCGGTTACTGGATTCCGGCCTTCGCCTCCATGACTAAAGATGAGTTAATCAGGCTTTCCCTAAAAAGCAGAATGTCCCCATTATTTCTTTAGCCAGCGGTAGGCGAAATAGACACCAAGCGCCGCGGCCAGGTGCTTGAGGGTGTGGCCGCTGATGATTCCGGTCAGTTCATAGACCAGTGAATCCAGTAATTCGAAGGCCCTGGCAAGCAGCAGGCAGCAAAGGAGCCCGATGAGATGTCGGTGGTCCGCGAGCCGGGCGCCGTATAGCCACATGGTCAGCGGGACCAGGACAAGCGGCAGGAACTGCACCAGGGCATAGGGCCTGAGATCGCCACGGCCCTGCAGCTCGGTGAAATGCCAGTAGCCCACCGAGGCGAGCCCCGCCGCGACCAGCGGTAGCAGCAGGCGGGCACCGGCACGGGCCGAAATGAATTCACCGATGACCAGTGCCATGAAGGACATGAAGGCCGCCGCCATGGGGAGGCGGTCCCAGACCAGGGTGTCGTTCGCGGGAGCCAGGTGATAATAAGCGGAGCCGATGCCGACAAGCGCCATGCTTGTGAAAAAGACCAGGCCGGCGGGTAACAGGCGCGGGTCTCCCGTGATGGCCCTGATGCGGATCAGTCCGAGTGTACCGGTGACCAGAAAGGCAAGGTTTGACACCACGTCGAGGCAGTTCGGGACCCCCAGGAAGCGGCGCTGGTCCGCGAAGTCATGGTAACTTGGCCACTGTGCCAGCGGCGGCGCCAGCGCGACGAGCAGGCAGGTCAGCGCGAGCACCCCAAGGAGTATGGCAGGACGTGCGTCCGGTTTCCCCTCCGGTGGCATGGTCATCGAGCTAAGTGCTGCGCCTGCGCCAGGCCCGCCACAGCAGGGCGTAGATCAGGGTATTCACCAGCAGCACGACACCGGCCAGCAGCAGCTGGATAGCGGGGGTGAGGCCGGCCGGGTAGATCAGCGGGGCCAGGTAGTGATCGATGAAGCCAGTCTGATAACCGTCATTTCCAGCAGCCCGGCGCAGCCGGTTTTCCAGCGGGGTGAGCGGGCACAGCCAGCCCTGCACCTCGATCAGGATGCCCCAGATGACGGCGGGGATGTGCAGCCAAATGAGCCATCGCCAGCGCCACACCAGCAACCCGCCCAGCAGCACGAAGACGATGAACGCGGCATGCAGCAGCAGGACCAGGTCGGCGAGCAGTGCGGGGCCCATGACCTGGCGGCTATGTTCTCTGCGCTAGTGTGGCCGATCGCAGGGCGGGGATCAGCGGCACGCGGGACGCTTGCCAAGCTGGCGCGCCTTGTCCTGCAGGCGCAGTGCGGCCGGCATGCGTTTCTGCAGGTCGCTGATACGGCTGGCGTGCGAGGGGTGGGTGGAGAGGAACTGGGGTGGCTGGCCACCGCCGCTGCGGCCCATGTTGATCCAGAGTCTGGTACTTTCGCGCGGATCGAAGCCGGCCTTCGCCATCAGGTCGAGACCCAGCAGGTCGGCCTCGCTTTCCTGGATGCGGTTGTAGGGGAGCAGGACGCCGAACTGCGCGCCCACGCCCAGCAGGCCCATCAGGGTCTTGCCGGTACCGGTCTGCGGGCTGGCCGCGGCACTGATCAGTCCCAGCCCCTGTTCGACCGCGAATTTCTGGGAGACGCGTTCGTTGGAATGGTTGGACAGGACGTGCATGACCTCGTGGCCGATCACCGTGGCCAGCTGGTCCTGGTTCTCGGCCACCTTCAGCAGGCCGGTATTCACCCCGATCTTGCGGCCGGGCAGGGCGAAGGCATTGGCATCCTCGTCCTTGAACACCACGACCTCCCAGCTGCCACCCACCTCGCGGGTGATGGCCCGGGCCACGCACTGGACATAGCTGTTGGTGGTCGTGCTGCGTTCGACGGGCGTTTCCTTCTTGATGCTGGTGAAGGCCTGCAGCCCCATCTGGTCCATCTGGCTGTCCGGCATCAGGATCAGCTGGCTGCGCCCGCTGGGCGAGGTGGCGCAGCCGGCGAGTAATGACAGCAGCACAGAGACGGTGATCAGCAATCGGGACATGACCGGGTTCCTCATGACGGGCATTGGTAATTATAGTCAGACCCCGGTTACCGGGCCATCTTGATAGGGTGGGAATGTTTCATGCGTCACCTGATGATGAGGGTTTTTCTGTAGCGCTTTGCAAAGCGCGATCGGGTGCTGAGCAGGTGTACCCTCATGGTTCGGAGTCACGGATACCGGTATGAATATTTATTGCGTGCGCCATGGCGAGACCAGTTGCAGCGACTGATTCAGGGCATGACGATACTGGCAAAGACCAGCACGGCCATCCATAGCACCAGCAGGAACAGGTAGAGGTGCGGGACTCCGCTGACCGGGACCAGGCAGGCGCGCGCCGGGTTGTCGGGGTGATAGTAGACATCAACGGTGCGGCCGGTTTTCCATTTCCTGCCACGACTGGCGGCCCAGCGCGGGCTTGAGTACCACAGGGTGTCGTCATTGTTGTAGGTAATCTTTGTACCGGTAAAGTCCCTGTCGCCGACCCGGTACAGGTATTTGACCGAGGGGCTGTACAACTGCCCCTGGCAGCCGGTGCGCGGCATGTTGCGCATATCATCCTTGATGCCGGCCTCGATGATGGTGCCTTTTACCTTGCCCCAGCTGTTTTTTACCGCGTGCTGTTTTTTCAGGTCGCCCCATGCCAGCCAGGCCAGGAAACCGACTATCGAAAAGGCAATAATGAACTGGATGGATTCAGGAACCACTGATTTATTTATGTGTCACGTTATTGCTCGCCAGGTTCACAGTGACGAATTGATCAGATCCATCTTCGGTTGTTAATCGGCGATTGAGGCTCATTCGTCCACGGGTACACGTTTCCAGTTATCTTCATCGCGGACCACCTCGTTGGCGGCCCAGCGTGCAAACTCGCTGCGAGATGCTACTGCGGAGTTCCGGCGGTCTTTGCCGGCAATCACCTTGTAGACCAGCAGGTCCTTTTCAGGATCATCGCTGGGCGAGGCATCCACCACCAGCCGCACGGACCAGTCATCACCGTATTTACCATTGCTGTAGAAATGCCCGAGGCGAATCTTTTCCAGGGGAAACTGCCGCAGAACCGCCCTGCCGGTTGCCAGTTCGTAGATCCTCAGCAGGTCGTGTTCGGTGACGTCGATGAAGGAATCGATCTGCGAAAGCGCGCTGACCAGATCGGCATGTGCAATCGAGGTGTAGCCCTTTGCGCCGGGTTTTTCCTGCAGTTCCTGGTAGCGGGAGGCGAGGTAGGCGGGGTAGCGGCGCCACGGGAAGGCGTAGTTGAACAGGACGGCGATGACCAGAATGACCACGGCATTGAGCATCACCGGTGTCAGGACATACTGGTAGCCGAGGTCATGGATGGACTCACCACCGATGACGGCGAACAGGGCCGTGGCACCCCCCGGCGGGTGGGTGCAGCGCAGGTAATACATGGCGCCGATGGCAAGACCGACGGCCAGGCTGGCCGCAATCAGTTCATTGGGTATCCACAGGGCGCAGCTGACCCCGGCCACAGCCGAGACCGCATGTCCCCCGAGCACCGGCCAGGGTTGCGCCAGGGCGCCGTGGGGTACCGCGAACAGGAGCACGGCGGATGCGCCCATCGAGGCCACGATCAGCAGGGCTTCATGGCCCAGGAAGTATCGACTGATGACCATGATGGCGAGTATTCCGAAAAAACCGCCCGCGAGGGATATCAGCCGTTCGTGGTGACTGACCGGGTTCAACTCGATACCGAGTAGTTCCAGCCAGTTCCAGCCACCTGGTCTCATACGATTAATGCGCGTTGCTTATGTTCAGCTGTTCACAGGGGCGGTTCGCCGGTCCGACAGAGAGGGTCGGCGACTGAACCCCGTCATGGTGCCAGTCGGGTGCGCAACGATTTGGCCATCTCCAGTGCACTCTCCACGTCATCGTCAAGGCAATTGATGTGTCCCATCTTGCGGCCGGGCCTGGCATCGCGCTTGCCGTAGAGATGCAGCAGGGCGCGGGATTCATTGAACACTTCCTCCCAGTGTGGCGTTCCGTTCGTCCACAGGTCACCCATCAGGTTGACCATGGTGACCGGCAGTAGCAACTGGGTATCACCCGGCGGCAGGCCGCACAGCGTGCGCACCTGTTGATCGAATTGCGATGTGGTACAGGCGTCCACAGTAAAGTGGCCGCTGTTGTGCGGTCGCGGGGCGACGGTGTTGACCAGCAGTTCACCCTCGTCGGTCAGAAACAGTTCGACTGCCAGCACCCCGCAATAATCCAGTTCGTCGGCGAGATCGCAGGCCATCTCCAGCGCATTGTCAGCCGTTTCATCGTCGATGCGTGCCGGTGCCAGCGACAGGTCGAGTGTCCCTCTAATATATTCGTTCTCGGATACCGGGTAGCTTGCGATTTCACCGCTGATGCTGCGCGCCAGGATGACCGAAAGCCTCCGGGTGACGAAGACGCGTTCTTCCAGGATGCACGGCATCTCGTCCATGTCCTGAAAGGCTTCCAGGGCGTCCTCGAAGGTGCTGACCGCGTGCTGCCCCTGTCCGGGAAAGCGCGGATGGGCAACTTTCAGAACGCCCGGGCCCTCGAATTCATCCATGGCCTCCCTGAGGTCTTCTGCAGTCTGTATGCTGTAGAAGGCCACGGTCGGGAAGTCGTGCTCATCGAGGAATTCCTTTTCCAGCAGCCGGTCCTGGGTCGTGGCGATGGTTTCCGGAGCGGGTCTCACCGGGCAATGCTGCTGCACACGGATGAGGCTGGACAGGGAGATGTTTTCTGTTTCAGTAGTGACAACGGCGCAGTAGTCACCCAGCATATCGAGCGCGGCATGATCGTGATAATCTGCCTGTATATGCTGATCGGCAATGGTGCCGGCCGGGCTGTGCGGGTCGGGGTCCAGGATGATGACCTGGTAACCCATGCTGCGCGCCGCGATGGTGAACATGCGGCCGAGCTGGCCGCCACCGATCATGCCCAGTGTGGCACCTGGCAGGATCATGCCGGTGGCAACTTCATGTTGCGAACCATTTCTTCCTGATCCTTGCGGAAGTCAGCGATCTTTTCTGCCATGTCGGCATCAGTCACCGCGATAATGCTGATGGCATACAGGGCGGGCGGCACCGCCGGCCCCGGCAATGGCGCAGACAAAACCGCGTTCGCGCAGCCCTTCCGCGTATTCAACCAGCATGTTGGTGGCGCGATGTGCCGAGATGACCCGGGCCTCGCAGGCAAAGCCGAATTTTTCCAGCATATCAACCGCCGGTTTCATTATGCCCCAGTCGCTATTGCTGCCCATGATGACAGCTACTTGAGGTTTATTCATGATCATGAATCTGTGTCTTTTGGAGTAAGGAGGCTGTAATTCTATCACCCTCGGACCGCCTGTGGGCAATGTGCAGATTACCGTATTTCGGGGTCTGCAGGGCGGCTGGGCCACGACGGGGCGGGTCGCAGGGCGGTTTTATCAATTTTGATATTCGCAGCGCGGCCCCGGGAAGGTACAATCCCGGCTTCCGATAATTCCTAACAGAAGCCACCAGCCTTGAAAGAAATCCTTTACGAAACCAGCCTGAAAAGCCTGCCGCTGCTGAATCGCGGCAAGGTCCGCGATATCTATAGCGTCGGGGAGGACCACCTGCTGATTGTCACCACCGACCGCCTCTCGGCCTTCGACGTGATCCTGCCGGACCCTATCCCCGGCAAGGGCGCGGTCCTGACTGCGGTCTCTAATTTCTGGTTCGAGCGCACGGCGGACCTGGTACCGAATCACATTGCCGACATGACCCTGGAAGAGGCCGTGCCGGATGCCGCCGAACGGGCGGAGGTCAAGGGTCGGGCGATAGTCGTCAGAAAGCTCAAGGCCCTGCCGGTGGAGGCCATCGTGCGTGGCTATCTGATTGGGTCCGGGTGGAAGGACTACCAGAAGACCGGGGCGGTGTGCGGGATTGCCCTGCCGGCTGGACTACGCATGGCAGACAAGCTTCCGGAGGCGATCTACACGCCATCCACCAAGGCCGCTGTCGGAGAGCATGACGAGAACATCGACTTCGAACGGACCTGCGAGCTGCTCGGCTCGGACCTGGCGGAACAGGTGCGCGATGTCAGTCTGGCGATCTACACCAGCTGTGCTGACTATGCACTGGACCGCGGCATAATCATCGCCGATACCAAGTTTGAATTCGGCCTGGATGATGGCGGCCGGCTGGTGCTGATCGATGAGGTGCTGACCCCGGACTCCTCGCGCTTCTGGCCGGCGGACAGCTATGCGCCCGGGAGCAGCCCCGCCAGTTTTGACAAGCAGTATGTGCGCGACTACCTCGAAACCCTGGACTGGGACAAGACTCCACCAGGCCCGAATCTGCCACGTGACGTGATTGAAATAACGGCAGAGAAATATCGTGAGGCGCAGCAGCGCCTGACCTCATAACAGGCAGGAGAGACAAGTATGTACGGTTTTACAGTGAATGTTTCCGGCACCATGGACGAAGTGCAGAGCAGGGTCTCGGAAGAACTCCAGAAGGAGGGCTTCGGCATTCTGACCGAGATCGATGTCGCCGGGACACTGAAGAAAAAGCTGGATATCGACAGAAAGCCATACCTTATCCTGGGCGCGTGCAATCCGGTGCTGGCCAGCCAGGCCATCGAGGCAGATCCCGATATCGGCCTGCTGTTGCCCTGCAATGTCATTGTCCGCGAAGAGGACGACGGCTCCATCACCGTTGGTTTCATGGACCCTGTCGCCGTGATGAACCAGGTCGATGTGGAAGGTATCGATGCCCTGGCCGGCGAGGTGCGCACCCGGCTGGAGCGTGTCCGGGACGCACTGAGCCGCTAGTTACGGGATTTCCTCCTGCCGCGGCATGGCCCTGGAGGTCTGCGCTTAAGCAATACAAACAATCACTTACCCGCCCTTCCCTGGTGCATGGCGGGGCGTGATTAAGGATCGCCCGGGATTTTCGGCTATCATGGCCATAGACCATGACGCTGCCGCGAATCTCAGTACTGTTTCAGGATGCATCGGAGCCGCTCAGGAAGCGTGCGCCTTCGCACGACCGGGACGGCAGAGCGCTGAGTGATTTCATGGTGCTGATCCCGGGCCTGAAGAACAAGCCCCGTTCCCTGATCAACAGGACGGTCAATGATATCCATCTTGCGCTCGGTCACTTCGACCATGCCGTCGTATTCGCCGAAGTCAACCTGAAACTCAATCTGCTCTGGGTGTCGATCCGGCCCATTCCGGGCGTGCGCTTCGAGATTGTGGGCGCGATCCAGGACTGCGTCCCGGAGGCAAAGCTGGTATCGCACATCTGAGTGGTGATGCGCCCCGCGCAGTCCGGCACCAGGTCCCGGCTTCAGGACCGATCCAGCTGTCTGAGTTGTTCGCGGTTGACGAAATAAAACAGGGTCAGTGAGGCCAGCGCGCCCAGGGTGTCGGCCAGCATGTCTTTCTGTGCATCCCACTGGTCGCCTTGTGATCCCAGTACGAAATGCCCCGAGCGGCCGTCGGCATTGACGGCATAAAGCCATTCGAAGATTTCATAACTGCCGGCGACGGCAATTATGATTGTCAACGGGAATGCGAACAGGACTATCCGCGAGGTGACCATGCGCCGGGCCAGCAGGAGTTCGGCGGCTGCGTAGGCATAGAAGCCGACGCTGAAATGTGCGAGCCGGTCGAAGTGATTGCGTTCCAGGTCGAAGAAGCCGGTAATGATATCGAACGGTACGCGCTCAAAGGTATAGTGTCCGCCGATGGTGTGCAGGAAGACGAGGCAGGCCATCAGCAGGTAGGCGGTGTTGGAGAACCTGTAGTAGCGATAAGTGAGTACCAGGGTCAGCACGATCAGCATGATCGGGATATTCTCGGCCCACCAGACTGCCCTGTCGTAGGGTTCCAGGCCCAGCAGTGTGAAGTGAACCAGGTAGGCTGCAAGTAATATGACCGGGAGCATGGGCTACACCTTCTGCGCAAAGTAGTCCTGCAGGAACTCGTCGAACGACTGCCTGTCGGCTGCCTCTATGGCCTGCTGGTCCGCGATGGACCGGACCACGGCCGCCTCGATGGCAGCAAAACTTTTACGGTCCTGCTGCAGGCCCATGAAGTAGGCATGATGCTGCTCCGACATCCGCTTGGCGAAGTGAAAATAGCCTTCGCCATGTGCGCGCATGTCAGCGAGCATGCGCGCAGAGGGCGTCTGCTCCGGGTCCCGGACCGCTTCACGCTGTTCCTGCAAGGCATCCTGGCAGGCCGTGTCCCTTCTGCCGGCATCGAGCGACTCGGCAAAGCCGGACAGGGCCTCCAGCAGTTCCTCGGCCCAGGACTTGAGCGTCAGGGATTCTCCGTTGCGTTGCAGGCGCAAACCCGGTTCACGCCCCCGGTAGCAGACGGCATCGAGGTTGAAGTCGATCTCCCGGCGTTCAAGGTCGCTGATGACCGGGCTCTCCTGGAACAGGCAAAAGGCCATCAGTGCTTCCAGGAAGCGGCACTGGGTCTCGCTGATGCCGTGCGGATCGAAGATATTGATATCCAGGGAACGCAGTTCAACATAACGGACCCCGCGGCGTTTGAGGGCCAGGGTCGGTTTCTCGTTGAACTCCGGCACCTGCTTGGGTCGGATGGAGCTGTAGTACTCGTTCTCGATCTGCAGGATATTTGCATTGAGCTGGCGGTATTCGCCGTCGACCTTGACGCCGATCTCCCGGTACGGCGAATAGGGGGTTTCTATGGCGCGCGTCAGGCTTTGTATATAGCTGTCCAGGTTGTCGTAATTGGCCTTGAATCCGGCCTCGCTTTCATGGGTGTTCTGGTAACCGATGTCACACATGCGCAGGGACGTGGCATAAGGCGCGTAGTAACTGTTGCCGTATAGTTCCTCGAGTTTGGTTGGCCTTCCGCACATGAAGGACTTGCAGATGGCGGGTGAACTCCCGAACAGGTAGGGGATGAGCCAGCCAAAGCGTTGCAGGTTCCGGATCAGGTGTAAATAGGCATCGGAAATAAATTCCTGCTGCGGACGCGAGTCTTTCTCGAGGTCCTGGTAAAGCGGCCATAAGCTGTCCGGGAATGAGTAATTGAAGTGTGCACCGGCAATGACCTGCATGACGCGCCCGTAACGGTAACCGAGCCCGCGCCGGTACACGGTTTTCATCAGGCCGGCATTGGAGCTGCCGTAGCGGGCCAGCGGGATACTCGATTCGCCTTCAACCACGCACGGCATACTGGCAGACCAGAGCAGTTCTTTGTCGAGTTTCGCGTACACGAAGTGTTCCAGCTCGCGCAAAAATGCCAGGGCATCCGCCGCGCTGCCGAGGGGGGGCGTGATGAATTCCAGCAGGGCCTCGGAATAGTCCGTGGTGATCCAGGGGTGGGTCAGGGCCGAGCCCAGCGCGGCCGGATGGGGTGTCTGGGCAATGCTCCCGTCAGGTCCTACGCGCAGGCTCTCCTTTTCAAGTCCGATCAGCCCGCCCTGCAGTGCCTGCGGCCGGCCGCTGTTGAGCAGGGCCGACAGGCGTTGTTCTGCCGCCTGGCAGAAGTTTTTTAAGTCCTTGATAATAATGATTTCCTTGCCTGGTTGCGGGGAAGAAAGCGCTTGTCCCATATGACGGGT
>Ga0224512_10001261_pt1 | contig 24851 bp, 23 predicted proteins | sample SF_May12_sed_USG_4_FD_169103 | JGI IMG/M metagenome (GOLD analysis project Ga0224512, IMG submission 169103) | Sediment microbial communities from San Francisco Bay, California, United States - SF_May12_sed_USGS_13 | ecosystem: Environmental > Aquatic > Marine > Sediment | place: USA... | reverse complement strand
AACGCCCACAACATTGCGGCTCTGACCCTGAAGTATCCCCACAAAACTGAAAAGAATTTCAATAACTTAAATGGCGATCGCGTTTGAGCCTGTATTTACAATGTGAAGCGACTTCTCAATCCCAATGCGGAGCATTGTCCTGTATTCATAGTGTGAAATGTTCTGCTGCACAGAGGCGGAATGTACGCGCTACAAAATTCGGTATTTACTTAACCTATTGATTTTCGATCAACTTTTGTGGGGATCCCTCAGGGTCAGATCCTTTGAAAAGCAGGGGCCGATCATTTTCTCGCTTCGTTGTCTCGCCGCATTCTCGATATCAATCAAAGTCGTCATGGATTTGGACGGAGAAAGCGCATCGTTCAACCACTCCCAGTGCGAGTCCAGAAACTCTGCTTGTTGTTGCAACGAGAGATTCAATACACCCAATTTTGGCGGATCCAGATACTCCTTATATAGGCCGAGGTCATAGCGCTTCCCGCGATAACTTGAAGGCGCAATCTCCAAACTGACAATGCCTTTATCATTGAGGATACGAATGAATAAATTCCCGGCTTCGTAGTCTTTGAGCGAACCCATTCCATAAGCTTCTTCGTTCACCAGAACAAACCCGTATTGGCGTGCCAACGGCGCAACATACTGATCTATCGCTTTGTCGAGTTGCGCCTTCATGAAGTGTGGGGTTTTCCTATCCGGCGAATTTATCCGTCGCCCGCACCAGCGCATCTACGATCCCCGGCTCGCTGGAGGCGTGGCCCGCGTCCGGGATGAGATGGAACTGGGCTTCAGGCCAGGCGCGGTGCAGCTCCCAGGCGGACATCACCGGGGTGCAGATGTCGTAGCGGCCCTGGACAATGACGCCGGGGATGTGGCGGATGCGGTTCACGTTGTCGAGGAGCTGTGATTCGCGTTGCATGAACGCGCCGTTCATGAAGTAGTGGCACTCGATGCGGGCGAAGGCGGTGGCGAAGCTGTCGCTGCCAAAGAACTGCACCCGCTGCTCATTTGGATAAAGCGACAGCGTCGAACCTTCCCACTGGCTCCAGGCGCGGGCGGCTTCGAGTCGCACCGTCTCGTCGTCGCTGGTGAGGCGCTTGTAATAGGCGGAGACGAGATCGTCGCGCTCTTCTTCAGGAATGGGCGCGAGATACTTCTCCCACTCGTCGGGAAAGATGGCGCTGGCGCCTTCGTGGTAGAACCAGCAGATCTCCTTTTTTCTCAGCAGGAAGATCCCGCGCAGCACCAGCTCGGTGACGAAATCCGGATGGGTCTCAGCGTAGGCCAGCGACAGCGTGCTGCCCCAGGATCCGCCGAACACCAGCCAGCGCTCGATGCCGAGATGCTGGCGCAGACGCTCCATGTCCTCGATAAGGCGCCAGGTGGTGTTTTCTTCCAGCGACGCGTGCGGCGTGCTTCGGCCGCAGCCGCGCTGATCGAAGAGCACCACGCGATAACGCTCGGGATCGAAGAACCGCCGGTCAAAGGGCTGCGCCCCGGCTCCGGGTCCGCCATGAACGAATACCGCCGGCTTGCCATCAGGGTTGCCGACCTCCTCGAAGAATATGCTGTGCCCGCCCGGTACTTCGAGCTTTCCACTTGCATAGGGCTCGATCGGCGGGTAGGCGGGTTTTCGCTTTTCTGTCATGGGGTTAAGTCAGCGCACTCAGCAGTTTCCCGGGAATCCAAATCACCGCCAATCCGGCAGACGGGTGGATTTTCTGCTACACATCACAATGAATCGGGAAAGTTTCTCGACCATACTTAGAACGATTGGCGGATTAAGTCTGGAGGTCGCGTGGAAACCTATATCCTCATGGGGATCGTAATTATTTGCTTCGTCGGGACGACATTCGGGTTCCGGTTCCTGATGAGCGATCCCGAACAGGGCATGATCATCGGAGCCGTGGCAGGGTTGCTGGTTGCGATTGCAGCGGGGGGGCTTTACTACTCGCACCTCGCCTCCTGTAGTACCTGTATCTAAAGCCGCCTCGGGCGGTCTTCCTGTGCGGGCCGGCATCGCGGCCCGGGCTCATTTCCTTCCGCTCTAAAACTCAGGCCGCCGCTTTGGCGGGCAGATGCCGGGCGGCGGATTCCACCATGGCGTCTAGAACCCGGTCGGGCTGTTCCGCCATCAGCATATGCCCGCAATTCGAAAGCTCCGTCACCTCGGCGTTAGGAAGCGCCGCGATGAGTTCGCGGCCAGCCCTCGGTGACGCCATGATGTCGTTCTTCCCAAGGATCACTCGAACCGGAGCTTTCACTTGAGCGGCGGCCTCGAGACCGCGCTGGTATGCGTCGCAGGCGTTGAGATCGTTATAAAGAACGCCCGGGCCTGATCGTTCCAGCAGCCGCACCGCGCCGCCGGTCATCCACATGCCCGGCGAAGGATTTCCCCCCAGCTGCGCGCCGTAGCCGTGACCCCACAGGTTGACCATGTCGAAGGCCGAGTGATCATTGGCTTTGGCCGCCGAAAGCAGGGCGTCGGTCACCGGCATCGGCACCGAGATTCCGATGAAAATAGCGGCGGCGACGCGATCCGGATCCCGCGCCGCGGTCTCAAGCGCCACCAGTGCGCCCATGCTGTGACCGGTCACGGCATAGCGGCGGACGCCGAGGGCTTCGACGGCCCGGATCACCCAGTCGGCCATAGTCTCTATGCTGGTTTGCAGCGGTCCTTCGGAGCGGCCGTGCGCGGGAAGATCCAGCGCCAGAGCGTTGTAGCCGTGGTGGGCGAAATAACGGCTCTGCAGGATCCACACGCAGTGATCCAGGCCGCCGCCGTGAATAAAAACCACGCTCGGCTTGCCCGGATCAAAAGCACGTGCGCCGGTGTATGCGTAAGCGCGGTGTCCGTCGACGCTGAAGTCCACGCGAATGTCCCTCGTTTGCCTATGCGCCCACCGCGGCTCTTGGCGCGGTGGCTTTCTGTGAGATGTAGATGGCTCGCGCCAGATCCTCGATGAGATCCTGTGAGTCTTCGAGGCCAACGGACAAGCGGACGGTGCCTTCGGTGATCCCGGCGGCCCGCAGCGCCTCAGTATCCATGCGGTGATGGGTGGTGCTGGCGGGATGAATTACGAGCGATTTGGCGTCGCCCACGTTGGCGAGATGGGAAAAAACGCGCAAGCTCTCGATGAACTTGCGTCCCGCGGGACGACCGCCCTTGAGTCCAAAGCTGAACACGGCGCCGCATCCTTTGGGCAGCAGGCGCTTGGCAAGCTCATGGTCGGGATGCTCCGGCAACTCCGGATAAATGACCGACCCCACGCCGTCGTTGGATTTCAGGAACTCGACGATCTTGCGGGTGTTTTCGATGTGGCGCTGCATGCGCAGCGGCAGGGTCTCGACCCCCTGAAGAATGTGAAAGGCGGTGGTGGGGCTCATGCAGGCGCCAAAATCCCGCGCGCCTTCTTTGCGCGCCCGCATGATGAACGCGGCCGGCCCGTACTCCTCGGCAAAGTTCATGTCATGAAATCCGGCATAGGGCTCGGTGAGCGTCGGAAACTTGCCCGATGCTGCCCAGTCGAAGCGGCCGCCGTCCACCAGCACTCCGCCGATGGCGATGCCGTGGCCGCCGAGGAACTTGGTGGCCGAATGAAATACCAGATCGGCGCCCAGATCGAAGGGCCGGCAGAGATACGGTGTGGTGAAGGTGGAGTCCATGAGCAAGGGTATGCCGGCGTCGTGGGCCACCTGAGACACCGTCGGGATATCCAGCACGTCGAGGCCGGGATTGCCCAGCGTCTCGGCGAACAGCAGCTTGGTATTGGGGCGGATTGCGGCGCGGAAAGCTTCCGTGTCACGCGGATCCACGAAAGTGGTTTCGATGCCGAAACGCGGCAGCGTGTAGCTCAGCAGGTTGTGGGAGCCGCCGTAGAGCGCTCGGCTTGAGACGATGTGGTCCCCGGCGCCGGCGATGGTGGCGATGGCGAGATGCATCGCCGCCTGGCCGCTGGCGGTGCAGATGGCGCCGACGCCGCCTTCCAGCGCGGACATCCGTTCTTCCAGCACCGCGTTGGTGGGATTGGTGATTCGCGAGTAAACGTGGCCCGGGCGCTCGGCGTTGAAAAGCGCCGCTGCGTGGTCGGTGTCGCGAAACACGTAAGAGGTGGTCTGGTAAATGGGCGTTGCGCGCGCGCCGGTGGTGGGATCGGGACGCTGACCGGCGTGCAGGCTGAGCGTATTGAATCGAATGTAGTCAGGTACGGACATGGGCGGACCCTCGCGATTGACGCAAGCAGAACAAATGGCGAAGTTAACCGAGAAGGGCCGGAAGGTTAACCGTTCCGGCCAAAGAATGCCCGCAGACTTGGAACGCCCGCGGACTAGCCGCAGGGCATTGGCACGATGATGAAGTTCGGGAAGGCCTGGCTGAATGCGCCCGGGTTGACGACGTCGTCCAGCCCCGTCGCCTCGACGAAGGGGATCTGACGGGTGCGGTTGCGGTGACGGTACTCCACCTCGTAACCCCTCTGACTCAGCATGGTCATGCGCCGCTGGGCCGCGGCTTCGGTGTTGTACACGCCAAGGGAGACGCCGTTGGTGAGGTCTCCTTTGTAGATGAGTGCGATGTCCTCGATGCCCGCCGCCTTCATCTCATTGAAAAGCGCCTTGGCCGCCTCGCGAGACTCCCGCGGTGGCGAGTAAACGTGGAAGTTCAGGAACTCCGTTTCTTCGCGGCTCCCGGACTGGACGCCCACACCGCGCTGCTCGAACCAGGCGGCGACGACGACCGCGTCCCCGTCGTCGCCCATCCCCGAAACGCTGAAGCACTCGACCGCGTCGGACGCACTTGCGCGAGGCACCGGCATGAGTGCGGGTTTCGGCATCGGCGCCGGCATGGGTTCAGCTATCGGCATCGGCGCCGGCAGCTTAGGCAGGGGCTGGGACGATGCCGTGATCGGTGCGGGTTCGGGGATGGGTTCGGTCCTGGCGACGCCTTTGGATATGCGCTCGAAAAGGTTCACCACCGTGCTCGCCTTGTCCAGCGCGCGGGTATTGGTTCCGTCGATCTCGTAGGCCCGCATGTACTCCAGGTGCGCTAGGCGGGCATAGATGTCGCCCAGATTTTCGCGCGCCGTGGCGTAGCCGGGCTGTAGCGCCACGGCTTTCTCCAGCGACTCGCGCGCCAGATCGTAGCGGCCCTGGGCGGCATACAGCACCGCCAGATTGTTGTACGGCTCGGGCAGCCCCGGCTTGTCGCTGGCGAGGCTGCGGAATGCGTCGATGGCGTCGTCGATTCGATCCATCCGCGTGAGCAGCACGCCCTTGAGCAGTCGCCCCTGATCGTCGTCCGGCCGGCGTTTGAGGTAGGCCTCGAGGCTATCGTAGGCATCCTGGTAGCGGGACTGCTGAGCCAGGGATCGGATATCGGAGAGGGAGGCGTTCTGAGCCAACACCGCGGCGGTCATCAGTATGGCAATGGCCGCAGCCAGAAAATACTTCATAGCGCGAACGATTGAGAGATCATGCGGTTGGGGCCGCTTCAAGAATTAGGTTAGCAGGCTTTCCGGCCAATGACAGGCCGACACAATCGCAATTTGGGCGGGCCCGACTTGTCAGGAGCGCCCTGAGGGTGGTTAGCTATGGGCCGGGAGCAACACGAAAAGGAAGCGGCGAATTCATGTCCAGCAACGAAAAACACCCCTCGGGGGACCGGCGGGCGCAGACGAAAACGGCAATAGACAGGCTGCTGGAGGAGCGCCAGGAGGTACTGGTGTGCTACGAGCAGGTGGCCGGAATCCAGCCGTACAACGACAAGGTCCAGAGCCCGCAGCTGCTGGAAAAGTTCTCTCAGCTGCTCATGGACTACATCGCGGCCGGCCATTTCGGGCTGTACCAGCGCATCACCGAGGGCAACGAACGGCGCCGCAAGGTGCTCGAGGTGGCGGAGAAGCTCTATCCGAGCATCGCCAAGACCACGGAGAAGGCGCTGGACTTTAACGACGTCTACGACAAGGCGGACAAATCGTCGGCCTTGGAAGTGGTGTCCGATCGTTTATCGGACTTGGGCGAAGTGCTCGCCCACCGCATCGAGCTGGAAGACAAGCTGATCACAGCGATGATGCAGAAGAAGGGGGGAGGGGATTAAGGGTTCGTATATCGTATTTCGTATGTCGTCTATCGGAATATGGTAGACGGTAGAGGGTAGATGGGGGCGGGCGTCAAACGCGTCCTCGTTTTATTGACGCCCCGGGGCTCTGTACGATCCGCGACGTACATCAAACCATTTCCGTCATTCCCGCGAAAGCGGGAATCCAGTAGATAATTTTCCTTCAATTCGGCACTGAAAATATCGACGCGTCTGGCACAATGCGCCATACGCACCGACCATTCCCGCCATTCCCGCGAAAGCGGGAATCCAGTAGAAAATTTCCCGTCAAAGCGGCACTGAAAGTATCGAGGCCTGTTGCGGGTTGTGTAGTACCTATATACAAATTTAATGAAGAGTTCGTTTACTGGATTCCCGCTCCCGCCTTCGCGCATCCACGCTTCGGCGTGGACAAGTTTCGCGGGAATGACGACTACTGGCTCGAGCTAACTCGCTTCGCCCAGCTCCCTGATTGCCTCCATCAGAGCAAGCGTTCGCTGCGCTTCTTCAACGTGCAAAGTCTCCACCAGTCGTCCACGGACGACGGTGATGCCTTGGCCCTCACTGCGGGCGCGATCCCAGGCGTCAAGGATCTCGCGGGCTGTATTCACGTCTTCCGCGGCGGGGGCGAATATCTCGTTGGCGGTCGTGATCTGGCTGGGATGGATTAATGTCTTACCGTCGAAGCCGAGCCGACGGCCCTGCAGGCATACCTCGCGGTAAGCAGCTTCATTCCGCAAGTCGAGCTGCACCCCGTCGAGAATGTCGAGGCCGAACGCGCGGGCTACGGTAACGCACCAGGACAGCGGAGTGGCCAGGCCCAGCCGTTCGTTCTCCGTCGGCACGCGCATGTCCTTGGAAAGGTCCGACGTGCCCATCACGATGCACGTGAGTCTCTTGCTCGCAGCGGCGATTTCACTTGCGCGTAACACGCCCGCGGGGGTTTCGATCATGATCCAAAGCGCGTGCCGGCTGCCGCCGCTTGAATCCAGCACGTCGACCGCCGCGCGCACCTGCTCCGCGCTGTCAACCTTGGGTAAAAGAATCCCGTCGAATTCCAGCGGCGCCAGCGCAGCCAGATCGTCGGCGCCCCAGGACGTGTTCAGATCGTTGACTCTGACGATGACTTCCCGCGGCGCGTAGCCTCCGCGAATGAGTGTCTCGGACACCTGACGTCGCGCATCGGCTTTGGCTTCCGGTGCGACCGCGTCTTCGAGATCGAAGACCACGGCGTCGGCCGGCAAGGTGCGCGCTTTCTCCAGAGCCCGCGCATTGGAGCCGGGCATGAACAGCACCGAGCGTCGCGGCCGGATTTTCAACGACTATTCAACCGCCGGCGCCGGTTTCCCGCCCGGCGAGCAGCTGGATCCAGTGCACCACCGGAAGCGAGGTGCCAGACTGAAGGTGGGCGAGGCAGCCGATGTTGGCGGTGGCGACAATCTGCGGGTTGCCGCCTTCCAGCCCGGCCACCTTGTTTTTGAGCAACCGCGTGGAAAGCTCGTGCTGCAATATGGAATAGGTGCCTGCGGAGCCGCAGCAGAGATGCGCGTCGGGGACCGGCGTGAGATCGAAGCCTGCTTCGCTAAGTATGCCTTCCACCAGGCGGGGAAGCTTTTGCCCGTGCTGAAGCGTGCAGGGCGAGTGAAAGGCAATCCGCCTCTTCTCTTTGGATCGAAGCGCGGATCGGTTTTCGGCGGCGAGCACCTGAGAAATATCGAGTGTTATCGAGGTGATGCGCGCGGCTTTCTCTGCGTACTCGGGATCCGCGGCGAGTAGATCGGCGTACTCCTTGATCATGGCCGTGCAGGCGCTCGCCGTGATTACGATGGCTTCGGCGCCGGCTTCAACGTGGGGCCACCAGGCGTCGATGTTCCGGCGCATAAATTTGAGCCCTTCCTCGTGGGCGGAGAGGTGATGGCTCACGGCGCCGCAGCAGGTTTGACCGGGTACGCTGATAAGTGAAATGCCGATGCGATCCAGAACCACCGCCGCGGCAGCGTTGATGTCGGGCGCAATGGCCGGCTGAACGCAGCCATCCAGCACCAGCATGCGCCGCTGGTGACGCGCCTTGGGCCATGGCCGCGCGGGCTGCTTTGGCGGAACCTTGCGCTTGATGGGTCCGGGGAGAATCGGACGCACCGCCTGACCGAGTTTAAGCAGCGGCGTGAAGCGCGAGGCGTAGGGAAGAACAAAACGAAGCGCGCGTCGCATGGCCGCCTCCAAAGGCGTGCGCTTGACCTGCTGGTCCACGATCTCCCGACCGATTTCCGCCAGACGACCGTAGCGCACGCCGGATGGGCAGGTGGTTTCGCAGGCGCGGCAGGTCAGGCAGCGATCCAGGTGCAGTTGTGTCTTTCTCGTCGGCTCATTGCCCTCGAGCACCTGCTTGATGAGATAGATACGTCCCCGTGGCCCGTCCAGCTCGTCTCCGAGAAGCTGGTAGGTGGGACAGGTTGCGGTGCAGAAGCCGCAGTGCACGCACTTGCGCAGGATGCCGTCGGCCTCCCGACCCTCTGGCGTGTCTTTAATGAATGCGGCGAGATTGGTTTGCATGGATGAATTTCGTAGAAGGTAGATGGTAGACGGGGAAAACGGAGTCTTTGATAACCATCTGCAAAAACTCTACACGAACCATCTCATTCTAACGATTGATATGCTGTTCTTAGTTAAGGTGCGCGCGGCAACTCTACAGAGTCGAGCGCGCAAGTTTGACGACGACGTTTTCCCGGCCTGCCCCCATCTACCCTCTACCATCTACCATATTCCGACATACGAAATACGATATACGATCTTTTTCACACGCCCTCATACATCTTCCCCGGATTCAATATCCGCTCCGGATCGAATGCGATTTTGAGTCTGCGGTGGATGTCCAGAAGCTTCGCAGGCAGAGGGTGAAACACCTCACCTCGGCGGTCGCCGCCTTTGAACAATGCAGCGTGACCTCCGGCGGCGGTTACCACCGCGCGAATGCTGTCGCTGTCGGCATCGCTTTTCAGCCAGCGCAGCGCGCCGCCCCAGTCCACCAGGGTTTTACCCGGAAGCGCCAGCGGCGGCGCGGTGGGCGGCACGGAAAGCCGCCATAGCGGAACGTCGCCTTTGAAAAACTCCAGACGCTGTTCGCGCAAGTCGCGCCAGAACGCGTCTCCGTCCTGAGGCTTGCCGCCGATACGTTCGGCGGCCGTCTTGACCCCGCCGGCGGTTCCCGAGAGCCGGACCCGCAGGCGATCGCCGTCGTAACACGCGCCGGAGATGGGCAGTGGCCGAGCGGCCCACTGATTCATTTGCTGTATTGCTTCGGCGAGATCCATGTCGAAAGCGAGGGTCAGGCTGTCAGCCGGAATGGGCAACACCTTGAGCGAGACCTCGAGCAGCACGCCGAGGGTGCCCATGGATCCGGTCACCAGCCGTGAGACGTCGTAGCCGGCGACGTTCTTCATGACCTCGCCGCCGAATTTGAGGATTTGCCCTTTGCCGTTAATGAGCGTCACGCCGAGGACGAAGTCCCGGGCCGCTCCAGCGTAGGGCCGCCGCGGGCCGGACAGCCCACAGGCGATAGTGCCGCCCAAGGTGGCGCGGTCGCCGAAGTGGGGCGGCTCGAACGGAAGCATTTGTCCCTTTTCGCCCAGGGTGGCCTCAAGGGTGTCCAGAGTGGTTCCCGCGCGCGCGGTCACCACCAGCTCCGAGGCTTCGTAGCCAACCACGCCGCGGTGTGCCGACACATCGAAATCTTCCGCCTGAATCATACGCCCCATGAACTGCTTGCTGCCGCCGCCGACGATGGCCAGCGGCGTGCCATCGGCCATGGCCGAATCCACGCGGGCTTTGAGGGAGGCGGAGATGTCCGTGGTGTCGGGCATTTAGAAGCGAGTGCTGATTACTGACTGAAATTTAGTAACACGTGACATTTAACACGTAACAAGTAAGAAGTACGTCCTCGTCGGAAATGATCCATTGGTAACGAGTCACGCATTGTAATTAGTTCTTACATGTCACATGTCACATGTCACCTACGAGAGCGTCTGTGAGGGCGCCGTGCATGCGGCACGCATAGGCGTTTATGGCTCACCCCTAGAATCTCTCAATATCCGCAAACGGCAGCTTGCCCTTGTGCACGTGCATGGCGCCGAACTCGGCGCAGCGGTTCAAGGTGGGGACGGCTTTTCCGGGGTTCAGCAGTCCGTGCTCGTCGAAGGCGTGCTTGACGGCGTGAAACTGCAGCAGCTCCGGCGCTTTGAACTGCACGCACATCTGATTGATCTTCTCGATGCCGACGCCGTGCTCGCCGGTGATGGTGCCGCCCACGTCGATGCAAAGCTGGAGGATCTTGCCGCCCAGCTCTTCCACCCGTTCGATTTCGCCGGGCACGTTGGCATCGTAAAGAATGAGCGGGTGCAAATTTCCGTCGCCGGCGTGAAACACGTTCATGATGGAAAGGCCGTATTCTTTGGACATGCTCTCCATGCCCGCCAGCACCTTGGGCAGCTCGCGGCGCGGAATGGTGCCGTCCATGCAGTAGTAATCCGGAGAAAGCCGGCCCGCGGCGGGAAAGGCCGCCTTTCGTCCGGCCCAGAATCGGGCGCGCTCCTCCTCGTCGCGGGCGATCCGCACCTCGGTGGCGCCGCAGTCGTTGAGCAGCGCGCTCACCTGATCCACCTGATCGGCCACTTCCTGCTCGGTGCCGTCCAGCTCGCACAGCAGTATGGCCACGGCATCGGTGGGATAGCCCGCCTGGACGAAGTCGTCGGTGGCGCGAATGGCGGCGTTGTCCATCATTTCCAGGCCGCCGGGAATGATGCCGTCGGCGATGATGCGTCCCACCGCGGCGCCCGCCTTTTTCACGTCGTCGAAGGCCGCCAGGATCAATTTGGCGCACTCGGGTTTTGGCAGCAGCTTCACCGTGATCTCCACCATCACCCCGAGCATGCCCTCGGATCCGGTCATGAGCGCCAGGAGATCGTAGCCGGGCGAATCCAGGGCCTGACCGCCGATGGTGACCAGCTCGCCCTCCACCGTGACCAGCTTGATCTCGAGGATGTTGTGGACCGTGAGGCCGTATTTCAGACAGTGCAGGCCGCCGGCGTTCTCCGCCACGTTGCCGCCGATGCTGCAGGCAATTTGCGAAGACGGGTCGGGCGCATAGTAAAGGCCCAGATGGGCAACGTCTTCGGAAATGGCCAGATTACGCACGCCCGGCTGCACCCTGGCGATTCGCCCGAGGGGGTCTACTTGGAGAATCCGGTTGAATTTCGCCAGGCTCAAGAGCACCCCGTTTTCCAGCGGCAGGGCGCCGCCGGAAAGCCCGGTGCCCGCGCCCCGGGCCACCACCGGAACGTTGCGTTCGTAGCAAAGCCGCATGACCGCCTGGACCTGCTCCACGGTCTCCGGCAGCACCGCCACCAGGGGCAGCTTGCGGTAGGCCGTGAGGCCGTCGCATTCGTAGGGCCTCAAGTCCTCTTCCTCGTAGAGCACGGCTTCACGCGGAAGGATGCCGCGGAGCATCTTCGCCAGCACCGGGCGATTGAGCCCGTGGTCGACGGTGAGATTTTCGCTGATCTGCATTTTTGACGGTTCCGTGCGAAGCTCGGGTGACGGACGAGTGGGGCTCTTAAGAAGAAAACCCAGCCAAGGCTAGATTCTGTGGGTTTTCTCCTGGTTTCGCCAGGCGGGCAGCCGGCCGCCCAGCGCGGCGGTAATGCGATCGGCGGTGTCACGCACCAGCCGCCCGAGGACGTCCACCCGCTGGTCGGTAATCCGCGCCCGCGGACCTGAAAGCGAAATCGCCGCAAGGGGAGCGCCGAGCTCGTCGTGCAACGTCGAGGCGACGCAGCGCAGCCCTACGGCGTGTTCTTCGTCATCGTAGGCGTAGCCGCGCCCGCGCACACTGACCAGGTCTTCACGAAGTATCGCCCTCGCGTCGAGGGTGTTGTCGGTAAACCTCTGCAGACCGCGCTGTTCCAGGATGTTGTTGACGTCCGCCTCGCTAAGAGCAGCCAAAAGCGCCTTGCCCACGCCCGAGGCGTGCGCGGGGACCCGCCCGCCTAAGCGTACGAACATGCGCATCATTTCGCGGCATTCCACCTGGGACAGGAACACCACTTCGCCGTCGTCGAGGATGCCGAGATTCACCGATTCGCCGGATTCCTCCATCAGCCGCCGCATGAAGGGTCTCGCATTGGCGATGAAGTCGCGGTGGGTAAGAAAGGCGTTGCCGACGACAAAGGTGCGCACGCCCACGAACCAGAGGCCGCGCTCTGTGTCGAGCTCGGCGAATCCGTGCTGATCCAGCGTCGCCAGGAGCCGGTGGGTGGTGGAGGGGGCGAGCCGGGCGCGCTTTGCCAGATCGGTCAGCGAAATGCCCCGTTCCGCCGCCGCCAGGTGCTCCAGCAGACCCAGGGCCCGGGACAGCGACTGGACCTGGGTACTGCCTTCGCCGCCGCCGACCTTCACCGGCCGGCCTCGCCGGCGCGAGCGTTTAAGGCCGGATGCGATGCGGGTGTCGTTCATAGCCGTGATGCGCTAGAACAATTTCCTGAATGCAGCGGTTTACCGCTTTTGCCGGTGTTTCTCCACCGTGCAAAGGCATGTTTTGTCAGAGCGAAACTGATTTTTTCACAATCCGGAATAATTTTCTATCACGCTTGACTTGATCCCCCCCACCATTACACTGGCGCGAAAACCCGCGTTGCCGCCACCGCTTCCCGGTCCCGTTTCTTCCGGCGAATCCAAAAATCCTGTGACAACGCGCGTGCCCCAGATAAAAAAGGTTTGAAAGAGTCCGTCCTGGTCTTGCTCAGACCTCCTTTAAGAAATTGGGCGGGCCGGCGTATCAGCCGGCGCTGCCGCATCGCTGCACGCGCCAGTCGCGGTCAGCCAGCGGGGCCATAAGGAGGAGGCATTCGATGAAAATCTGCGTTATCGGTGCGGGCGCCATCGGCGGATTGGTGGCCGCGCATCTCGCCCGTGCCGGCGAGTCGGTCTCGGTCATCGACGTGGGGGACCACCTGGAGGCGATTCAGACCAAGGGCATCAATCTCATCGCGCCTGACGGCAGCGAAGACCTCGTCACCAACATTCATGCCACCGACAGCTACGATGCACTCGGCCCGCAAGATCTGGTGATCCTGGCGGTCAAGTCTCACGTGATCCCGAAAGTGGTCTCGAGGCTCGAAGGCCTGCTGGGCGAGGACACCATCATTCTTCCACTACAAAACGGAATACCCTGGTGGTATTTCCAGCGATTCGACGTTCCTTACGAGAACCGGCCGGTGGAATCGGTAGACCCGGGCGGAATAATCGCTGCCGCCATCGATCCGGAAAGGATCATCGGCTGCGTCGTTTACCCGGCGGGGGAGGTCCTGTCGCCAGGCGTGATCAAGCACGTGGAGGGCAACCGGTTTCCCGTGGGCGAGCTCGATGGCAGGACCACCAAGCGCGCGGAAAAAGTGGTCGCGTTGCTCACCAAGGCCGGGTTCAAGTCTTTTGTGCTGGATGACATCCGCTCGGAAATCTGGCTCAAGCTGTGGGGAAATCTTTCTTTCAATCCCATCAGCGCACTCACCCACGCGACTCTGGTGGATATCTGCCGTTTTCCGTTAACGCGGCAGCTCGCCGCCGACATGATGCGAGAAGCCCAGCAGGTTGCGGAGCACCTGGGCGCCAGCTTCCGCCTGCCGCTGGAAAAGCGCATCGAGGGCGCGGAGAAAGTGGGCAAGCACAAAACGTCGATGCTCCAGGACGTGGAGGCGGGACGCCCGCTGGAGATAGACGCGATCATCAGCGTGGTGGTGGAGTTCGGCCAGATGACCGGAATCGAGACGCCGAACATCAATGCCGTCCATGCGCTGATCCAACTGCTGGATCGGACCATGCGGGAAGACCACGGCGCGGTGCAACTCAGACACGTGGCCTAAAGTCCAATTTCAGGTTCATTAACAAGAACTTTTTGCCCAGGCCGCCAGTAAAAAGACCTCCGAATGAGCGAAAAACCCGCCGTGCTCGTCACCCGAAAGCTCCCGCAGGCCGTGGAGGAACGCTTACGCCAGAATTACGCGCCAGTGTTCAATCCTGAGGATCGGCTTTATTCCACCGAAGAGCTTCTCGACCGGGCAAAGGGAATGTCCGCGATAGTCGCCTGTCATACCGAGCACTTCACTGCAGAGGTGATTGCCCGGCTACCGGAGACGGTGCGCGCGATTGCCAATTTTTCGGTGGGCGTCGACCACGTGGATCTCGCTTCGGCGAAATCGCGCGGCGTCATTGTCACCAATACGCCGGACGTGTTGAGCGACGCCACCGCGGAGATCGCCATGCTGCTGATGCTGGGTGCGGCGCGACGCGCCAGCGAAGGCGAACGGCTGGTGCGCACGGCCAAATGGAACTCTTGGAGCCCCGCGTTTATGGTGGGTATTCAGGTGACGGGGAAACGCCTCGGCATGATCGGCATGGGCCGGGTCGGACAGGTCACAGCCGAGCGCGCCCGTGGTTTCGACATGCAGATCCTCTATCACAATCGCAAGCGTCTGGATCCGGCAGCGGAGAAAGGCGCCAGGTATTACGAAGATCTGAATGAAATGCTGCCCGAATCCGAGTTTCTCTCCATACACTGTCCGGCGACTCCGGAGACCCGCGGGCTGCTCAACGCCGAACGTATTGGCCGTCTTCCCGACGGCGCCATCGTCGTGAATACGGCTCGCGGCGCGGTGGTGGACGACGAGGCGCTGATCGCCGCCCTGAAAAACAGAAAGCTGGCGGCGGCCGGGCTGGACGTGTTCAATAACGAGCCGGACATCAATTCCCAGTACTGCAAGCTGGAAAACACCTTTTTACTGCCGCATATCGGCAGCGCCACGCGCGAGACCCGGGATGCCATGGGGTTTCGGGCTTTGGATAATCTGGACGCCATTTTTTCAGGCCAGGAGCCGCAGGATAGGGTGGCATGAGTGAGGTTCGGGCCGAGCGTTTAGAACCTGTCAAAATTGCCTACGCCTGTACACGTACCGAGCCTGCCCGTAAACTCAATGCCCGGTGCGCGCCCGGGACGGGGCGTCGTAAGCCGGCTCGAAATTATAAGTACAACGATATGAAGCAAATAAAAGGGGCAGGAGGACAAAGCCATGCCCGGGCGGCCGGGCCTCAAAACCGGCGATTTCCCGGTCACCAGGAATCTGTTTCCTCTCTAAATCTGCACCGGATGGACGCCATGGGTTCGAGCCATCCGGGCCTAACCTTGTCTGTCAGCAATTGCGGCCGCAAGCTAAACGGCAGGCATGACTTTGAGCCCATCGCTTCTAGCTAGGAGGAGTTACTCATGACTACAAAAACCAAAACCGGTGAGGTAAAGGTCAAGTCGACCGGCCGCCGGAAATTCCTGAAGGCGGGCGCAGTAGGCGCTGCCGGTGCGGCGACGCTCGGCTTTCCCATGGTTTCCCGCGCTCAGACTGTGACCCTGAAAATGCAGGGGGCCTGGGGCGCGAAGGACATATTCAACGATATGGCCATGGAATTCGTCGATCGCGTCAACGCCATGTCCGGCGGCCGGTTAAAGATCAACTATCTCGTCGCCGGCTCCGTGGTAAAGCCGTTTCAGGTTCAGGACGCGGTGAGCAAGGGCGTGCTCGACGGCGGTCACGGCGTGACCGTGTACTGGTACGGCAAGAGCAAGGTCGCCTCGCTGTTCGGCACCGGGCCGGTGTTCGGCCAGGACGCCCATCTGGGCCTCGCCTGGATCCATCGTGGCGGTGGCAAGGAGCTCTACGACGAGCTCATCGACAAGCTGGGCATCAATACCGTTGGCTTCTTCGCCATGCCGATGCCGACCCAGCCGCTTGGGTGGTTTAAAAAAGAGATTAAAACCGCTGACGACATGGTCGGCCTCAAGTACCGTACGGTGGGTCTTGCCGCAGACCTCATGCAGGAAATGGGTCTAAAGGTGACCCAGCTTCCCGGTGGCGAGATCGTGCCGGCGCTCGAGCGCGGCGTGATTGAGGCCTTCGAGTTCAACAACCCGACCTCGGACCGCAGCTTTGGCGCCCAGGACGTTTCGAAGATCTACATGATGGGCAGCTATCATCAGGCCGCCGAGTTCTTCGAGATTAACTTCAACAAGACCAAGTACAACGCGCTGCCCAAGGAGCACCAGGCCATCCTGCAGTACTCGGCGGAAGCGGCAAATTCTGCCAACTTCTGGACCGGCATCAATCGCTACTCCGAAGATCTCCAGTGGCTGACAAAGTCGGCGGGTGTCAAGGCGCTTCGTACTCCGGACGCGGTCATGGCCAAGCAGCTCGAGGCCTGGGACGTGATGATCGCGAAGCTCGAGTCCGAGGATCCGTTCTTCGCCAGGGTGCTCAAGTCGCAGAAGGAATTCGCGCACCGAGCGGCTTACTACTATCTGCTCAACCAGTGCGACTACAAGCTCGCGTTCGAGCATTACTTCCCCGGCGAGCTGGGTTTCTAAGCCGGCACCCGGTTGCAGTAAAGGGAAGGATCCTGCGGACACCAGGGCGGCGCGGTTTCGCGCCGCCCTGGACCCGTGTCCGCTGATTGAGGCCTTGTCTGTAAGGGGGACCCCGTGATTCGTTTCATTGCCGTTATCGATTCGCTGAGCACCTGGGTCGGTAAGGCATTTGCCTGGTGCATCCTGGTGCTGACTTTCGCGTATACCTACGAGGTGTTCGTTCGCTATGCCCTGAACGATCCCACCGCATGGGCCTTCGATATCAGCTACACGATGTACGGGGCGCTTTTCATGATGGGAGGCGCCTACACCCTGTCGCGAGACGCTCACGTGCGCGGCGACGTCGTCTTCAGGCTGTGGCCGCCCAAGGTGCAGGCATCGATTGAGCTGGTGCTCCTTTTGTTGTTTCTTTTTCCCGGGATGGCGGCCCTAATGTATGCGGGCTACGACTACGCCGCCGAGTCCTGGAGCTACCGTCCCTACGGATTCTCCGGGCCGCGGGGCGAGATCAGCATTAACAGCCCCGCCGGGGTACCCGTCGCGCCGCTGAAGACGATTCTGCCGCTGGCGGCGCTGTTCGTATTCATCCAGGGGTTCGCGGAGCTCGCCCGTTGCCTGGTTTGCCTCAAGACCGGCGCCTGGCCGAAACGGCAACAAGACGTCGAGGAGACGCAAGACGCCCTCATCAAGACAATGCACGAGCGCGAGGAACGTCTCGAGCACCAGCTGCATATCGACGAGCAGCATGAAAAAGAGAATAAAGACGAAACCGGAGGGGAATCCCGATGACCGACCCGCAAGTTGCGCTGTCAATGCTGGGCATACTGCTGCTCGCCATCATGCTCGGCTTCCCTATCGCTTTCACGTTGATTTCGATGGGTGTCGGATTCGGCTTCTACGCTTATTACAGCCCCGACATCGCCTGGTTCCATAACATCATCTTCGATCTGCTGGTCAACCAGACCTACTCGGTAATGACCAGTGACGTGCTGGTGGCTGTGCCGCTGTTCTTATTTATGGGATACGTGGTCGAGCGTGCCAATATCGTCGATCGGCTGTTCTTCAGCCTGAACATTGCGGCGCGGACGATACCGGCGCCGATGGCGGTGGCGGCGCTTCTCACCTGCGCGTTGTTCGCGACCGCGGTAGGCATCATCGGCGCGGTGGTGACGCTGATGGGCCTGCTTGCCTTTCCCGCCCTGCTCAAGGCCGGCTATGACACCAAGTTTTCGGCCGGCGTGATCTGTGCCGGCGGCTGTCTCGGCATTCTCATTCCGCCGAGCATCATGCTCATCGTCTACGCGGCAACAACGGCCATCTCCGTGGTGCAGGCTTACGCGGCGGCGATATTCCCCGGCTTTATGCTCGCCGGGATGTACATGATCTACGTCGTAATACGCGCCATCATCAACCCGAAGCTTGCTCCCAAGCCGCCTAAGGAGCAGACCGATATGCCCATGGGCGAGGTGGTCTGGATGATGATTACCTCTTTCGTGCCGCTGGCGGTGCTTATCATGGCGGTTCTCGGCGCTATCTTGTTCGGCTTTGCTTCACCTACAGAGGCGGCGGGCGTGGGCGCCTTCGGCGGGCTTTTCCTCGCCGCCTGCTACCGCTCGCTCAACTGGCAGATGCTCAGGGAATCGGTGTATCTGACGGTGCGTACTTCGGCCATGGTGTGCTGGCTTTTCGTGGGATCCTGGACCTTCTCGTCGGTTTTTTCCTACCTCGGCGGAGAGGGCCTGATTAAGGAATTCGTCCTCGCGATGGAACTGTCACCATTGACCTTCCTCATCCTCGCCCAGGTGATTATTTTCCTGCTGGGCTGGCCGCTGGAGTGGAGCGAAATCATCATCATTTTCGTGCCGATCTTTCTGCCGCTGCTGGAGCTGTTCGGCGTCGATCCGCTGTTCTTCGGGATCCTGGTGGCGCTCAATTTACAGACGTCGTTTATGACCCCACCCATGGCCATGGCGGCGTATTACCTCAAGGGGGTGTCGCCCCCCCACGTCCAGCTCATGGACATTTTCAAGGGCTGCTTCCCGTTTCTGGGCATCGTTGTCCTCGCCATGGTGATTCTGTACAACTTTCCCGCAATCGCGCTTTGGCTTCCCGAGCAGATTTACAGCGTGCGATAACCGCGCGTTAAGAAATCTCTTATGGGAAAGGAAGAAACCTCGGTCAAAAAAGGACCCGTGCTGCCCCCGGCTCTGGACGGAGGCGCTGCGACGGAGATCCTGCACACCAGCGCGGTCGACACGGCGCAAGCCATCCGCAGCGGCCGCATCGACGCCGTGGAGGTCATGCAGGCGTATCTGGATCGCACCGCCGAAGTCGAGGACATCGTCCAGGCCTGGGCGCACCTGGACCCGGAACGCGCCCTGGTGCAAGCCGAGGAAGCGGACCAGGCGCGCAGCGAAGGCAAGACTCTTGGACCGCTCCACGGTGTGCCGGTGGGGGTTAAGGATATTTTCGATACCCAGGATTACCCCACGGAGGATGGCACCGTGCTCCACGCGGGTCGCAGGCCGCACGAGGACGCGACCGCGGTGTCGCGGCTTCGCGCCGCAGGCGCCGTCATCATGGGAAAGACGGTGACCACCGAGCTTGCCGTGTATTCACCCGGCAAGACACACAATCCGCACGACCCCGCGCGCACCCCCGGTGGCTCGTCCAGCGGTTCCGCGGCCGCAGTGGCGGCGTATATGGCGCCTCTCTGCATTGGTACCCAGACCAACGGTTCGGTGATTCGGCCAGCGGCCTACTGCGGGGTATACGGATTCAAGCCAACGCATGGCCTCATTTCGCGACACCGGATCCTGCAGCAGTCGCGCCCGCTGGATCAGGTGGGGGTGTTCGCCCGCAGCATCGAGGACGTCGCCCTGCTGGCGGAATCGCTCATCGGCTTCGACCAGCAGGATCCCGACACCCGGCCCATCGCAAAACCGGCGCTTCTCGCCACCACACTCGAGGAGTCGCCGCTTCCGCCTCAAATCGCCTTCGTGCGCACCCCGGTTTGGGACCAGGCGGAGGAGACCACCCACGAGGCCTTCGCCGAGATCGTCGAACATCTCGGTGACGCCGTGGAAGAAGTCGATTTGCCGAAACAATTCAACAACGCGGTAGTGCTCCACCGAACGATCATGGAAGCGGATCTGGCGCGCAGCTTCGAGCAGGAATACGCGCGCGGAAAGGATCGCTTGAGCTCGGTCCTGCGCGAGATGATAGAGCGAGGGCAAAAGGTCCTGGCCGTCGATTACAACGAGGCGCTGAGCCGCATCGGCACATTGAACACGTTGCTCAACGCGATCTTCCACAAGTATGACGCCATCCTGACGCCGGCCACGACCGGCGAGGCGCCAATGGGGCTGGAATCCACCGGTAGCCCGGTGTTTTGCACCCTGTGGACCCTGTGCGGTGTCCCCGCGATCACGCTTCCATTGATGACGGGTCCGGCGGGACTGCCGCTAGGGGTTCAATTGGTCGGACCCAGAGGCGATGACGCCCGCCTGCTGCGGACTGGCCGCTGGCTGGCGCAAGCGATAATGGAATAAGAGCGCGCATGATTGAACGCCCGACTCAACTGTACACACTTTTCAAGCTGACTCAGCGGTCGCTTGCCCGCTATGATGGCAATGTCGCCGCCTGCCGAGAGGAAAACTGTCAATGAAGATCGTTCACTGGGTTTGCGGAATCTTCTCGGTCTTGATGTTGCTGGTATTTCTCGGCAAATACGCCGTGACCATAGGTTCGTTTCCGCTATGGATTATCATCGTCGGCTGCCTCATTCTGCCGTTCGTCGATCTCATCAAATTCATGAAAGAACTGAACGGTGGCAATTAAGAAAGTGACTCCGTCGGGCGATAAAGTGTATGTCGGGGAAGGATACCCGCGCGTGCTCTATTGATATCTGCGACTACGTTCCTACCTGGATCCAGCCTCCAGCCTCCAGCCTACTGCCTCTCCCATCCCCTCACCGCCTTCAGCGCCGCCTCCGCCGCGTTCCCCAGAAACACCGTATCAATTCCCACCGCGATCAGGCTAAAGCCCCGCGCTATCCAAGGCTTCGCCGCCTCGGCATCGATGCCGAAAATGCCGGCGGCCATGCGCTGTTTTCGGCAGACATCGCCCACGCGCTCGATGGCGTCGATGACCCGGATATCGGTGACGTCTCCCGGAATGCCCAGGCTGGCGGAAAGGTCGTAAGGGCCGACGAATAGCGCATCCACGCCTTTTACCGCGCAGATCTCCCCTATCGCCGCGACCGCTTGGGCGTGTTCGATCTGCAGCACCACCGCAATATCTTCATTGGCTCGGGACAAATACTCCGCCAAGCCTGCACCGTAGCCCTGGGCGCGGCCCACCCCGACGCTGCGGCTGCCGTCGGGCGGATAGCGACACCACTCGACCACCTGCCGGGCCTGATCGGCGTTACGAATTCGGGGCACGATGACCCCGTCGGCGCCGACGTCCAGGGCCTGCTTTATCCACACCTCGTTAACGGCCGGGATGCGAACCAGGCAGGGACAGCGTCCCCCGACCGCCTGAAGAATGGCCTGAATGCGGGCGGAGTCCAGCGGCGCGTGCTCGCCGTCCAGGAACAGCCAATCGAAGCCCGCAGCGGCCAGACGCTCGGCCACTGCCGGCGAGTCCAGGGTGACAATGGTCCCGGTCAGGAGCTCGCCGGAAGCAAGCACTCGTCTGAATCCCTTGTTCACGGGAGCCGTGGCGTGCGTGGATCGCGGTTTGGTTTCTTCACCATCAGACGTCGATCACCTTGATCAGCGCGCTGTGGTCCATCTCGCCGCCGCCGGCTTCGATGAGCAGGTCGTAAAGCGCCATGTTGAGCGCTGTCGCCGGAAGCTCCAGGTTGAAGCTGTCGGCCAGGTCCAGGGCCTGGGACAGATCTTTTCGCTGGGTCACCGCTTTGCCCCCCGGGGTGAAGGTGCCTTTGACCATGCGCTCGCCGTGCACCTCCAGAATGCGCGAGGCGGCGAAGCCTCCCTGGAGCGCTTGGCGCACCTTGGCCGGATCGACGCCGCTGCGTTTGGCCAGCGTCAGCGCTTCGGCGACGGCGCCAATAGTGAGCCCGACGATAACCTGGTTGGCGGCCTTGGCCACCTGACCGGCGCCCACGTCGCCCACGTGGGTAATGTTCTTGCCCATGGCCTGGAACAGCGGCATGGCGCGCTCCACGGCGGCGTCCAGGCCGCCCACCATGATCGCAAGCGACGCCGCTTCTGCGCCGACGACGCCGCCCGAAACCGGGGCATCGATAAATTCCGCGCCTTTTTTCCGCACCTTGGCCGCGAGCTTGTGGGTCGCCTGCACCGCGGTGGTGCCCATGTCGATGACCAGCGCGCCGGGCTCGAGACCGGCGATGACGCCGTCCCGCGCGGTGAGCACTTTCTCCACCGCCGGGGTATCCGAGACCATGATGATGATAGTGTCGGTACGTTCCGCCACCTCGCACGGCGACATGGCTGGTGACATGCCTTGCTTGGCGAGCTCATCGACTTTCGCGCGGCTGCGGTTGTATATGACCAGATCAGCGCCGGCGAGCTGGAGGTTTTTGCACATGGGCCGACCCATGAGGCCTAAGCCGATGAAGCCGATTTCCAGTCCTTCGAGGGAGGGCATGGTTGGAGACTCCCGATTGTTGGGCGTAATGGTTTTTACGTGATTGCAGTCTTCGGCTGATTGGAATCGCGCACGGGGGCTAGATAGTATGTCGCAGCTCGAGCGGAATCGCGAAGTGTCTACCCGACGGTGACCGAGGTCCGGTCGGGGTAGGGCGTGCGATTCTGCATCGCACGAATCATAAAGCTATAAGGAGAGGCGCGACATGAGCAAGATCGGGTTCATTGGACTGGGCATCATGGGAAGGCCGATGGCGGGGCATCTTCAGGCCGGCGGCCACGAGCTGTTCGTGGTCAAGCACCGCTCTCCTTTACCCAAAGAAATTCTCGAAGCGGGCGCCACCGAGTGCGAGAGCGCGAAAGAGGTGGCGCAGAAATCCGACATCGTCATTCTAATCGTGCCGGACACGCCGGACGTGGAGGCGGCACTGTTTGGCGAAAACGGCGTTGCCGAGGGTTTGAGCAAGGGCAAAACGGTTATCGACATGAGCTCGATTTCGCCCATTGCCACCAAGGAGTTCGCCACAAAGATTAAAAAGCTCGGTTGCGACTACGTGGACGCGCCGGTTTCCGGCGGTGAAGTGGGGGCAAAGAACGCCGCGCTCACCATCATGGTTGGCGCGGATAGGGCAGTTTTCGATCGGGTCAAACCGGTATTCGAGCTGATGGGAAAGAACATTACCCTGGTGGGGGAGAATGGCGCCGGACAAACCTGCAAGGTGGCGAATCAGATCGTGGTCGCTCTCAACATCGAAGCAGTGTCGGAAGCGCTGCTTTTCGCTTCCAAGGCGGGCGTCGATCCTGCTCGCGTGCGCGAGGCGCTGATGGGAGGGTTTGCGGCGTCTAAAATTCTCGAAGTCCACGGCGAGCGAATGATCAAGCGCACCTTTGATCCGGGCTTTCGCATTCGCCTGCACCAGAAGGATCTGAACCTTGCGCTCCAGGGGGCGAGGGCGCTGGGCGTGAGTCTGCCCAATACCGCCACCGCGCAAGAGCTATTCAACGCCTGCGCGGCTGCGGGCGGAGAGGACTGGGACCACTCGGCCATGGTGCGTGCGCTCGAAGGCATGGCCCATCACGAAGTGGCTTAAGCGGCAATGCGCATCGTATCCGGTAATTCGCTGACGGGACGTTTTTTCAGGCTCGCGTGCGCCGCGCTGCTTGTTGTCGCAGCGTTCGCCACAAATTCGAGTTTCGCCAAGGAGCCGCTGCTCAGATTCGGCCTCGCCTCGAACCCCGTCACGCTGGATCCGCGTTTTGCCACCGATGCTGCGTCCACGCGCATCAACCGGCTGCTTTATCGCCAGCTGGTGGATTTCGATGCGCACTTCCAGCCGGTGCCGGATCTGGCGAGCTGGACGGTGATGGATCCGCAACGCTACCGATTTTATCTGAGTTACGATCGCGCTCCGTTTAACAACGGCGCCAGATTGACGGCACACGACGTCAAGGCCGCCTACGAATTCATCCTTGATATCAAAAACGCCTCGCCGCACCGTGGCACCCTCGACATGATCGAACGAATCGAGGTTCGCGACGACAACACCGTGGATTTCGTTTTGTCCAAACCCGACCCGCTGTTTCCCGGCCGTCTGGTGGTCGGGATCCTGCCGCGCTCGGAGATCATCGCGGGAAGGCGTTTCAACCGCGAGCCACTGGGCAGCGGAGCTTTCCAATTCGTGAGCTGGCCGTTGGATGATCTGCTTCGGATCCGAAGGCGCAGTGACGGTCTTATAGCGGAGTTTGTGCGCGTACCCAAGCCTAATGTGCGGGTGCTCAAGCTGGTCCGCGGCGAACTCGATATGATCCAGGGAGATCTGCCCCACGAGATCGTAGGCTGGTTAGAGCGGCGCGATGAGGTGGTGGTGACGAAAGCAAAGGGCACCACCTTCGCTTATATCGGTTTCAACATGGAAGACCCGGTGGTGGGACGCATCGAGGTACGCCAGGCCGTCGCTCACGCCATCGATCGCGAGGCCATCATCCGCTACGTGCTCGGCGGAAGCGCGCGGCCGGCGAATGCCATACTCACTCCGAACCACTGGGCGGGTAATCCAGAACTTCCCATCATCGCGCACGATCCCGAGCGCGCCCGGCTTTTGCTCAAGATGGCCGGTTATGGAGACGGGAAGCAAGCAAGAATTGTTTACAAGACCTCCAGCGATCCCTTCCGCGTGCGCCTGGCCACCATCATTCAGGATCAGCTGGCCAAGGTCGGCATTGGAGTCGAGCTGCGCACCTACGACTGGGGAACTTTTTACGGCGACGTCAAAGCGGGGAATTTTCAGATGTACAGCCTCGCCTGGGTCGGGATCAAGATGCCGGACATCTTCCGCTACGTGTTTCACAGCAAGTCCATACCGCCGGCGGGCGCCAATCGTGGTCGCTTCATGGATATCGCGGCGGATCGGCTCATCGAGCAGGCGGAGAGCGAGCAAACCCTTGACGACCAGGCGCGCTATTACCGCGAACTCCAGGAACTGGTCTTGAGAGAGCTTCCCTACGTGCCGCTTTGGTATGAAGACCAGGTGTTTGCGGCGCGCCGGGGCATCAGCGGCTATGAGCTGGAAGCGGACGGCAACTACGACGGGCTGATTCACGTGAGTGTTGAACGAGATCAAGGTTCTTGAATTTTCCGCCGGCGCCGATCGCGAAGGTAGACAGC
>Ga0224512_10001260_pt1 | contig 24864 bp, 26 predicted proteins | sample SF_May12_sed_USG_4_FD_169103 | JGI IMG/M metagenome (GOLD analysis project Ga0224512, IMG submission 169103) | Sediment microbial communities from San Francisco Bay, California, United States - SF_May12_sed_USGS_13 | ecosystem: Environmental > Aquatic > Marine > Sediment | place: USA... | reverse complement strand
GCACTCAGAACCATCGGCATTCGAGCCCAGTTGCGGGTAGAGAACGGGCGGTTCGGTGTCGATCAGCACGGAGATGCCGTCGCTGCCTATGAGCCAGCACTTGAGTGTCTCCGTGACCTCACCGTTGTATTCATCGTCGGAACGCTCGGTGATACATCCGACATGCTCGTCGGCTGCCAAAACCGGAGCCGCCAGCTGGCCCAAGAGAGCGAGGGCCAAAGCGAAAAGCGTTAAGCGAAAGCGGATCATGGCAACTGGTCTTCCCTGGAGAACTCATCACACGCTGCCTGCCACTCATCTCCCTGATAGGCGCGTCGCCAAACGCCATCTGGCGATCGCGGCCAGAACACAGCCCTCACTTCGCCGACCGCGTTGGATCCCCGGAAGGCGGTCGCATCACCACTAAAGACCACCGCTAGGCAATCGTTTCGATCAACAAGGATCTCAAGAACCTCAATTCCTAGGTCCGAGCTTATTGGTTGACCAGTGAAGAAGCTCACATCCGACATCAGGCCAAGAGCCTGATCGACGCTCTCCTGACGGGCTACGACCTTTAGTAAAGCCTCCTCGTCCTTGCGGTAGATTGCATCGAACCAGCCGAACTCGACCTGCCGCACGATCTCCGTGACCTCGGCGATCCGTTGATCAACGGAAACCGTTGTCGTTGTTTCGGGACCGGTGCTCGTGGTACTCGTGCTGCTCGTACTCGTGCTGGTCGCCATGGAGGTCGTCGCTACCGAATCGGTTGTGCACCCGGTCGCGGCCAGGGCAAACGCCAGCCCCAGGCCGATGCCAAGAACGTACCCCACTCTGCTCACCATGCCCCCTGAGCCGTTGCCGGCCTTCTCACAGCCGTCAGCGTTGGATAACGATACTACACGTCGCGCCCGATCGCACCCCAGGTGGCGCAAACCTCACTCGCTCTGGACGTGTTGCCACCCAAAGCGGCCCTTGATACATAGGTGGCCCGAGGTGACGTCGTGGTCGAGCGGTGACAACGCCTTGAGGATCCGGTTGTCCTGGACCACCAGATCGAGGTTGCAGCCCACCCCGCAGTACGGACAGATGGTCCGGGTGACCGTTTGGGCGTCCTCATCCCAGGTGCCGGCGGCACGCATCTCGTACTCCGTGGTTGGGATCAGAGCCCCAGTCGGACAGACACCGAAGCAGTTCCCGCAGAACACACAGGCCGAATCCGGAAGGGCCAGTTGATACTCGGTGGCGATTCGCGCCTCGAAACCCCGACCTACCACCGATATCGCAAAGGTGTTCTGCGCATCGACTCCGCACGCCTGCACACACTTGTAACAAAGGATGCACTTGGCGTAGTCACGAACGAAAAGCTGATTGTCGATCGTGGGCGCTTCTTCAACTGTTGCGCCGCCGTCGAAACGGTCCGGCGCCGCGCCGTAGCGATCCATCAGTTGATCGACCAGGGGGGTGAGCGACAGGTCGACTGAGGAGCCGAGCAGTTCCAGGACCATCATGCGGGTGTGGCGGACCCGTTCTGACTCGGTCTTGATCTGCATTCCCGATTCAACTCGCCGCGAACACGCCGGGACCAGGGCACGCGACCCGCCGATCTCGACCACACAGATCCGGCACGTGTTGGCCGGGGTCAGGTTCTCCAGGAAACAGAGGGTCGGGATGTCGAGACCCTCCTCGCGACAGGTCTCGAGGATCGTGAGATCGGCGGACGTTTCAACCGGCCTTCCGTCAACGGTGATCACAACTCCACTCACGTTGCACCTCCCACCAGCCCGAGCGCTACCGCCGACTGCACAGCGGTGGCCGCGGTCTGACCTAATCCGCAGATCGAGCCGTCCCGCATGACGGCGGCGATCTCATTGAGCAGCCCGACCTGACCGTCGGGCGGCCCCTCGATCAAACGATGCAGCGCCTCTTCCTGGCGAACGGTCCCCACCCGGCACGGGACACATTGCCCGCACGATTCATCGCGGAAGAACTCGGCGATTCTCCCAACAATCGAAGGCATCTCGACCGTGTCGTCGAAGACCACAACGGCCCCGGAACCGAGAGAAGCACCGATCGCGCCCAGTCCTTCAAAGGTGGCCGGAACATCCAAGCTGTCAGGTTCCACGAAGCTCCCGGCCGCTCCTCCGACCAGGATGGCCTGGAGCCGACGACCGGGTCTCACTCCACCGGCCATATCCAATAACTGTCCCAGCGTTGCCCCGAACGCCACTTCATACACCCCCGGCCGGTTCACGCTCCCGGAGAGACAAAACAGCTTGGTGCCCGTTGAACCGGGGGTCCCCGTCGCGGCGAACGCCTGCCCTCCCCCGTTGATGATGGGCAGCACATTGGCCAGCGTCTCGATGTTGTTGACCAGTGTCGGTTGCCCGAAGAGACCACGTTCCGTCGGGTACGGAGGCTTGCTGCGGGGCTCGCCCCGATACCCCTCGATCGAATTGAACAACGCCGTTTCTTCGCCGCAGATATAGGCGCCTGCGCCCCGCCGCAGTTCAATATCGAACGCAACGCCCCGACCCAGCACGTTACCGCCGAGTAGTCCGTACACCCGCGCTTGCTCAATGGCGTCGCCGAGTCGCTGGGTGGCCAGCGGATATTCACCGCGAATGTAGAGATAGCCCTTCTCGGCTCCCACTGCCCATCCGGCAATAGCCATCGCCTCGATCACGGCGAAAGGATCCTCTTCCATCAGCACCCGGTCCTTAAAGGTGCCCGGCTCCGATTCGTCACCGTTGGCCACCACGTAACGCGGTCCGGCCGCATCCGCGACTGCCTGCCACTTCCGACCGGTTGGAAACGCGGCACCACCCCGTCCGGTCAGGCCGGAAAGAGTGATTTCGTCGATGACGGCTTGCGGGCCCATGTCAAAGGCCCGCGCCAGGGCGGAATACCCCCCCGCCGCGCGGTAATCGCCCAGATCGGACGGGCTTTCCTTCCCGACCCGTGCCAGCAGCGGTCCCCCGGACGACACGTGGAGATCGGAGGAGTCGCCGGTTTCAAAGGCGGGGGTCTGCCCAACCAGCCCGGACACCACGGAATCCGGTTCGGCCGAGCCGATGGCCCAGTCGTGCCCACCGGCCAGTTGCAGGAACACCGCAGGGGCCTGGTCGCACATCCCCAGGCAAGGGCTGCGTATCCAGGTGACCTCACCGGTACCGAGTCCGGCCGGACCGAGCTTCCTCTCGAGGGCGGCCTTCAGGCCGCCGGCTCCGGCCACCGCGCAGCTGACGTCGTCACAAACGTGGGCGACGCGGGGCGGCCGCGGCGTGGTCGAGAGCATCGCATAGAAGGTCACCACCCCGTAGGCCTCAGCGGGCGGAACGGTGAGACGGCGGCAGATGTAGTTCAGGGCCCCTTGGCTGATCCAACCGGCCGAACTTTGTACCGCATGAAGGGCCGGAAGCAACTGATGCCGGCGCTCCCGGATCGAGCGCCCCCCAACGGCCGCATGCCCGTCGACAGCACGACGAAGGCCGCCCACCCATCCTGAATCGGGTTCTCCGAGCACCTTATCGACTGCATCGCGCTCGGCAGCCGTGGGTTCTGCCGTCATCAGTCGAAGATCCATCTGGGACTCCTCACGTATCCAGTCGGTCGATTCGAATCGCGGTCGCTTTGAACTCAGCAGTCCCCGACTTGGGATCCCAGGCATCGTTGGTGAGTCGGTTGGTCTCCACCTCATCCGGGAAATGGAGCGTCATGAACGCAAGTCCCGGCCGCAGGCTGGGATCGAACCGAACCGGCGCCCGGACCGCCCCCCGCCGGGACGAGACCAACACTCGCTCTCCCTCAGCCACCGCCAGCGCCGCCCCGTCCTCGGGGGACAGATCGATGGTTTCCCCCCGCCGAATGGGCGATTCGTAACCGCCGCTTTGCACCCCGGTGTTGAAGGAGTCCAGCCTGCGCCCGGTGGTGAGTCGAATGGGGTATTCCTCGCTCAGCACGTCGAGCGGAGGCGAGTCCTCCACGGGAGTGAAGGGGGCCGGGGGTCCTCCGGGCGGGTCATGCCAAAGGCGGCCGTGGAGAAACAACTCACCCGGATCGTCCTCATCTCGACAGGGCCACTGCAAACCACCAAGCTCCTCGAGCCGTGGGTAGCTCATGCCGGCATGGATTGGTGAGAGGCTCCGGAGCTCATCCCAGGCCTGCTCGGCGGTCGGGGTGGCCCAGTGGTGTCCCATTCTGCGGGCCAGGTCGGAAAGGATGTCGATGTCGTCGCGCGCCTGACCGGGCGGATCCAACGCCTTGCGGACCCGCTGCACCCGGCGCTCCGACGAAGTGACCGTGCCCTCCGACTCCACCCAACCGGCGGCGGCGGGGAGCACAACATTCGCCAACTCTGCCGTCTTGGTGAGATAGATGTCCTGGACGACCATGAAATCGAGGCCGCGCAGCAACTCGACCGTGTGGTTGGTGTCGGCTTCGGATTGGGCCGGGTTTTCGCCGATCACGTACAAGGCCCGCAGTTCGCCCCGAGCCATGGCCTCGAACATCTGGCTGAGATGCCATCCTTTCACCGGGTTCAGCGTGGCCGCCCACGCAGCTTCAAAACGTTCTCGAGCTTTATCGTTCTCAACATCCTGGAAGCCCGGCAGTTTATTGGGAAGGGCGCCCATGTCGCCCCCACCCTGGACGTTGTTCTGTCCCCGAATCGGCACCAAACCGGACCCGTAGCGGCCCACGTGCCCGGTCAGAAGGGCAAGGTTGATGAGGGCCAGCACGTTGTCGGTGGCGTTGTGGTGCTCGGTTATGCCGAGCGTCCAGCAGAGTTGGGCTCGCCCGGCCTTTGCGTACTCGTGCGCAAGAGCCCGAATCGCTTCGGCGGGTACACCCGTAACGGCTTCCGCCCGGTCAAGAGTCCACTGTTCTACGGATTGCCGGTACGCTTCGAACCCGACGGTGGCCCGATCAATGAAGGTCTGGTTCTGAAGCCCGGCGGCAATGATCTCCCGGCCCACCGCGTTGGCCAGGGCGATGTCGGAACCAACATCGAGACCCAGCCACATGTCGGCCCATTGCGTCGACGTCGTCCGGCGCGGATCAATCGCGTACATACGAGCACCGCTGTGGATCGCTTTGAGGATGTGGTGGAAGAAGATCGGATGAGCTTCGCGCGCGTTGGATCCCCACAGGACGATGAGATCGGTGTCCTCCATCTCCCGATACGAACTCGTCCCGCCCCCTGCTCCAAAGACGGCCGCCAGACCGGCGACGCTAGGAGCGTGTCAAGTGCGGTTGCAGCTGTCGATGTTGTTGCTGCCGACCACCACCCGGGCGAACTTCTGTGCAATGAAGTTCATCTCGTTGGTGGCTTTCGAGCAGCTGAACATCCCAAACGCGGTCGGTCCGTGCTCGGTGATCGTTGAGCCGATCCGTTCGGCCACCCGGTCGAGAGCCTCATCCCAGCTCACTTCCCGGAATCCGTCCCCGTCCCTGAGCAGCGGCGTAGTGATCCGCTCATAGCGTCGACCCATTCGCGCTCCTTAACTCATGCAGACCGACTTCAGCCTACGCGTGAGGATGTGGGCCGGTGGGCGACCAGACCGACTGTGTGACGAGCAGGGCTCAGCCATCGTCTTGAGCAGCGAATGCCGTCTCCAGCCACAGGAAATCGGTATTGCCCCCGCTGATGATCACACCTACGCGGAGGCCTCTCATTTCGGTGGCCATGGTCCGAACTGCCGCCAACCCCGCGGCTCCCGACGGCTCAACGACCAGCTTCATTCGCTGCAGGTGAAAGAGAGCCGCCGCCAGAAGGGCTTCCTCCGTGATGGTGACAACCTCCGAACCGGCCGCGGTCAGAATGCCGAAAGGGACCTCTCCCAATCCGGTCAGCAGGCCGTCCGCCCAGGTGGTCGGGTTGGAGACTCGCGGCTGGCGGACCCCCGTCTGTAGCGACCGGAATGCATCGTCGACCGCCTCGGGTTCTGCGCCGATCACCCTGATCCCGGGCCGCATCGACGTGGCTGCCAGCGTGGTGCCGGACAGCAACCCACCTCCCCCGACCGGGGCAACGACAACGTCGAGATCCGAGACGTCATGGAACAACTCGAGTGCTGCCGTCCCCTGCCCGGCCACCACCCGAGGATCGTCGAAAGGATGAACAAGGATGGCTCCGCGCTCTCGCCTCTCCCGATCGCAGACGGCTTCCCGCTCGGTCTGCTTGCAGAAAACGATTTCCGCGCCGTAGCCACGCACGGCCGTCACCTTGACCGCGGAGGCGTCGTCGGGCATCACCACCGTACAGGGAATACCGCGGATCCCGGCGGCATAGGCAAGGGCCGCCGCATGGTTGCCCGATGAATGGGTTATCACCCCACCGCGGGTTTCATCGCCGCTGAGACTGAGGACCGTGTTGACGGCTCCCCGTGCTTTGAAGGCACCGACTTTCTGGAGGTTCTCGCACTTGAAGAAGACCTGCGCGCCCAGTTCCCGATCCAAAGTCGCCGACGTCATGATCGGCGTGCGGTGAATGAACGGTGCAATCCGCTCGGCGGCGGCCCGGACATCGTCAAAAGTGAGGGTCATGGGGCCGCGAGTGTACCTCTTCCAGTTTTGGCGCCGATGTTGCCGACCAGACGAGCAAGATAGGCGCCAAAACCCAAAGAAACCGCTTCGCGGTAGGCTTTCTGGACCGCCTACAAGGACTTGTAATGATCATCGATGGCTACGTGCACCAGCTTCCGGACCAGGATCCGGAAGAGACCCAGGAATGGCTTGATTCGCTCGACGGAGTGATCTCTTCCCAGGGGAAGATGCGGGCCCAACTGCTCATGGCCAAGCTGATCACCCGCGCCCGGGAACAGAATGTCGGCGTTCCCGCTTCGATCTCTACCCCCTACATCAACACGATCCCACCCGAGGAAGAAGCCTGGTTCCCGGGCGACATGTACCTCGAGAAGCGAATCCGGCGGTTCATCAGATGGAACGCCGCCGTCATGGTGATCAAGGCCAACAAAGCTGCCGACGGCATCGGTGGGCACCTATCCACGTTCGCGTCGTCGGCCGCCCTCTACGAGGTCGGATTCAACCACTTCTTCCGGGGCAAAGATGACGGATTGCCGGGCGACCACGTGTACATACAGGGTCACGCTGCCCCGGGCATCTACGCCCGTGCCTACCTGGAGCACCGAATCGATGACGAAGACCTGGATCGGTTCCGACGCGAAATCGGCGGGGGCCTCTCCAGCTATCCGCACCCTCGTCTGATGCCCGACTTCTGGGAGTACCCGACCGTCTCCATGGGCATCGGTCCTATCAATTCGATCTACCAGGCTCGCTTCAACAAATACCTCCTGAACCGTCGCATCGACGATGCCTCCGAGTCGCGCGTCTGGGCGTTCGTGGGTGATGGTGAGACCGACGAACCGGAAACCCTCGGGGCGATCAATCTGGCGGCCCGCGAGAAGCTCGACAACCTGACCTGGGTGATCAACTGCAACCTACAGCGTCTGGACGGGCCGGTGCGCGGCAACGGCAAGATCATCCAGGAGCTCGAGGCCACTTTCCGCGGGGCGGGCTGGAATGTCATCAAGGTGCTGTGGGGCTCCAACTGGGACCCGCTGCTGGCCGCCGACGTCGATGGCGTGCTGGTCAACAAGATGAACACCACAGTGGACGGCGAGTACCAGCGCTACAAGACCGAATCGGGTGCGTATGTACGGCAGCACTTCTTTGGTCCCGACCCCCGCCTTCGCAAGCTCGTCGAGCACATGAGCGACGACGAGGTCTGGCATCTCCGCCGGGGCGGCCTCGATTACAACAAGGTTTATGCCGCCTACAAGGCCGCTACCGAGATGAAGGGAGCTCCAACCGTCATCCTCGCCAAGACCATCAAGGGATGGACCCTGGGACCGGATGTGGAGGGTCGTAATGCCACTCACCAGATCAAGAAGATGACCAACGAGCAGCTGAAGGGGCTGCGCGAGCGGTTGCACCTCCAAGAAGAGATCCCCGAGGACGCACTCGCTCCCGACCGTGAGCCGCCCTACTTCCGGCCTCAGCCGGGATCGCCGGAATCCGACTACCTACAGCAGCGTCGCAAAGCACTGGACGGGTACCTTCCCAGCCGGGTGATCCGGGTGCGCCGACCTCTAGAAATGCCGTCGCATAAGCCGTTCGAGGAATTCGAACCCGGCTCCGGAACCCAGGAAGTGTCCACCACCATGGCCTTCACCCGCCTTCTGCGCAGCCTGGCGCGCGACAAGAGCTTCGGTCCCCGGGTGGTGCCGATCATCCCCGACGAGGGCCGCACCTTCGGCATGGATGCGCTCTTCAAGGAGCTGAAGATCTACGCCTCGCAAGGCCAGCTCTACGAGCCGGTCGACCACGACCTGCTGCTGTCGTACGTCGAAGCCAAAGACGGTCAAATCCTCGAGGAAGGCATCACGGAGGCGGGCGCGATGGCCAGCTGGATCGCCGCGGCCACTTCCTACGCCACCCGGGGAGTGCCGATGGTGCCGTTCTTCACCTTCTATTCGATGTTCGGTTTCCAGCGCGTGGGCGACCTCATCTGGTCGGCGGCCGACTCGCGAGCCCGCGGGTTTCTGTTGGGAGCAACAGCGGGACGCACCACGCTGGCCGGCGAAGGTCTGCAACACCAGGATGGGCACAGTCTGGTGCTCGCCTCGACGGTTCCGGTCTGCGAGGCCTACGACCCCGCTTTTGCCTATGAGATGGCCACGATCGTAGAGCGTGGGTTGCGGAGGATGTACGGCGACAATGAGGACGTCTTTTACTACCTGACGCTGTACAACGAGAACTTCGCTCAGCCGCCGATGCCGGACGGTTCAGCAGACGGGATCATGCGGGGCTTGTACCGCTGGGCGCCTGCCCCCGAAGGCACCGGCCACCATGCCACCGTCCTGTTTTCGGGCACCGCCCAGGGTGCAGCCCGCCAGGCCCAGCAGGATCTGGCCGAGCACTACGACGTCGGGGTTGAGCTGTGGAGCGCCACGTCCTATAAGAAACTCCGCGAAGAAGCTCTCGAAGTTGAGCGATGGAATCGACTTCACCCCGGAGCTACCGACCTGGTGCCCTACGTGACCGAGCAACTCTCCGGATCGGAAGGCCCGTTTGTGGCGGTCACGGATTACATGAAGACGGTACCGGACCAGGTGGCCCGTTGGATACCCGGCCGCTTCACGCCGCTGGGCACCGACGGCTTCGGCCGGTCCGACACGAGGGAAGCGCTCCGCCATTTCTTCGAGACCGACGGGCCGCACGTCGTGGTGGCCGTACTCGCCGGCCTGGCCAACGACGGCCGGGTCCCGGCATCAGTCGTCAAGGATGCGATCGACCGGTATGGCATCGACTCAGAAGTCGGCGATCCGGCTAGCAGGTAGTCACCAGTGCATGGCATTTGCGGCAATTGTTGCCGCGGACCGTGCTGCCACAGGAGGAGGCCACACCAACGGGCTGTATCGGTTGGAGATTCTCGCAGCACTCGCCAACGCGGCACTGCTGATCGCCGTGGCCGGCTATGTCATCTACGAAGCCGCGCAGCGTTTTCTGGAACCAAAGACGGAACCGACCACCACCCCGTCCTCGACCAAGCCCGCAAAGTCCTCCAAGACGACTACCTCATCACTCATGCCACTCTTCAAGTTGAACCCGAAACACACCAAGGCTGCTCGGAGGTGACCTGGTAGTCCGTCGCCGAGATCGACCGTCCAGCCGGCCCATTCCTAGCTATGTGCAACTCTGGTCGCCAGCCAATCCCGCACCTGCTCGTGGACGGCAGGATCACCGGCCAGATCGGAATGACGCCGCTTGCCGATTACGCGCACGTCGGTTGCCGCGATGGTCCGGCGTCGTCCCCGGCCGGTGCCGCTGCCGGTCCGGACGATGAGATCACCAACGAGAACACCGATCGGATGGGTCGGTTCCCCGGTGACCACGCCCGCAACAAAGTGCTGCTGCAGGCCTTCCGGGGAGGGGCCATCGGCAACGACGCCGTCGATGAGCGCCGCGGGATCGACGCCCCGCCACTCCTCCTCCCGGATGGCACCGAAGCGGAGGTCCTTGATTCCAGAACTTCGTTGATCGAGGAACTCACCTATCGGGCGGCTCTCGGAGGCCACGCGCAGACCCCACGACATCAGGTTCACGCCCTTCTCGAGCGGTGCGCCAAGGTGTGGGGCACCCACCGCCACCAGGTGCCGAGTCACATCAACCCAATGATGCCGGTTGGTTTGGGCGGCATATATCGAGCTGCGGGCCACCAGGCCGCCCATCGAATTACCGACCAGCGCGATTTCCTCGACCGGCACCGGCCAGCTGTCGGAGATGTTCTCCAGTAGGGCAGACAAATCACGTCCGTTGTCGGACACGTGCCGGCCGGAGTTGTAGCGCACTAACAGCGGCGTGAAGGAGTCTGCCGCTAAAACGTCGCCCAGGCTATTGGCGGCCCCGGCGTCGTCGAGATTCTCTTGCCAGCAGCGCTCGGTTTCTCCCAAACCGTGGAGCAACACAACCAGACGGGCCGTGGGCTTTGGAAAAGCCCTGACCAAGGCCGCGCCGTCCGAGCCGATCGGCCGACCGGAAGTGTCCCGAAGGCCAAGTTCGATTCGCAAGTCGCTTCGCCGGAATTCGAGCTCATCCCCCCATACCGCGTTGGCGACCGCCTGGATGCCGCTACCAGGCGAGGAGCGAAACAGCGGACGCAACCCGCCGGCCGCGGCTGCGCCTAATCCCACGGCTGCCCCCAGGGCCGACCCGGTCAAGCGCACCGACCCATAGATACCTCCCGCAAACGCCTGATACGCCTGTCGGATGGGAGCGGCTCGCGGCCCGGCCAGGCCGAACCACCGGTCGGCGATCGCACGGTGCATGCCTTCAACCGGCACCGTCAGCCGCTCGGTCGCCAAGACGATCAAGTCCCCCAGCCCCCGCCAGTCGTCGACGGTCTTCTCAGAGGTTCGGGATGGCACGCTGGTCTCATCGAACTTGCTCTTCACCCGACGAGGCTACTCGCCCCGGTGAGAGAGCTTCGCGAACGCGTCCTTCAGCTCCCCATGCAGAAGGGTCACGGCATTATCCGGCCAGGTTTCCGGATCGGCTCGCAGGAACGACGTCTTGTCGGTTCGGTTGTCGAAGACGGCAGCCGGTAGGTGGTAGACGTTTCCGTGAGCTCCCACCCGGACGGTCCCCGGCCGGTCACTCTGTTCGAGGAGCCACGTCATGTCGTCGGTCCCATAATCTTGCCGCATGACTGTTTCGGGCACACCGTGATGGAGTATCGATGCATCACCACCTATTCCCGGTCGGGCCCGTTCGACGTTCCGCCTGCGGCTCTCCTCCGGCGTGACCCACACGTAGAGGATCGCAGCGGTGCTCAAGATCTCGTGGGAAAGCCGGCTGAAGGAGTACTGATACCCGTGCGGACGGTCCAATGGCAGCGTTGCTCCTTCCGGACCACCCCGGGCGAACTCGATGACGACCGTGGCTCCGACCGTACCTTCCGCCAAAACCTCTTGGCGGTCCAACCAGAGTTGGCGGGCATCCTCTTCCACGGCCAGGGCGAGGATCTCTCGCTCGCCATCGCCCACGTCGGCCAGGACCGGGGGAAGGCCCACCGGGTACCGAGCCCGATCCATTCGTTGCAGCAACCACTCGGCCGCCGAGGGCGGTTCGGGCTGCTCGGTCCGATCGAGATCCGCATAATCCTCATTGACGAGATAGATGAGCGTCCCCCAGTCGCCGGCTTCGAGAAACGGCGTCTCATCGGAGGCAAAGAACACCGGCGATTCATAGAGATGACGCAGCTCGGCGGAGATTCTCCGCATCAGATGCACGTACGGGTAGTCGTCCAGATGGACGGACCGGCCGAGTCCGAACTCGTCGGCCGCCCGCTCGGAACTCAGTGAGCCAAGGTACCGGCGGACCTCCGACTTGCCGGACGCCGGGTGGGCTACCAGGAGCAACGTTGGGAGTACCTGGTCCACCCTCTCAGGTTAGAAGACGGTTGAGCAATGGGCACCGTTGCTCGCATCGAACGGTCCCCCCGGAGGTGATCTGTCGCGGTTTGGGGTCGACGGTCAAACCTGGCCTCGCTTGCTGCATGGCGGGGAAGGTAGCGGCGAAGAGGAAAGAGAAGCCCTCGGAGGGGCAACAAGGTTCATGCGGAGAAGCCGGCTGCCCCTTCCGCCCTCGCTTCGCTCGGACAGCCCCTCCGGCTGTGCCGCGGGACCCACGCCGGGGAACACCGCAGGGTGTCACCCCTATCCCGCAACCCGACACCGTGCAGGCGGCTATTTCAAACCAACGTGTCCCACAAACCATGGAAAGATCGCTTTCCAGGACACTATCTCTGGTCCCCCGGATTGATCGTCGGTAACTGGTCGGGCATGAGCGGGTTCGGACGGTTACGGTTGTAGCGCTCGAGCACCACTGCGTCGCAGGATCGACACAGGTGCACCACCCGGGTTCCAACCACCGAGAGCTGGGTACCACGCCCCTTCTCAACGATTGCCTTGACGACCGGCTGGAGATCATCACCTCCACAGGCCCCGCAGCGGGGTGATGGATCACGATCCCACAACTGTCCGCACAGCTCACACAGGAAGGCGAATCGTATCGCCCGATCGGGTCCCGATCAGTCGGTCGGCTTCTCCACAGGACGGGCATTTCACGTCAATGCTCACCGGCCAGATCGTACCCGGCGTTGCAGCCTGCCAGAATCGGTGGTGCAATCAACGGAGGCCGGCATGCTCAGGAAGCTGTTCACTTTTGCGTTCTTCACATCGCTCGCCTATGGATTCGGGATGATGGCCCGCCAGCTGTTCCTGGGACTGGGAGACGAGACAACCGGTGAGTTCGAACTGGTCACCATCATGGAAGGCAGGCAGTTTGCCAGTCGGGCGGAGGACTTCTGGTCTGGAAAGCTGACCACGGTCATGGGTGGCGTGGACCTCGATCTCCGCGACGCGGTGCTCGCGCCCGGGGGCGCCGACCTGGTGGTGTTCACGGTAATGGGTGGCGTGGCGCTGCGGGTGCCGAGCACCTGGATCGTCGAGGCGGACGGCCGCGCAATTGTGGGCGGTCATAACACCCGTGGTACCGCCCGAGGTGTGCTATCCGGTGATGCGCCGGTCTTGCGAGTCCACGCCCGAACCTTCTTCGGCGGCCTCGACATAGCGGCCAAGCCCATCGAAGCCTGAACCCTTCGAGCTCTCCTTGACGGTGGTTTTGACCTCCGGCCGGTCCGATAAGGTATGCCCTGAATAAGCCATCCAGCTAGGAGGATCCATGGGTATCCCGATCAAACGGGTAGCGATTCTCGGCGCCGGGGTCATGGGTCAGGGCATTGCCGCTCACCTCGCCAACGCCGGCATTCCGTCCTATCTCTTCGATATTGCACCCGGTGAACTAGCCCCAAACGAGCAGGAGCGGGGTCTCTCCCTCGAAGATCGCGCGGTTCGTAATCGATTTGCGATGGCAGGCTTAGCCTCCATCGACAAGTCGAAACCGCCTTTGCTCTACAGCAAAGGGCTCGCCGATTTCATCACGCCGTGCAACTACGAAGACGACGCCGAGAAGCTGACCGAGTGCGATTGGATCGTTGAAGTCGTCGTTGAGCGACTCGACATCAAACGCCAGGTCTTCGAGATGGTCGAACAGCACCGCAGACCGGGCAGCGTGGTGTCCTCCAATACCTCAGGGCTGTCGGTGGCCGATATGGCAGAGGGACGTAGCGAGGACTTCCGCCGCCACTTCATGGTGATGCATTTCTTCAATCCGGTCCGCTACATGCGCCTCCTCGAGATGGTGCCCTGTGACGACACCGACCCCGATCTGTTCAAGGCTATGGCCGAGTTCGGGGAGCACGTGCTCGGGAAAGGCATCGTCTACGGCAAGGACACTCCCAACTTCGTCGGCAACCGCATCTACACCTTAGGGATGACCTCTGTGTTCCACTGGATGGGCGAGCTTGGTATGGGCATCACCGAGACCGATAAGATCTTTGGACCGGCGATGGGCCGGCCCAAGTCGGCAGTGTTTCGAACCGCCGACATCGTCGGTCTCGACACGATGGCCCACGTGCTCACCACCGTTGCTGAGTCATGTCCCGACGATCCGTGGCATGAACGATTCCAGGTTCCGACGGTCATGCAGCAACTCATCGAGAACGGCGCCCTGGGCGAGAAGACCGGTGCCGGTTTCTACAAGAAGACTGTGGACGCGTCAGGAGCCAGGCAGATCGCCGCTCTCAACTTCGAAACTCAAGCATACGAAGAGCAGCCGAAGGTCCGGTTCGATGCGATCGGCGCGACGCGCAACCTCGAGGCGGCCAACGACAAGATCCGCGCGATGGTGTGGTTCGACGACGACGCCGGTCGATTTGCCTGGAAGGTAACCGCCGAGACCTGCCTCTACTCGGCGGAACTCCTCGGCGAGATCGCTGACGACATCGTCAACATCGACCGGGCACTTCGCTGGGGTTTCAACTACGAAAGCGGACCGTTCGAGACGTGGGATGCGATTGGGCTGGAGCGGTCGGTCGAACGCATGAAGAACGAAGATATGACGGTTCCCCAGGTCGTCGACACCCTTGTAGCCAAGGGAGAAGGATCCTGGTATGTCCGCCGGGAAGGCGTGACCTACTTCTGGGACGTCGACAAGGAGGACTACCTCCCGGTCCCCGTCGCCGACCGGCAGATCTCCCTCACTGCGCTGGCCGACCAGGGCAATGTGCTCGATCGAAACGAGGGCGCCACACTCTACGACCTCGGCGATCGGATCGGTCTGGTCGAGTTCCACACCAAAATGAATTCGATCGACGCCCAGATCATCGAGATGATCAACAACGCGTGCGACCGGGTCAACAACGGCCAGCTGGACGGTCTGGTGGTCGGGAACGAGGCGCCCAATTTTTCGGTTGGCGCCAACATCGGACTCGTCGGCATGCTGATCATGGCCGACATGTGGGACGAGCTCGAACAAGTCGTCCGAGCCGGCCAGGACGCCCACATGAAGATGAAGTACTGCACCGGGCCGGTTGTGGTGGCACCACGCGGCCTGGCTCTAGGAGGTGGTTGCGAGATCGTCATGCACGGAGATGCGGTCCGCGCCTCGGCCGAGACGTACCCGGGCCTGGTCGAGCTGGGGGTAGGCGTGATCCCGGCCGGGGGCGGCTGCAAGGAGATGGCGTTCCGTTTCTACGGCAGCGCTCCTGCCACCGTAAAACCAAACCTATTCCCCCTGATGGAACATATCTTCCGCACGGTCGGAACGGGCACCGTCGGGGGCAGCGCCGAAGAAGGGCGCGCGCTCGGGTACCTCCGTCCAACCGACAAGGTGACCCTCAATCCCGACAACATCCTGGCCGACGCCAAGGCTGACGTTCTGGCGATGCTCGCCACCGGTTACAAACCTCCCCGGCCGACCACCGTTCAGGTGCCGGGCCGGGACGGAATTGCGACACTGAAGGTGGCCGCCCACACCATGCGGGGCGGCGGCTACATCAGCGAATACGACGAGTATCTCGCCCGCAAGCTGGCTCATGTGATCTGCGGTGGAGACGTACCGGAAGGAACCCGGCGAACCGAACAAGATTTCCTGGACCTGGAGCGAGCCGCCTTCCTCGAACTCTGCCATGAAGAAAAGACCATGGCCAGAATTCAGCACATGCTGTCAACCGGCCAGCCGTTGCGGAATTAGGCATGGCCGATCATCTGTTGCATCAGTGGAACCAACAAGGAGCAAACGAATGAACACTGGAGTCGTCGTCACCCACGCCTACCGGACGGCTGTCGGCAAAGCCAACCGGGGCAGCTTGCGTGAAACCCGACCAGACGAGCTGCTTGGGCTGTTGATGCAGGGATTCCTGGAGCGCGTGCCCGACCTCAACGTATCTGACATCGATGACATCCTGATCGGCTGCGCCATGCCGGAAGGCGAGCAGGGCTTGAACATCGGGCGCAACGCCGCTTTGCGAGCCGGACTACCCGTTGAGGTCCCCGCCATGACCGTCAACCGGTTCTGCAGTTCCGGACTGCAGACCCTGGCCAGCGGTGTGGCTCAGATTCAGGCCGGATGGTCGGACGTCGTCCTCACTGGTGGCGTCGAGTCGATGTCCATGGTGCCGATGAGCGGCAACAAGCCCTCGCTCAACCCCTGGTTGGCAGAGAACTACCCCGAAGCGTACGAGTCGATGGGCATGACCAGCGAGATCGTCGCCGAACGGTACGGCGTGACCCGCGCAGACCAGGACGCGTTCGCGGTCGAGTCCAACAACCGGGCCCTGGCGGCCATTGCGGCCGGGCGATTCGTCGATGAGATCATCCCTATCGAGACCGACCTCGGCGGTAAGACCATTGTGTTCGACACCGACGAAGGCCCCCGGGCCAGCACCCTGGAGGCCCTGGGTAACCTCCGTCCCGCCTTCAAGCTGAACGGCACCTCGACTGCCGGCAACTCGTCGCAGATGTCCGACGGAGCGGCCCTGGAGCTGCTCATGACCGCCGCCAAGGCGGAGGAACTCGGCTTTTCGCCCCTGGCGGAACTGATCACCTTCCAGGTGGCGGGCGTGCACCCGGAGGAAATGGGTATCGGCCCGTCGGTTGCCATCCCGAAAGCTCTGGAGAAAGCCGAACTGTCGGTCAAAGACATCGGGCTTGTTGAGCTGAACGAAGCCTTCGCCAGCCAGGCGCTGTATTGCGTACGCGAACTCGGTCTCGACCCGAACCTGGTCAACGTCAACGGCGGTGCCATCGCCCTCGGTCACCCCCTGGGCTGCACGGGCGCCAAACTGACGGCGACCTTGCTCCATGAGATGAGGCGGCGCGAGGTCGAATACGGGATCGTGTCGATGTGTATCGGCGGCGGCCTGGGAGCCGCCGCGATCTTCAGGAACCTCGCCTAGACCTTCGGGCAGGTGACCGGCCGGAAGCAACCTCGAACATGCTGGTGCCGCGGCGCGTAGCCTGGGGCCATGGACATCATCGCCCATCGCCGGGTAGGTCAAGCACATGTGTTTGTCGTGCAGGGCGACCTCGCCGCCCAACCCGTTGTGGCAATCGTCAATGCCGCCAACGAGAATCTGGCGCATGCTGGTGGCGTTGCCGCCGGCATCGTCGGAGCAGGCGGTCGCGTCATCCAGGAAGAGTCGGACCATTGGGTCCGCGAGCACGGCCCGGTTGAGAGAGGCCAGGCCGCCGTCACAACCGGCGGAGCGCTGCAAGCGTCGCATGTGATCCACGTGGTCGGGCCGCGCTATCGGAACGGTCAGGACAACGAAGGAATGCTGCGGGATGCAACGATTGCGGCCCTGGAAGCAGCCACTTCGATCGACGCTCGATCCGTTGCGTTCCCGGCTATCTCGGCCGGTATTTTCGGCTACCCGCCGGCCGAGGCAACCCGGGTGATGGCATCAGCGGTTGTCGGGTGGCTTGCGGAACACACCGGTGTAGTAGAGGAAGTGCGCCTCGTCGGGTTTGATGCCGGAACCGCCCGGCATTTTGCCCGGGGTCTCGAGATCATGGAAGAAATGGCCTAGGGGTGCGCGCTGGACGACGAGCCCGATGCAGACAAGAATCAGAATGCCAACGAAGGGATGGATCTCGATGGTGTCAGCTTATGTTCTCATTCAGACGGATGTCGGCCGGGCCTCGGGAGTTGCCGAGCAACTCGCAGGACTGCCGGGCGTTGCCATCGCAGCGCCCGTCGCCGGGCCATACGACGTGATCGCCAAGATTGAAGCAGACACCGTCGACATGCTCGGCAAGCTGGTGGTTTCCCAGATCCAGGGCGTGGAGGGCATCACCCGGACGTTGACCTGTCCGATCGTCGTGTTGTAACCGGCCGCAGCAACCCATCTCAACCCCACGGCAGCATCGACGTCGGCAAGTACGTCGATCCCGGCCCGGCAGGGATGCCGATCGGTTACCGGGTTCATGCGAGTCATGTGGTGGGAGGGTCGATGCATGAGACGACCCGGATCCATCAAGAGACTCATCAGAACCCGGAGACGCCTGCCAGGAACGGAGCTCCAACGGTCATGTGGATCGACGGCCCTATCGGCTCGACGACACATCGAGCCCGCCGGGCGTTTTCACGCAGGCGCAACAATCACGTCACCACCAAGTATGAAATAGGGCACATGAGACGTCCGGCCCTAGCCGGATTCGCCGGCATCAGATAAGGTCCGGAAGAGCTCTCGAGGGGAGAAGCCTCATGCGCATGAAAACAGCGGGGTGTCATCTTGGGTCTCGTAGTGACCGGATGTGAAGGGACCGTCCCGTTTGGAGGTCTGTCCGGGTCGGGTGATCTCATGACCGAATCGCGCACAGTGGGCGGATTCGATGAAATCGTCGTCTTGGGCAGCGGAAACGTCTTGGTCGACGTTACCGGGACCGAGACTCTGGAAATCGAAGCCGAAGACAACATCATGGAGTTCCTGACCACCGAGGTCGTGAATGGACGTCTCGAACTCGGCGTCGAGCCCGGGAAGCTGCTCTCACCTCGTCGGGATATCAATTACACGATCACAGCCTCGCAGTTGGACGGGGTGACCATCACCGGAAGTGGCAACATCGACGCCACCGACATCGACACCGATACATTCGAGGTCACCATCAGCGGGTCGGGCGATGTTGAACCGGCGGGAACCAGCAACCACCTTCTCGTGACCATCAGCGGATCGGGTCGATTTGATGGGACGGCACTGGAGTCGGTAACCGGGGAAGTGAGAGTCTCGGGGAGCGGCAACGTGGTGGTCAACGTCACCGGGGAACTGTCCGTCAGCGTTAGCGGCTCCGGTGATGTGCAGTACATCGGGGACCCGGCCCTGAATTCGAGCGTCTCGGGGTCCGGCGACGTCACCCGCAGGTGACGCCGACGGCAAACGCTCATCTCTGGGGTCTCTCGGCGGAGGCCACGTGAAACCTATGATCCGACCAGCGGCAGAGAGCAATGGGCCGGCCGCAGGCGGGCTTGCACGAATCCAAGCGGCCGCGCTTGACCTGCCTATCGTCGTGGGCTGGGCCGCTTTCGCAGGCTTGGTTGGATGGGGGCTCCGCCTCCTCGACCTCGATTTTGAGACCGCCACGGCCTGGGACGTGTTCGCCTTCGTCGCTTTGGTGCTGCCGGTCGTTCTCACCTTCGCCTTCCTGGAGGCATCCGACCGACGGGCCACCCCGGGCAAGCGTCGACTCGGGCTCGTGGTCGTCAACCGGAAGCAGCAACGACTGACACGTGGTCGTTCTCTTGTCCGTTCGGTTGTCAAGTTCGCTCCGTGGCAGATGGCACACACCGCCCTTTTCCAACTCCAGGCAGAAAGCACATCAGTGGGATACCTCGTGCTGTCGATCGTCGCCCAGGCCATCGTCTTGGCGTCCGTTTTCACTATGGCGCTCGACTCCCGGCACCGGGCGCTTCACGACCTCATAGCCGGCACCCGCGTCGTGAAGGCAACCGTCCAGCCAAACGGCTGATTCCTGCGAGGCCGGATCGCCACCTTTCGAGCAGGTTGCGCGCCCGCTTCAACGGTTCGGGATTTGTCTTGCCTGTCAACGGCTCGGCAAGAGGCCGCCAATCGAGCGCGTATAGATATGCCCGAGCGCAAAGGTATGAGACACAGGATTCTGGGAGCGATGCGATGGCGGCGGATGAGCAGGACGTTATCCGCGGCATCGGAACTCGGAGACGGGTACATTCAATTCCAGGCGGACTTTCCTCGGGAGGAGAATCGGCATGGACGACCATGAGAGTCGCCGTGAGGCTGCTGTCAAGAGGGTGAAAGCCAAGCGGGAGTTCAAGAATCACGTGGCGGTGTACCTGATCGTGAACGCCCTGCTCGTAGTCATCTGGGCCGTGTCCGGAGCGGGATACTTCTGGCCCGTCTGGCCGATCGCGGGCTGGGGAGTCGGATTGGCATTCAATGCGTGGAGCGCGTACTTCGAGAGACCGATCTCAGAAGACGAGATTCGTCGGGAGATGGAGCGAGGCGCCTAAGCCAGAGCCGGCCGTCTCCGCGACGGGCCTGTTGGTTCGCCGGGCGATGGCAGGGCTGGGCGGGAGACGCAAGCAACCATAAATGTTCCTTGAGGATCTGGTGGCTATCCGACCTGTGTTATGTGTGGTTCGCGGCTGCCGATGAGTTTGTTGACCTCGTTCCGGAGTTGATCGAGATCGAACGGTTTGCCGAGGAAGCCGTCGGCAAGCGAGTGGTCGGCCTTGGTTCTTGTCTCGGCAGTGTCGTGAGCGGTGATGACTAACACCGGGATGTGCTCCGTTTTGGGATCGGCTCGGATGTGGCTGAGTAGTTTCCAGCCGTCCATGCCTGGCAAAGCTATGTCGAGCACGATCAAGTCGGGGATCAATGTCATTGCTGCTTCGAGCCCCGAAGGGCCATCCTCGCGTTCGACTACTTCGAAGCCTTCGATGGTGAGGCTCAGCTCCACCAGACGACGGGTGGCGAATGCATCCTCGACCACCAAGACTCTGCGGTTGGACACTTCGCGTCTCCCGTTTCTTGAGGTACTCACATTCATCGACCAGGTGCTTCTAGTTCTGTAGGAACAATCCCCGGAATGGTTGGCGTTCTGGCCGGGTTGAGGAGCGATTCGGAGTCTGAGGGCGGTGCTACCGATACTTCGTTGGTACGAGTCGCCCCAATGTCTAGAGGACATCTCATGGCGGAAGCAGCAATCGTCCAGTCGGACCGTTCGCACTGGATGCACCACCCGGTGGCGAAGACCGCGGTTTTGGGTTTGTTGGCCTTGTCTTTGATCACCGCGGGGTTGCTCGGTTTCGAGATACTGTCCGGGGACGTGGCCTTTGATGTGAGTTCGATCGTGTACGTGGTTGTCCCGTTGGGCGCCGGTGTCGTCGTGATGGGTGCCGCTTTGACTCTCGACGGGAAACGAAAGATCGCCTGGTTGGTTATCGGCGCCGGGGTGCTGGCCTGGTCGCCACCATGGTTCTTGGAGACTGCTTCGATGGCGGCCCACCGCGCCAACGGTGGGCCTTGCTTGGTGATCGACCCGCGCTGGACCTTGCTGTCCGACTCGCGGTGCCGCGGTGTTAACCCGGCCCACGAACAGACATGTTTGGCCGATGTGAAGCGGGTCACGTCACCCAACTCAGCACACAAGGTGGCACCCAGGACCGGACCGACCCCGTGGATCGCTTGGATGGCCTCATAGCCCGGGTGGCCTTTGAACTCTTTCGCGATCCGGGCATCCAACCTGATGATCTCGGTGTCATAGGTCTTGATGAGGCGTCGTAGCGCCCGGACTCGGGTTTCGCAGGCGTCGATCGGGACACAAGCGCGGGGAGGCTCCCGCTCTTCATGGCATCACCTACCAGTGCGGTGGGTCAGCGTGGTCGGTATACGTCTCGGCGGTGTTGCACTCGGTGGATGAGCACGATCTTTTCGTCTTCGAAGATCTCGTAGATGATGCGGTAGTCGCCGCGTCGTGCAGAGCTGAGGCCCTCCAGTTCGCCTACCAGCGGTCTGCCGAGCCGCTGAGGGTTGGCAGCGATCGGCCCGAAGATGGACTCCAGTGCGGGGTGACGCACCTTGTCTGGGAGTCGGTTGAGATGCCGGAGACCCTCGGGGGTGATCTCGACCTCGTACACGCGTTCGCTTTAGACGTGGTCGCGGAGACGCAGCCGCTTGCCTTGTGACGCCTCCCGTCGTGACCGTCGCAGCGACTCCATCAGCTCATCGTCTTTGAGGATGTCCAGGGACTCTTCCAAAGACTCAAGGTCGTCGGGGCTCAGCAGGACAAACGAAGGTCGACCATTGCGGGTCACCAAGATGCGGTCGTGTTGACCCTCGACCCGATCGGCCAGTTCAGAGAGGTGGGCCTTGACTTCGGAGAAGGGCAGTGTGTCACTCATGTTGCACAGTATAGGTCAGAATGTTGACCTATCAAGATCCTTGGCTGTCGAATGCCCGCCACCGCCCCGAATCAACCATTTCCAACCAAAGTGAGAGTGACAAGCACCTGCGCGGACACCAGCTCGAAAGCGTTCTGGCGTCGGGGTAGGATCGACTCACCGACCGGACGCAAGACTCGGCCACAGTCGCAGACCCTTCGAGTTTCATGATCCACGAAGGAGCACATCTGGAACTCGTACGCAAGCAACTATGGCATTCAAGCGTCACGGCCACCCAGAGATACGCTCACCTGGTTCCCAGTCAAGGCGAGGATCTCGCCATTCGCCTCGACGCCCGCAGAAGACAGATTCGTGATCGAGCTGTGCGGTGTAGAGGGGTTGGCCCGAGTGCTCCCCCTGAAGGCCTCCCGAACGGCACAGAACCCCTGACAGCACAATGCCTTCTCTCGTGGGCCCGGCAGGACTCGAACCTGCGACCTACGGATAATGAGTCCGCTGATTGTGGTCCCAAGGGCTACCCTCCGATCCCATCGAATCCCCGGAAACACTCGCTGAGCTGGGGTTACACGAGATCTGAATACCGTCGTGTTCCTTCTCGTACCTCTCCGTGCCAGCCCGTCCGGTAGAAGTTCGGTAGAAGCCGGCCAGGAAGCGTCGCCAAGCGACACTATCGTTCGTGGCGATGACACGTCACAGGTTGGGGTGCCGGTCTTATGCGTAATGCTGGCGATTTCTGGCTGGGGGGCACTACGTCGCCTGTCATGGCCGAACATCGGCGACGATTTCGTCGGGACGGACGGGACACGACCCTGAGGGAACTGCCTCCCCCGCACTCACCATGGGGATTGTGGGGATCATCTGTCCGGTCTGTCCCGTGTCCCACTGCGTAAGCTCAGTCGTGATGGCAGAGCCTCAGGGTCGTCAGCTGGCTTCACCACCGTCTGGGACACCGGGGCCAGGCCGACTTCGAGGCATATGTCCGGTATTACATCTCCGACCACCGGATCCTGTGGTCACAGTTCAGCGTATGAGTTTGGAGGGCGACCGATGACCCGAGACGCCGACAGCGACCAACCGACCGACCGCTCGCAGTACGCACCCAACCCGAAAGAAGACCGGGCAGGGATCGCCCTCTGTCTGTCCGGGGGCGGGTACCGTGCCGCCCTATTCCACCTGGGGGCGCTCCGCCGGTTGAACGAACTGGGGGTTCTATCGAAGGTATCCACGTTCTCGTCGGTGTCGGGCGGGTCGATCCTGGCTGCCTGTCTCGCCGCCCAGATCGCCACCGGACTCCACTGGCCGGAACCTGGTGGTGTGATCGGAGATTTCGACGAGAAGATCGCCATCCCGTTCCGCCAGTTCACCCGCAAGAACATTCGTAGCGCTCCGGTGATCACCAAGATCATCTCACCCTGGAAGTGGCTGGACAGTGCCTACGGGGCCAGGTATCTCGCCAAACAGTACGAACAACACCTCACCGGACTGCGTCTCCGGGACCTCCCCAAGAAGCCCCGGTTCGTCTTGTCGGCCACCGACATGACCTTTGGGGTCAACTGGGTGTTCGACTCCAACTACACCAACCCCCACCAAAACCCGCAGGGACCCGACCTGGGCGACTATCAGGCGGGCTACGGGCCTTTCCCCGATTGGCCGCTCGCCCGAGCTGTCGCCGCCTCATCGTGTTTCCCACCGGTTTTCAACCCGCTCCCGGTCGGGCTACCCGCCTACCATTTCGAGCACGGCAAATACGACGGGGAAGACCGCCAGGAGCTGGTGGAGGGCATCCGCCTCTCCGATGGTGGTGTGTACGACAACATGGGGTTGGAGCCGGTCTGGAAAGACCATCAGATAGTGCTCGTCTCCGACGGTGGCGCCCCCTTTGAGGCCGAACCGGACAGTGGGCTGTTGTGGCGGGTCGGCCGATACACGTCCATCCAGGGCCGTCAAGGTGCCGCCGTGCGGAAACGCTGGCTGATCCGCAACTACGAAACCGACGAGATGGACGGCACCTACTGGGGTATCCGCTCCTCACCACAACGCTACGGAGACGACCTCCCCGGCTACTCAAAGGACCTTGCTGTCGATGTGTTATCGAAGGTCCGCACCGACCTGGACAGCTTCACCGATGCTGAAGCCGCCGCTCTCCAAACCCACGGTTACTACCTGGTCGACGCCGCCATCCGCACCTGGACCAACAACCTCACCGGAACCGCCACCCCGCCCACCGTGCCCGCACCCACACCCGGCGACGAACAAGGTATACGCCGCAACCTGCACAACAGCCACAAACGCAGCCTCATCGGACGAGGTCAGATCGTCTGGTAGCACCTGGCCGTCTCTCGGCGACCATCCCCGATGTTGCGGTGGTGGTGTGACCCGGCAGTCGGCCGCACGGCCAGAACCGGCTGGGTTTGATCTGCCGACGCCCTTGTCCCATTTGTTGGCGGGCAGCCAGACAAACCGTACTCGCTGGTTACGGCGGGGGCGGTGAGCGCAAAGGCTCCCGACACGGGAGACCGGACAGGTGAATTGGATCTGATGGTGAACCTCGGTGCCGTCCCGCCAAACGTGGGTACGCCAGCTGGGGGTGACTACCAGGACATCGTCTGGTACGGGACGGTCACATTCGATGAAGGTACGTATGGGATCGTCTACTACGCCGAAACGATCTCTGGCATGGGCAAGGTAGTGAGCCACTGGATCGAAGACTGGGAGATCTACGAGGACTACCCCGGGCTGTTCACAGTCGTCGACGGTGTTCTCACCGATTTCGATCCGCTCGATGGACCCGGAGGGATTCGACGCGGGGATGACTCATTGGAAGGAGTTCACCTGGGAGGGCAACGGCTACATCAAGACGGCTGAAGCCCCATTTGAAGAGTGGGAAGGGCGCAGGACACACACCAGCGGGATCTTCGACTTTGCCGCTGGAACAGGAACCGGCACGGTCCGGTTCAACTGAAATCCCTACTTGGCGTTGAACATGGTGCTCTTGGCTTCTGTCAAGGGCCTCATGTTCAACGA
>Ga0224512_10001259_pt1 | contig 24871 bp, 20 predicted proteins | sample SF_May12_sed_USG_4_FD_169103 | JGI IMG/M metagenome (GOLD analysis project Ga0224512, IMG submission 169103) | Sediment microbial communities from San Francisco Bay, California, United States - SF_May12_sed_USGS_13 | ecosystem: Environmental > Aquatic > Marine > Sediment | place: USA... | reverse complement strand
GGCCGCTGTTGAGCAGGGCCGACAGGCGTTGTTCTGCCGCCTGGCAGAAGTTTTTTAAGTCCTTGATAATAATGATTTCCTTGCCTGGTTGCGGGGAAGAAAGCGCTTTGTCCCATATGACGGGTGTGCTACTTTATAAACATACCAATGACTAGGCAACTGCATGGAAGCGGTTGGCGGGGACGTGATTGTTCTATTTGCACCGTATGTGCGCCTGAATAATTAGAAATAGTATCCCATCTGCCTGGTTGAGAAGAACATGAGAAGCTGCTGAAATAAGCAGCCCCGAGTGTGGGTCGTTCTATGCCGCGTAAACAAAAATTGCTGAACCTGGACGAGATCAAGGTCTCGTGCGGAAGTTGCAGCCTCAATGAGCTGTGCCTGCCGCACGGCCTCGAGGCCGCGGACATGGAGAAGCTTGATCGTATCATCAGGCACCAGCCACCGCTTCAGCCCGGTCAGCACCTGTTCCGGGCGGGTGACGCCGGGCAATCCCTGTTTGCCGTGCGCTCAGGATCCATGAAGAGCTATTGCACAACCAAGAACGGTGATGAGCAGGTGCTCGGATTTACCTTGCCGGGTGAGATCGTCGGCCTTGACGGGATGAGTGACGGGCGCTATGCCAGCAATTCGGTTGCGCTGGAGACATCCAGTGTGTGCCAGTTACCTTTCAACCAGCTGGATGAGCTGTGTTCCGAGATACCGGGCCTGCATCGTCAGATGATGCGCGTGGTTGGAAAGGAGGTCTCTGCCGATCACTCCATGCTGCTGTTGCTTGGCAAGCGCAGTGCGGATGAGCGGCTCGCCGCCTTCCTGCTCAGTTTGTCGGCCCGTTACAAGGCGCGCGGGCTTTCTGCCACCGAGTTCAACCTGCCGATGCCGCGCCAGGATATTGGTAACTACCTCGGCTTGGCCATTGAAACCGTCAGTCGCCTGTTCGCCCATTTCCAGGACCAGAAATTACTGCAGGTCAACAGAAGACAGGTGACGTTGCTCGATATACCGAAACTGGAGCAAATGTTCGAGGGTTGTGCGAATACCAAATCGGCAACCGCTTCCTGAGCAAGCCGCAGGCCGACTGCTGCAATATGCGGGCTAGATGACCTTGGAGAAACGCACCCTGGTTTTGTTTTCCCGCAGATACTTGTCGAATACCATGCAGATATTGCGCACCAGCAGCCTGCCAGCCGGGAGCACGGTCAGTATGTCATCCTTGATTGTCAACAACCCGTCGGCCTGCATGGTCTGCAGGTCTTCCAGTTCCCGCTTGAAATGTAACTTGTAATTGAAGTTCTTCTTTTTTTCCAGGGCCTTCATGTCCAGGACGAAATGACACATCAGCTGGATAATGACCTCGCGTCGCAACAGGTCATCCGGTTCAAGTTCGATGCCGCGTTCCAGCGGCAGCTTGCCGGCATCGATAAGCCGGTAGTATTCCTCCAGGTCCCGTACGCTCTGGTTGTAGTTGTCGCAAACCTTGCTGATGGATGACACACCCATGCCCACCAGGTCACAGTCCGCGTGGGTCGAATAGCCCTGGAAGTTTCGATGCAGTGTACCTTCGCGCTGCGCGATGGCGAGCTCATCATCCGGCTTGGCAAAATGGTCCATGCCGATATACACATAGCCCTCGTCAGTCAGGAACTCGATGGTGGCCTGCAGGATGTCGAGTTTCTCATCCGCTGACGGCAGGTCCTGTTCCTGTATACGCCGCTGGGGCTTGAAGCGCTCGGGGAGGTGGGCGTAATTGTAGATCGCGAGGCGATCTGGGCTGATGGTAACGACGTGCTTCAGGGTTTCAACGAAACTGTCTACCGACTGGAACGGCAGACCATACATCAGGTCCATGTTGATGGACTTGAAACCCAGTTCCCGTGCAGCCGATGTCACTTCCCTGGTCAGCTCCTCGCTCTGGATCCTGTTCACCGCCTTCTGCACTTCAGGATTGATGTCCTGGACTCCGAGGCTGACCCGGTTGAAACCATTCATGCGCAGGGTCCTGAGTTTTTCATAATCCACGGAACGCGGATCGATCTCGATGGAATATTCACCCTTGTCATCCTCGCGCAGCGTGAAGTGCTGTCGGATAACTTTCATCAGCGAGCTGATCTCATCTGTGTCAAGAAAGGTGGGCGTGCCGCCGCCCCAGTGCAGCTGTTCTACAATCCGGTCCTGGTCGAACAACGTACTCTGCATCGAGATTTCGCGGTAAAGCCTTTCCAGGTAGGGTTTGGCACGTTCATGGTGCTTGGTGACGACCTTGTTGCAGGCACAGTAAAAGCACACCGTGTCACAAAAGGGGATGTGCAGGTAGAGCGACAGTCCACGCGGGATCGGGTCCTCGTTGCTGTGCTGTGCCCACCTGCGGTAGTCCTCCTCGGTAATCCCGTCGTGGAACTGGGCAACGGTCGGATAGGATGTGTAGCGCGGACCGCTCTGGTCATAGCGTTTGATCAGGTCGGCGTCGAAAACGAGATGTTGGTTCATAAACAGTGCGGTCTATTGGTCCGGGTCTTCCACGCAACGGGGGTGTCGGCTTGCAGGCGTACATGCTCCCGGCGCATATGATTATTTACTAATTTCCTTAAGTATCTGCGGTATTTTCTGCAGGCGTGGCTTTACAGGGCCTCTTTTTAGCCTGTTTCTTCCTGTTGCGAGTTGATATGGATCAATGGAATGCTGTTTTCCCGTGCCGCCGGGCTATGCTGGACTGGGTCTAGTGCCAACCTATACTATGAAAGCTCCCACCTGGGCTGATTTCATTATCACTGATCAGATGCAGGACGCCGACGTCGCAAGCGGGTTTTTTTTACCGGGCCAGGATTTCGCGCTGCTGCTGGCGGCGCTCACCGGCCAGGGCTATCGCTGTGTCGGTCCGACCGTGCGCGACGGGATGCTGGTATATGACACCCTGGAGGGTGTCGGGAATCTGCCCGCCGGTGTACATATTCAGCAATCCCCCGGCAGCTACCGGGTCGAATTCAACCAGGGCAGGCGGCTGTTTGACTGGGCCAATGGCCCCCAGGCGCTGAAACCGCTGCTGTTCGCCCCGCGCGAGGTTCTCTGGCAGGTGCGGCGCGGCGCCGACGGCGAACTCCTGTTCAGTCAGCAGGACCCGGATCCGGAACCCGTCGCCGTGATCGGGGTGCGGGCCTGCGATCTTGCGGCGCTGCGGCTGCAGGACCGGCATTTCATCGAAACCGATATCCCCGATGCCGGCTACACGGCGCGCCGTCGCCAGCTGTTCCTGGTCGCGGTCAACTGCACCCGGCCCGCCGCCACCTGTTTCTGTGCCTCCACGGGAGACGGACCGGCCGCCACGCGTGGTTACGACCTGGTGCTGGATGAACTGGATGACGGCTTCATCGTTATTGCCGGCAGCAAGCACGGAGACGAGGTGCTGGCCCTGCTGCCGCTGCAGCCGGTCAGCCCGGAGCAGCGCCGGGCGGCCGCGGAGGCAACCGCGGCGGCCGCGGCCATACAAAACCGGCAACTGCCCGGACGCGATCTGCGCGACCTGCTGTTCGCCAACCTCGATCACCCGCGCTGGGAAGCGGTGGCGACGCGCTGCCTGTCCTGCGGGAACTGTACGTCGGTGTGTCCCACCTGCTTCTGTTACCGCGAACTGGATGAACCGGCACTGGACCGGGAAAGTGCCCGCCATTACCGTGAATGGGATTCCTGTTTCACCCAGGGGCACAGTTACATCCACGGCTTTATTGTTCGCCCCGACACCCGGTTACGCTATCGCCAGTGGTTGACACACAAGTTGGGCGGCTGGCACGACCAGTATGGCCGGTCCGGCTGCGTGGGTTGCGGCCGCTGCATCGCCTGGTGTCCGGTCGGTATCGACATCACCGAGGAGGCCGGCGCCATCGCCGACTCGCCGGCATGACGATCGCGAGCCATTTTCCGTACGAGGCAGAGGTCATCGAGCGCTGCCAGGAATCGCCCACCATTTTCTCGCTGGTGGTGCGCCTGACCGATCCCGTGGTCGCCAGTGAGTATCGCTTCACACCGGGCCAGTTCAACATGCTGTACCTGTTCGGTGTCGGTGAGATCCCGATTTCCATCGTGTCTGACCCGGCCCGCCCCGGGCAGCTGATCCATACCATCCGCGATGTGGGCCGCGTATCCCACGGGTTCTCGCAACTGGAAGTGGGTGACCGCATCGGCCTGCGCGGTCCCTTCGGTAGCGGCTGGCCGCTGGTGCAGCTGGAAGGCCAGGACATCATGATCGTCACGGGCGGGCTGGGGTGTGCCCCGGTGGTATCGGTGATCAACTATATCCTGCGGCGCCGGGAACGCTACGGGCGCCTGGTCATACTCCAGGGGGTCAAGCACTCCAGCGACCTGATCTGGCGGGAGCGCTACGCCGAGTGGGAGAAACTCGACAATACCCAGGTACTGCTCGCGGCCGATGTCGGCGGCAAACCCTGGCCCGGTTTCGTGGGCCCGATCACGGTGCTGTTCGAGCATGCCCGTTTCAATCCGCAGCAGACCGTGGCGATGATGTGCGGCCCGGAACGCATGATCCATGCGGCAGCCGATCTGCTCATCGAGCGCGGCATGCAGCCCTGGGATATCTGGATCAGTATGGAGCGCAACATGCAGTGCGCAGTGGGACAGTGCGGGCATTGCCAGTTCGGTTCCAGCTTCGTGTGCCGCAACGGACCGGTCTACCGTTATCCGGACGCCGGCGAGTTGCTGGCCAAGCGGGGGTTCTAGTAATGAAACCGTCAATCGCCGTTCATAAATTCAGTTCCTGTGACGGTTGTCAGCTGGCCTTTCTCAACCTGGGCGAGGACCTGCTGACGCTGTTCGAGCAGGTCGATGTCCGGCACTTCGCGGAAGCGGGCCCCGTGGACGCCAGTGCCGAGGTCGATATCAGTTTTGTGGAAGGCAGTATCTCCACGCCGGACGAGATCGAGCGTATCCGCGAGGTCCGGGCACACAGCAGATACCTGGTGACCATCGGTGCCTGCGCCACGGCGGGGGGGCTGCAGGCCCTCCGTAACCTGGCGGACAGCGGTGAGTGGATGGCGGCGATCTATGCCACGCCTGAACACATCCATACCCTGGATGCGGTGGCGCCGGTCAGTGAGCATGTCAAGGTGGACAGGGAATTATGGGGCTGCCCGGTCAACAGCCGGCAGCTGCTCGCGGCCATCAACTCGCTGCTGGCCGGAGTGGTGCCGCGCGACGAGCCCGACAGTATCTGCCTGGAGTGCAAGCGCCAGGGGCATGCCTGCGTGATGGTCACCCGTGGTGTGCCATGCATGGGACCGGTGACCCGCAGTGGCTGTGGTGCCCTGTGTCCCGGTGTGGACCGCGGCTGCTATGGTTGTTACGGCCCCTGCGAGAAACCGTCGACCGAGGTGCTGGCGCACTGGTTTGCCGGTCTGGGACTGACACCGGAGCAGATCGCGCAGCGCTTTCTTGCCTTCACCCCCGAGGCGCCGGCCTTCTATGCGGCCGGCCGTTCGAGGCTGACCGCTGATGACTGACCAGCGCGAGCTGCATATCAATGTGCCGGTGCTGGCACGGGTGGAGGGCGAGGGTGCGCTGACCCTGCATATCAAGGATCAGGCAATCGAGCAAGTCGACCTGCGCATCTTCGAACCTCCGCGCCTGTTCGAGAAACTGCTCGAGGGCCGTGAATACCACCAGGTCCCGGACATGGTGGCGCGCATCTGCGGCATCTGCCCGGTTGCCTACCAGATGTGTGCGGTGCACGCCCTGGAACAGATCTTCGGGCCAGTCCGGGATCCCTGGGTGCGTGCCATGCGGCGCCTGTTCTATTGCGGCGAATGGTTGCAGAGCCACAGCCTGCACATCCATCTGCTGGCGGCACCGGATTTTCTCGGTTTTAACAGTGCACCCGCCATGGCGGCGGAGTACCCGGGCGAGGTTCGCCGGGGCCTGCGCCTGCAGGCACTGGGTAACGACATCATCCGGCTGATCGGCGGGCGTTCCGTTCACCCGGTCGGCGCCTGTGTGGGAGGCTTCCACCACCAGCCGGACACGACCGCAATGCAGGAACTCAAGGTGCGGCTGACTGCCGCGCTCGAGGACGCCAGCGAGCTGGTTCACTGGTGTGCCGCGCTGGACCTGCCCGATGACGACCAGGCATTTTGCAGCGTGGCCCTGCGCCATCCCGATGAATACCCCATGAACGCGGGCCGCATCATATCCAGTGCCGGGCTGGACATCGACGCGGCCGATTACGAGGCGCATTTCCGGGAGCACCAGGTGGCGCATTCCACGGCGCTGCATTCACTGCTGGACGGCGAGCCCTATCTGGTCGGGCCACTGGCGCGGATCAACCTGAACCTGGACCGCCTGCCGGCGGCGGTGCAGTCGCTGTTACAGGAGACCGGTATCCGCTTCCCGAGTCGCAACATGTTCCACAGCATCGTGGCCCGTGCGGCGGAGATCCATTACGCCCTGCTGGAGGCGGTGCGTCTGATCGATACCCTGCCGGTAGCAGCGCAGGCGGCGGTTACTGTACAGCCGCGTGCCGGCACCGGCGTCGGGTGTACCGAGGCCCCGCGCGGCCTGCTCTGGCATCGCTATGAAACCGACGGCGGCGGCCGCATCGTCGCGGCCCGGATCGTGCCCCCGACCAGCCAGAACCAGCTGCGTATCGAGCAGGACATCCGCCTGTCGCTGGAACGCTTCGGCCTGCAGCACAGCGAGGATGAACTGCGCGCCCGTGCCGAAAAGGTGATCAGGAACTATGACCCCTGTATCTCCTGCGCGACCCACTTCCTCAGGCTGAAGCTGGAACGCGATCCGCGGCCGGCCGGACAGCCGTCGCCGTTAGCCGCATCCGGCCCGGTGCCGGATCACGATCCCGCACCGGTCGTCATTATCGGGATCGGGTCCCCTCATGGCCTGGATGCGGTCGGCTGGAAGGCGGTTGAGGCGCTTGGCGCCAGTGGCTTCGCCGCGCGTTTCCGCCCCGGCCTGGTCAGGCTGGAGAACTGTTCCGTGCCGGCGGCCCTGCCGGCGCTGATCACCGCCACCCGTCTGCTGGTGTTGATCGATGCACTTCCAGAGCGTGACGCGGCGAATGGCTGGTGCCGGATCGAACGGGATGATCTCGAAGTCGTGACCGGGGCACCCTCCAGTCATACCCTGAGTATCGCCGAGGCCGTCGCCGTGTGCGAGTCAGTGGCGATGGTGGCACCGCGGATCGTCTGCTTTGGTATCACCACCGGGCCAGGCACAGCCGGCAGCGCGGACGAGGTGGCCGGCCGTATCGTGGCCGGGCTGGGCGATGCAATCCGGGCGGAGATAAAGGCCTGGCTCACGGAATAATGGGGACATTCTGTTTTTTCTGTTTCGGAAATGCCGGCGGGTGAAACAATGGAAAAAGCAGAATGTCCCCATTTTATCCAGGATCCCCTCTCCCATGAGTGGGAGAGGGTGAGGGAGAGGGTTGATAAATTATACTGTCAAGAAACCCGGATTCTTACCTGAGGAAATTCCGATTAATCCGTCATTGCGACGACTGCATGGAGAAGGTGAGGCCGGGAACCGGCCGAGAGGCTGGCCTGGGCCATGCAGGAGGTAGAGTACCAACAGTAGGCGCTTTAGGCGACGCCGGAGCAGTTACCGAGGAACAACGTGACGAAGCAATCTCCAAGCCATTGAAATGACTGTTATGAGAGTGCTTCGCTCCGCTCGCGATGACGTGATCCTCGAATTAATCAGAAATTCCCTGATCTTCACACCTTGAAGGGGAGAAGGGTTTTTATGGGACAGGTGTGGCCTTTTTTACGGCAGGCTGTTCTACATGAAGTACTCGAAGAAGTAGGCAAACACGAGGCTCGCCACCGTCAGGCTGACCAGCATGATGGGCAGGCCCTTGCGCAGCCACAGCCCCGGCGTGATGCGCGCTTCGGGGATTCCGCAGCGTTCCGATTCAGCCACGCAGATGATGTTCGCGGTGGCGCCGATATGGGAGCCGTTGCCGCCCAGGCCCACGCCCAGCGCCAGGGCCCACCACAGGGGCGTGACATTCATGCCCTGGGTATCCAGGCTGAGCACGATCGGGATCATGGTCACCGTGAACGGGATATTGTCCACGATGGCGCTCAATACGGCCGCGACCCACATCAATAGCAGGCAGGTGAACAACAGTGTCTCCGGGTCAGCGGATACGTGGGCGATGCTCTTGCCGATGAGTGCCAGCAGGCCCGAGCTTTCCACGCCGCCCACGATGATGAACAGTGCGCAGAAGAACAGCAGCACGGTCCATTCCACGTCCTTGAGCAGGGTGTCCGGGTCTGGCCGGATCAGTGCCAGGGTGAGCGCCACGCCGATGAACACCACGTAGGACGGGTAGAGGTGAAAATGATGGTGTATGAAAAACAGCAGCACGATCAGGGCCAGGCCGGCCAGCACCCGTTTCAGGCTGCGCAGGTCGCGTATCGCCTTTTCCGCCTTGAGGTCGATTTCGCCACTATGGGAGGCCGAGGGGGTGAGTTCTTGCTTGAATACGATCAGGAGCATACTCACGATCACCATCCAGACCACGACCACCACCGGCCCCATGTGGAACAGGAAGCTGTTGAAATCGATCCGGGCGGCACTGCCGATCATGATGTTGGGCGGGTCGCCGACCAGGGTGGCGATGCCGCCGATATTGGACAGCATCGCCTCGGCCATGAGGTAGGGCATGGGGTTGAGTCGGGCCATGCGGCAAATGAGAACCGTCAGCGGCGCGAAAATGATCACCGTGGTGACGTTGTCCAGGAACATGCTGATCACGCTGACGGCCAGGGTGAGGTAGATCATCAGCTGGCGCGGCCGGCTGGCGGTGCGCCGGGCGATGCGAATGGCCAGATACTCGAAGCCGCCGGTTTTCCTGAGGATGGCAACCATCATCATCATGCCGGCCAGCAGCATGATGGTGTTGGCGTCGATGGACTGGATGGCCTGTTCCTGGGTATAGAAACCGGCGTAGAGACCGATCCCCACCATGACGACGGCGCCGATGACCGCAGCGTGCATGCGGTGCATGACTTCCGAGAATATCAGTACGTAGGCAGCAACCAGGACCAGGCCGGCCGTGATCATCGACCCGTTGATGCCGATCGGGACTGACTCCACCATCAGGTGAGTTCGAGCATGCGTCGGGCAACTGCCCAGATGGTGACCACCCCGAGGTAGTGGCCATCCTCGACCACCAGCAGGTAATTGGTGGAATATTTCTCCATCAGCGCCACGACCGTGGGCATCTCCGTATCCAGCGAGATGTCGACGTGCCGTTGCTTGACGAAAGCGTCCAGGGGCATCTCCAGTATCTGGCGCATGTGTTCTTCCGGGATCTCCATGCAGCCCGGCGCATTGCCGAGCAGGTCGGCATAGTTCACCATGATGTCCGGGACGCAGGCCCGGCGCAGGGTCTCGCGGATAGAGAAGATCCCGGCCACCTGTCCGGAGCCGTCCACGTAGGCGATACCCGGCACGCTGCAGCGCAGGCATTCAGCGAAACCCTCCCGCACTTTCATGCCGGCACGGGCCACGCCCGTGGCGATAACAATCTCTTGCAGTTTCATATCAGCAGATCCTCGGGAGGGGATCGTCCTCGAGTTCCTCGAGGATGCGTTCACCACCCAGCCCGGTAACCAGGGTGACATGGCGTGCCGTGGCATCCAGCTGTCCGATGCGCGCGGCATCACGACCCTCCGGCAGGCGGCGCCAGCGCTGCAGCACGGTATCCGCGGCCCCGGGATCGACCACGGCGATCACGCGGCCCTCGCAGGCAAGGTACAGGGGGTCGTAGCCCAGCATGTCGCAGACCGATTGTACCGGGTCACGCACCGGCACTGCAGCCTGTTCAAGCCGCACACCCAGGCCCGTTGCCTGCTGCAGTTCGTGGCAGACCGTGGCCAGGCCGCCGCGCGTGGGGTCGCGCATGAAGCGCACGGCACCGCTGTCCATGGCGGCCCGGGTGAGCGGCAGTACGCTGGCGGAATCGGACGCCAGTTCCCCGTGCAGGCCGAATTCCTCGCGCGCCAGCATGACGGCAATACCGTGATCGCCGACCGGGCCACTGACCAGGATGGCGTCGCCGTCCCTGATCCGGTCAAGGCCAAGCCGGGGACCGTGGCGGACGCCGATGCCGGTGGTGGCCAGGTACAGCCCGCCACCTTCGCCGCGGCGCACGATCTTGGTGTCGCCGGCGACCACCGCCACGTCCAGTGCCCGGGCCGCTTTGGCCAGGCTGGCGATGATGCGGTCCAGTTGCGCGAGTTCCATGCCTTCCTCGATGAAGGCGTTAAGCGCGAGGTAACGCGGCTCGGCACCGGCGACGGCCAGGTCGTTGGTCGTGCCATGGACCGCGAGCGAGCCGATGTCGCCCCCCGGAAATTCCAGTGGCTGGACAGTGAAGCCGTCGGTGGTGAACAGCAGGTCGCGGTCATCCAGCGCCAGAGGCACGGCGTCGGCCTGGATATCCAGGCCGGGGTTGGCCAGATGGCGTGCGAACACCTGCTCGATCAGTTCACGCATGAGCCGGCCGCCATTGCCATGCGCCAGGGAGATGCGGGTATCTGGCATATTTGGAGTAGCGTTCCCTGTGGTTGGTTCGCTGGATCTGCAGCCCGATCGTCGCTGCGGGCAATAGGGGGCAGCAACTCCCGCCCGGATCCGTTTCATTGTAAAGTCTGGGTGTACGTACTCCAACAACTATAGAAGAGGGGATAGTTCAAACGCAGGCGGTGGGTGCGTCTGGACGCAGTCCGGGTAGCATGCAGGAAACCAACTATCTGATCGATGTGCTCGCCCTGCTCGGGGCCGCGGTGGTTGCGGTGCCGCTTTTTCAGCGGCTCGGGCTCGGCTCGGTGCTGGGATACCTGGTGGCCGGTGTGCTGGTCGGTCCCTGGGGTCTCGGGATCATCGACCAGGTCGATGAGATCCGGCATCTCGCCGAATTCGGCGTGGTATTCCTGTTATTCATTATCGGTATCGAACTGAAACCGGCGCGCCTGTGGATCATGCGCCGCCTGGTGTTCGGCCTTGGTTCCGCCCAGGTTGTCCTGACCGGCCTGGTGCTGGCCGGTTTTGCCGTGTGGTTTGGAATCCCGGGCCAGACCGCCGTGGTCGTCGGCTTCGGCCTGGCGCTTTCCTCGACGGCCTTTGGCCTGCAGATCCTCAGCGAGCGCGGCCAGCTGGGTTCGGTCACCGGGCGGACCTCGTTTTCAGTGCTGTTGCTGCAGGACCTGGCCATCGTCCCGCTGCTCGCACTGGTTTCGCTGCTGGGACAGGAGGCCTCGCTGGTGGAGGGGGTGGAGTACGCCGTGCTCGAGGCCGTACTCATCATCGTTGTCGTTATCCTCGCGGGCCGTTTCCTGCTGACGCCCCTGTTGCAGCTGGTAGCCGGCAGCCGAACCGCAGAGGTGTTTACCGCCACCGCGATACTCACGGTGCTGGGAACGGCCTGGCTGATGTCGGTGGCGGGCCTGTCCATGGCGCTGGGCGCCTTCCTGGCCGGACTGATGCTGGCGGACTCGCATTACCGTCACCAGGTGGTCGCCGACATCCAGCCGTTTCGCGGCCTGCTGCTGGGCCTGTTTTTCATGTCCGTGGGCATGTCGATCGACTTCGGTCTGTTCCGGGACCAGGGGCTGCTGATCGCCGGGCTGGTGGCCGGCTTGCTGTTGGTCAAGGCCGTGTTGTTGTGGGGCCTGTGCCGGGTCATGGGTGTGGGCGCCGTTGAAGCCATGCGTACCTCGCTGCTGCTCTCGCAGAGCGGGGAATTCGGTTTCGTGCTGTTCGGGCTGGCCCTGGTCAATGGTGTCATGGCCCCGGAGCTGTTTCAGCTGCTGATGCCGGTGATTGCCCTGACCATGGTCACCACGCCCCTGATGGCAAATATCGGCGAACGCCTGGAACGCTTCATGAATCACAAGCCGGCCAGCCACGAAGTCAACTTGGAGGGGATCGATGTTGAACAGCCCTACGTAATCGTGGCCGGCTTTGGCCGCGTGGGCCGGCGCATTGCACGGTTACTGGATGCGGCGGGAATTCCCTACCTGGGCATGGAGAGCAATCCTGACCGGGTCACCCAGGGCCGTGCCGACGGCTTTTCGGTCTTCTATGGCGATGCCAGCCGGGTGGACGTGTTGCAAGCGGCCGGTGCCGGGCAGGCACGGGTACTGGTCAGTACCCTGGATAAGGCCCTGCCCGCCGTGCGCCTGGTCAGCGTCATGCGCCAGCACTATCCCGATACACCGATCTACGCGCGCGGCCACGACAGCAGCCATTGCCGGGAACTGAGCAAGGCCGGAGCCACCCTGGCCATTTCCGAGACCCTGGAGGCGAGCGTGCAGCTCGGCGCCGCGGTGCTGGAGGTCAGCGAGGTGCCCGCCGCGACCACCGGCGATCTGCTCGAGAACTTTCGCCGGGAATATTATGAAAAACTGGATGAGAAACAGCATACCGGGGAACAGGACCTGTAGCCTGCACGGTCGATAGGGCCCTGGATCCATGGGGGACCGGGTGGTGATAACATTCTGCTGACAGGTTCTGAGTACGGATCTTGCCATGTCATTTGAAAACGCACTCTTCCCGGGTCTGCCGGTTCTGCTTGTACTGGTCGTGCTCGCCGTTGCCGGTATCCTGATGCTGAGGCGACGCTCCGGTGTGGACAAAACCCGCGAGGTGCAGGGTGCCGCGCTCGCGCGCAATGGCCCGGCGTGGCATGCGCTGGACAGTGAAGCCGTGCTGTCGCAACTGCAGGCCGACCCGCAGGGCCTGACCGAAACCCGGGTCGAGACCGGCCTGGCGAAGTACGGGCCGAATCGCCTGCCCGAGCCCAAGACCAGCAGCCCGCTGGTACGGTTCCTGCTCCAGTTCCACAACGTGCTGATCTACGTGCTGCTGGTCGCCAGCGGCGTGACGGCATTGCTCGGCCACTGGGTGGACACGGGGGTGATCGTGGGCGTGGTGGTGATCAATGCCGTGATCGGCTTCGTGCAGGAGGGCAAGGCGGAGAACGCCCTGCGCGCCATTCGCCGCATGCTGTCACCGCAGGCCATGGTGCTGCGTTCCGGTCAGCGGGTCATGCTGCCGGCCGAGCAACTGCTACCCGGTGATATAGTGCTGCTGCAGTCCGGTGACAAGGTGCCGGCCGACCTGCGCCTGATCCGGGTCAAGGGCCTGCAGGTCCAGGAGGCGGTGCTGACCGGCGAATCGGTCGCGGTGGAGAAACAGACCGCTGCCGTGGCGGACGATGCCGTGCTGGGTGACCGCCGCTCCATGGCCTACTCGGGCACCCTGGTGACCTACGGCCAGGGGACCGGCGTGGTGGTGGCGACGGGGGTGCACACCGAGATCGGCCGGATCAGCGCCATGCTGGCGCGTGTGGAGACCCTGACCACGCCGCTGTTACGCCAGATGGCGCAATTCGCGCGCTGGCTGACCGCCGCCATCATCGCCATCGCGGGCGCGACCTTCGCCTTTGGCGTCATGGCCCGTGATTACTCGGCGGCGGAGATGTTTCTCGCCGCGGTGGGCCTGGCAGTCGCCGCGATCCCGGAGGGGCTGCCGGCCATCATGACCATCACCCTGGCCATCGGGGTGCAGCGCATGGCGCGGCGCAATGCCATCATCCGGCGCCTGCCGGCGGTCGAGACCCTGGGTTCGGTCACTGTTATCTGTTCGGACAAGACCGGTACCCTGACCCGTAATGAAATGACCGTGAAGTCGGTGGCCACGACCAGTGGCCTGTTCGAGGTCGGCGGGGTCGGTTACAACCCGCACGGGGGATTCCAGCTGGACGGTGCCGAGATCCGGCTCGGCGATTACCCTATTCTTGCCGAGCTGACCCGTGCCGCGCTGCTGTGCAACGATGCCGCGCTCCACGAGCACGAGGACGAATGGGTCCTGCACGGCGATCCCACCGAAGGGGCCCTGCTGACCCTGGGCCTCAAGGCGGGACTGGACACGGCCTTCGAGCAGGAGGCCTGGCCGCGCACCGATGTAATCCCCTTCGAGTCCGAACACCGCTTCATGGCCACCCTGCATCATGACCACGCCGGGCACGGGTTTGCCTACGTGAAGGGAGCACCGGAGCGGTTGTTCGACATGTGTAGCCAGCAGCGCTCCCGTGGCGAGGATATCCCCTTCGACATCGGCTACTGGCAGGAGCAGATGGACGTCATGGCACGGCGCGGCCAGCGGGTGCTGGCGATCGCCTCACGGGCGGCCGGGTCCAACCACAGTGAGCTCAAATTTGCCGACCTGGAGACCGGCCTGACCCTGCTCGGCATCGTGGGCATCATCGATCCGCCGCGCGAGGACGCCATCCAGGCGGTCAAGCGCTGCCAGTCGGCCGGAATCAGCGTCAAGATGATCACCGGCGACCATGCCGTGACGGCCGTTGCCATCGGGGCGCAGATGGGCATCGGCGACGGCGAACAGGTCCTCACGGGCCACGAGATCGAGGCCATGGATGACGCGCAGCTGCGCGCCGTCGTCAACCATGTCGACGTGTTTGCCCGTTCCAGCCCGGAACACAAGCTGCGCCTGGTCAGCGCCCTGCAGGCCAACGGCCACGTGGTGGCGATGACCGGCGACGGCGTCAATGATGCCCCGGCCCTGAAACGGGCCGATGTCGGTACTGCCATGGGCCAGCAGGGCACCGAGGTGGCCAAGGAGGCCGCCGAGATGGTGCTGGCCGACGACAACTTCGCCTCCATTGCCTCTGCCGTGGAGGAAGGCCGCACCGTCTACGATAACCTCAAGAAGGCGATCCTGTTCATCCTGCCCACCAACGGCGGCGAGGCGCTGACCATCATCGCCGCCATTGCCCTGGGCCGCTCGCTGCCCATTACCCCGGTGCAGATCCTCTGGGTCAACATGATCACGGCCGTCACCCTGGCGCTGGCGCTGGCCTTCGAGCCCCCCGAGAAGGGGGTCATGCACCGGCCGCCGCGCAACTCGCGCGAACCGCTGCTCACGACCATGTTCATCTGGCGCATCCTGTTCGTGTCGCTGATCCTGGTGTCCGGTACCTTCGGGCTGTTCATCTGGGAACGCAACCAGGGCGCGGATCTCGAGCTGGCGCGCACCGTGGCGGTCAATACCCTGGTGATGTTCGAGATCTTTTACCTGTTCAATTCGCGCTACATCTGCGCCCCGGTCCTCAATCGTGCCGGCCTGTTCGGCAACCGCTATGCGTTAATGGCCGTCGGCCTGCTGCTGTTCTTCCAGTTCTGTTTCACCTATCTCGGTCCCATGCAGACCCTGTTCGGCACCATGGCCCTCGATGCCGCCACCTGGCTGCGCATCGTGCTGGTGGCCTCCTCGGTGCTGATCCTGGTAGAGCTGGAGAAGTACTTCATCCAGTGCCTGCGGGATCGCCGGAGCCGGGTTGTGCCCTGATCGCCCTGGCCGGCGCCGTGCGAATATCCAGATTTGGTTTGATTAAACCTGCTTCAGTCATTCCGGCGTAAGCCGGAATCCGGTAACCGCCCGATCGGCAACAACTGGATTCCGGATCTCCTCTATGTTCCGCCCGTAATGACGACTTTTCCAGGATCCCCTCTCCCATGAGTGGGTAGGGGTTGATAAATTCACCGCCGAGACGCGGAGGGCGCGGAGAAATTCAAGTAAAAATGCTTTTAACCGCAAAGGCGCAAAGGAAGATTAATACAAGCAACTCACCGCACGACTGCATCGAGAAGGTGAGACCGGGAACCGGTCGAGAGGCTGGCCTGGGCCATGCAGGAGGTAAAGTACCAACAGTAGGCGCTTTAGGCGACGCAGGAGCAGTTACCGAGAGACGCAGAGTACGCTGAGAAAACAAATCAATGTGCAATAAATACCAGAGCGTAGCCCGGATGAAGGCCGAGGTCGTCATCCGGGGACATGGAGTAATCTTACTATCTGGATTTATTGTTTGTACTGGTTATCCTCCTCCGCGTTCTCTGCGCCTCCGCGGTGATATCTTTATCTCCACTACGTTCCGCCCGGAATGACGACTTGATCGGGTTTTCCCTGGCTGTCCCGATGCGTGTCCTGCATTGCAGCGAACTCAATGACCTGGCCGAAGCTGAGCCCGGCATCATTGACCGGGATGGTGTCCGGCAGGGTGACCTCGAAGCCGTCATGCTCCAGCAGGGCCATGGCCTGTTCGCTCAGCACGCGGTTCTGAAACACGCCGCCTGACAGGCCGATGCGTTCAATCGCGTGCAGCTCGCGCGCACGGCGTGCCTGCAGCAAGAGGGTATTCGCCAGGCTGGCATGGAAACAGGCGGCGCGTTCGCTGAGGCTGCGCGAGGTATCGAGCAGCATCGGCAGCAGCGGTTCCCAGTCGCTGGTCCACAGCCCCGATGCCTGTTGCGTGAGTGGCAGTTCGACCGGTTCGGCCGGGTCACGGCAGGCCGCCTCCAGCTGCATCGGGCCCTGTCCCTCGTAGCTCGCCGCCCGGCATAGACCGGTAAGGGCCGCGGCGGCATCGAACAAGCGGCCGGCCGCCGTGGTCTGCGGCGTGTTGAGCCGCTGCCGCCAGGCCTGTTGCAGCAGTTCGGCCTCCGCCGGCAGCTGTGGCCATTCCCGGCCGGTTTCCCAGCACAACGCAGCGGCGCTGCGCCAGGGCTCGCGTGCGGCGCGCTCCCCGCCGGGCAGGTAAAAGGGACGCAGGCTGGCGAAGCGCTGCCAGTTGCCGGGGCGGCCGCGCAGGGCCTCGCCACCCCACAAGTTGCCGTCCTCACCGTAGCCGACCCCGTCCCAGGTGAACACCAGCCAGGCTTGATCATCGGTGCCCGCATGGCAGGCCGAGGCATGGGCGTGGTGATGCAAGACCCGGTGAAGCGGCAGGCCACAGCATCCGGCCCAGCGGCTGGTGGCATAGCCGGGATGGGCGTCGCACACGAGCGCCTCTGCCGTGACCCCGTACAGGCGCTGCAGGTCGGCCACGCCCTGTTCGAACACGGCGAGACTGCGCGGCGTGCCCATGTCACCGATGTGCGGCGACACGACAACGCGGTCCTGCCAGGCCAGCGCCACGGTGTTTTTCATGTGGCCGCCCACGGCCAGCACCGGTCGCTCCAGCGTGAACGGCAGGTCCCGCTCCAGTGGTGTGTCGCCGCGTCCCAGGCGCAGCGGGCGTGCCCGCCCGGCAATGACGCGGTAGACCGGGTCATCGGCCGGGCGCTCGATGGGACGGTCGTGGTGCAGGAAGGCCTCTGCCACGTGGCCCAGGCGCTGCTCAACGGCCGTGTTCTCCGTCAGCACCGGTTCGCCGCTGATGTTCGCCGAAGTCGCTACCAGCGGCGCCGCAAAGCCGGCCAGCAGCAGGTGGTGCAGCGGGCTGTAGGGCAGCATGACGCCGATCTCGTCGAGGCCGGGAGCCAGCAGAGACGAGAGCTGACTGTTCGGCCCTTTGCTGGCCAGGACAATCGGGCGTTCCGCGGATATCAGGCGTTCGGTGTGTGCCGGTGATAGCTTTACCGCTTTACTGACCTGCCCGAGCGGGGCGTCTGTGTCCGTCGGGAACATGATGGCCAGTGGTTTCTGCGGGCGCGGCTTGCGGCTGCGCAGGCGGTTGACGGCGACATCGCTGCGCGCGTCGCACAGCAGGTGGTAACCGCCGATGCCCTTGACCGCGACCACCCGACTATCGCGCAGGGCAGCCAGGCAGGCGTCCAGTGCCGCCGCGTTACCGGTAACGGTTTCCCCGGCGGCGTAATGGAATGTCAGGCCCGGTCCGCACTCCGGACAGGCCACCGGTTCCGCATGGAAACGCCGGTCGGCCGGGTCCCGGTATTCCGCCAGGCATGCCGGGCACAATGCGAAGCCGGCCATGGTGGTGGCGGCCCGGTCATAGGGCAGGGCGCGGATCAGGGTATAGCGCGGCCCGCACTGGGTGCAGTTGATAAAGGGGTAGCGGTAGCGCCGGTCCGCGGGATCGTTGAGTTCGGCCAGGCAGTCCGGGCAGGTGTACTGGTCCGGTGGCACATGGATCCGGACCTCGCCCTGGTCAAGGCTGTCGAGGATCTCGAAGCCGGCCAGATCCGCCGGTTCAGCCGCAGCCTCGGATGCCAGCCGGGGCCGGGACAGGGGTGGGGGATCGACCAGCAGCTCATCGACGAAGGCGGTCACGGCACTCGCTCTGCCCTGGATGTGGATCTCCACCACGCCCACCCGGTTGCGCACCCAGCCGTCCAGGCCGTGGGCGCGGGCCAGGCGATAGAGATAGGGCCGGAAGCCCACCCCCTGTACGCGGCCGTCGATGAGCAGGCGGCGGGCCACGCATGCTGTGTTGTCCGCTGATGCGGGGAGAGCCGTACCCTTATCCGGAGTCACTCAGGGGGTTGCCGCTGTGTGTTTCGGTTGGACCACGGATTCGCGCAGGCCGTGGCTCCACCAGATGCGGCAGGCGCCCTCGTCAGAGACCATGCACGGGCCGATGGGATGGCGCGGCCGGCAGGCGACCCCGAACAGCCGGCATTCATTGGGGTAGATCCTGCCCAGCACCACCTGGGCACAGTCACAGCCCGGCGGCATTTCACCGGCACGCTTGCGGGCCTCATCGGCATAGGACGGGAACTGGCGCCGGGCGTCGTGGGCCCCATAGGCGCGGTTCACGGCGAACCCGGAATCGGGGATGACGCCGATGCCGCGCCAGTTGGCGTCCACGACGTCGAGGGCCTGCTGCAGCTGCCGGCGGGCCGCGGGGTTGCCACCGGGCCGCACCAGTTCCGGATAGCAGTTATCCAGGAAGCGCCGGTCTTCCAGCAGCTGGCGCAGTGTTGAATACAGGGCGGCCAGCAGGCTTTCCGGCGTGAATCCGGCCACCGCCGCGGGGATGCCATGTTTTTCGACCACGAAGGCCCATTCCTCGGGACCCATGACCGTCGCCACATGACCGGGTGCGACCAGGGCATCGAAGCCGGGCTGGCCCGATTCCAGCAGCAGGGCGACGGCGGGCCAGGTCAGGCGGCCAGACAACAGCAGCAGCAGGTTGTCCGGCACGCCCTCGACCAGCAGGGCGGCCACCGGGGCCGTGGTGGTCTCGAAACCGGCGGCAAAGAACACCACCGGCTTGTCCGGGTGCGCGCGCGCTATCCGGGCCGCTTCCGCGGGCGAGGCGATGGGGCGCACATCGGCACCCAGGGTACGGGCCTGTTCCAGTGAGCGTGCCTCGCGTTTCGGGGCGTTGACCGGGACGCGCAGCATGTCGCCGAAGGCCACCAGGATGATGTCTTCATTGAGTGCCAGCTGGATGGCCTCGAACACGTCCTCTTCGGGGCAGATGCACACCGGGCAACCCGGCCCGGGAATCAGTTCGATCGGCTCCGGCAGGGCGCCGCGCAGACCGGCGAGGCTAATGGCACGTTCGTGTCCACCGCAGACATTCATTATCCTGACGCGCGGCGGCAGCGCGAGGGCACGGATGCGTTCCAGCCAGTGGCGTGCAGGATCCTTCATGGGTGGCTTATGGCGTCGATCCGGCGGCGCTGATGTCGCCGGCGGGCTGGTCAAGCGTGGCGGGCGCGGCCTGTCGGGTCGTCGTGATTTCCCGGTCCAGCCACTCCAGCCAGTGGTTCATGCCGGCGCCGCTTTTAGCCGACAGATCGATAACCGGCGCCGGATTGGCGAGATTCTGCAGATGGTGCCGGGCGGTCGCCGGTTTGAAATCGTCCAGCAGCGGAAGCAGATCGCACTTGCTCAGCAGGACCAGGTCGGCGGCACGGAACATCACCGGGTACTTGGCCGGCTTGTCATCCCCTTCCGGTACCGACAGCAGCACCACGTTGCGGTGCTGGCCGAGGCCGAAACTGGCCGGGCAGACCAGGTTGCCGACGTTCTCGATGAACACCAGGTCCAGGCTGGACAGGTCGAGGTGGTGCAGGGCGTCATGCACCATGTGGGCATCGAGGTGACAGGCGCTGCCGGTGGTGATCTGGACCGCCTCAACCCCCCGGGCGCGGATGCGCTCGGCATCGTTCTCGGTCTCCAGGTCGCCCTCGATGACCGCAATGGAAAGCCTGTCGCCCAGGGCCGCAATCGTGGTCTCGAGCAGGGTGGTTTTTCCGGAGCCCGGTGCGGACATCAGGTTGACGGCCAGTACCCCGTGGTGGTCGAAGTGGGTACGGTTATGGCTGGCGGCCTGGTCGTTTTCGTTCAGCAGGCCGCGCAATAGGCTGACCGCCTCGTGTCCGCCCTCGGTCTTCGAGAGTTTACCGCCCGGCGCCACCAGGTGGGCATTGCCGTGGGTCACATTACAACCGCAGGTTTCGCACATGTTGTTCTCTCCGCAGTCCAGGTTCGGGCCATGCAGGCTGCATGCGACGGACATGCACGCATCTCGCGTCAGTTGAGGCTTGTCTCCCGGGTGCTGTCATTTGCTTGTTTAATCAACTCCACGCTGTTCAACTGCAGTTCGTCGCCGCTGACCAGCCGGGTATGCCAGTCGCCGCAGGCGGCGCACAGCAGCCGGTTGGGCAGGGCATCGGTGGTCTGGCCACAGGCATCGCAGCTGACTCGCAGCGGCAGGTTCTCGATGACCAGTTCGGCGCCATCTGCCAGCGTGCCGGCACTGGCGATGGGGTAGGCCTGCACCAGCAGTTGCGGTTCCACCCCGGAGAGCGGGCCGATACCCAGCCGAATCAGGGCCACGCGCTGTGCCGAGCGTTCCCGCGCCAGGGCCTCGACCTGGCTGATCAGTGCCTGACAGACCGAGAGCTCATGCATGACCGGCATCCAGCATCTGGTCATACAGCTCCCAGGCGCTGCGTGCCTCCCCGGGCGTTATTTTCTGGATGGCATAACCGACGTGCACCACCACGAAGTCGCCGGGCTGCAATGGCTGGTCCTGCATCATGAACAGGCTGACATCGCGTTCCACACCCTTGGCCTCGCAGCGGGCATTGAAACCGTCGATGGTCTTTATCTGCATGGGGATGCCGAGACACATGCTGAACGCCCCTTGTTTTGATGCTGCGCCGAAGCACGGCAGACAACCGGCCGTGTTATTCGGAATTCAGTTGATGCATATCATTTAACATCTATACGCTATCCTGTACAAATGCAAGGTAGCGAAACAGGAGTCGCTGACTTGAAGAATAAGAATACGCTGATACTGGGTATCGGGAATTCGCTGCTGGCTGACGAAGGCGCGGGTATCCAGGTGCTCGATTACCTGCACGAACACTACCCCGAACTCACCGACGTCACCTTGCTGGACGGTGGGACGCTGAGTTTCACCCTGCTCCCTTATATCGAGGACGCCGCCAACCTCATTGTCGTGGATGCCGCTGAACTGGGGGCACCTCCCGGCAGTGTCGAGGTGTTCCACGGCGAGGCCATGGACCGCTTTGCCGGCCGGCCCCGGCGCAGCGTGCACGAGGTCAGTCTCGCCGACCTGTTGTCCATCAGCCAGCTCACCGGGACCCTGCCAGCCAACCGTGCCCTGGTCGCGGTCCAGCCGCAGCACATTGACTGGGGTTCGCAACTCAGCGCAGCGGTGGACGCGGCGCTCCCGTCGATGGCTGGACAGGTTGTCGATCTGACCCGGCAATGGGCGGCCGACTCGAAGCCAGCCTGGCGGGGAACCACGCCCGTCCCGGCCGCGTTATCCGGGAGGGGTGGATGAAATCAGGTGCATCACGCGATAGCAGCAATGAACCCGGCGAGGTTTACACCGGGAACGTGCTACCGCTGCTGCATGAGATAAAACACGCCCTGCAACGCTGGCTGGAGACACACGAGCCGGCCATGATCGATGTGCGCAGCCTGCCCATGGGACCGGGTGAAGAAGACGCGCTGATCGATTTGCTCGGGGAGGGTGAGGTACGCGCGCGGCTGTCGGCCCTGGGGCGGAGTGATATCTACGAGACCCGCTACCCGGGCGTATGGCTGGTGACGCACTACAACGATAACGAGGAGATTATGAGTCGTTTCATCGAGGTGATTGATGTGCCCTCGATTCTTAAATCACAGGCGGACGATGTGCGCGACGGATTAAATCGACTGGCAGCACACATCGGGTGAACTAGATTTAACAGTAGCGCTTTACGGAGGCGGCCATGGCCAAGCACAAGACCCTGATAGAGGCATTGCAGCAGCAAGGCATTTCGCGGCGCAGCTTCCTGAAATTTTGTGCCTCGACGGCATCGCTAATGACGCTGCCGCCGGCCATGATCCCGGCCGTTGCCCGTGCGCTCGAGCAGGCCAGGCGACCGTCCGTGATCTGGCTGTCGTTCCAGGAGTGCACGGGTTGTACCGAGTCGCTGACGCGTTCGCACTCACCGACCGTCGAGGGGCTGATCTTCGATGCCATTTCGCTGGACTATCACCACACCCTTCAGGCCGCCTCCGGACATGCCGCGGAGGCGGCGCGCATGACAGCCATGGAAGAGAACCATGGCAATTACCTGGTGGTGGTGGATGGTTCCATCCCCACGGCGAATGCCGGATTCTCCACCATCGCGGGTATCAGTAACCGCGATATGCTGCTGGAGACCGCCCGGGGTGCGGCCGCGATTATCGCCGTCGGAACCTGTGCGGCATTCGGCGGCATCCCCCATGCCAGCCCCAATCCCACCGGTGCCGTGGCGGTGTCCGAGCTGGTCACCGACAAGCCCATCATCAACGTCTCGGGTTGTCCGCCGATCCCGGTCGTCATCAGCGGTGTGCTGACCCACTTCCTGACTTTTGGGAGCCTCCCGGCCCTGGATGAGCTGGGCCGTCCCAAGGCCTTCTTCGGCCAGAGTATCCACGATCGCTGCTACCGGCGGCCATTCTATGACAAGGGGCTATTTGCCGAGAGCTTCGACGACGAGGGCGCCAAGAAGGGCTGGTGTCTGTACAAGCTGGGCTGCAAGGGGCCCACGACCTTCAATGCCTGCGCCACGGCCAAGTGGAACTCAGGGACCAGTTTCCCGATCCAGTCCGGCCATCCCTGCCTGGGTTGTTCAGAGCCTGATTTCTGGGACGGCGGAGGCTTCTACAGGCCGCTCTCGACGCCTACCGGGGATATCGGTGCGACCCTGCTCTACGGTGCCGCCGCCGGTGCCGCTGCCGGCGTGGCCCTGGGCGCAGTCAACCAGGCCCGCAAGCGGCGCGCACAACAGGCCCACCAGCCGGTCGGTGTGGACGACCTGGAGAAGGGGGCGGGCCATGACTGAAACCGAGTTCCTGATGTGGGTGCGCGGGCCGGCCTTCCAGGTGGCCACCCTGGTGTTCGTGATTGGCATCATTGTGCGCATCCTGGAAGTGCTGCTGCTGGGCAGGAAGGCGAACCTGGCCGAGGCACGCGGTTCCGCCATAGCCGGTGGTCTGCGCACCATCCTCACCCGCATGTGGCCTGACCGCGGCACCCTGCAGCGCTCGACCTTCACCGTAGTGGCCGGTTATGTGTTTCACATAGGCCTGTTCGTCACCATTTTCCTGTATGCACCGCATATCCTGCTGATCCGCGACGTGTTCGGGGTTGGCTGGCCGGCACTGCCCACCACCATCATCGATGCCGCCACCGTGGTGACCATCATCACGCTGCTGGCGGTACTGATATACCGCCTGAGAAGCCCGGTGCAGCGTTTCCTGTCCGGTTTCCAGGACTATTTCGTCTGGCTGGTGACCATCCTGCCGCTGATCACCGGTTACCTGGCCTTCCACCGTATCGGGCTGACTCCGCCCATGCTCCTGGCCATCCATATCCTCAGCGTCGAGCTGCTGATGGTGACCTTTCCCTTCACCAAGCTCATGCACGCCTTCACCCTGTTCATGGCGCGCTGGTACAACGGCGCCATCGCAGGCTACCGGGGAGTACGCTCATGAAAGGGCCCTCAGTGGAACGTGGCGTCAACGCCCTCAGGGAACAGATCGATGCCCCGGTGGCGGCCTTTTTCAACAGCTGCGTGCATTGCGGCCTGTGTGCCGAGGCCTGTCTGTTCTACACCGAGACGGGCGAGCCCCAATACACCCCCATCCACAAGCTGGAGCCCCTGCGCCGGGTCTGGCACTCGGAATACACCTTCCTGGGAAGGCTGGCCAGCGCCCTGGGCCTGGCTAAAAAGGTGGATGATGAACTGCTCGCCGAATGGGAGCCCCTGGTCTACGACAGCTGCACCATGTGCGGACGCTGTTCCATGGTGTGCCCGGTCGGTAATGACCTCGCCTACATGATCCGCAAGCTGCGCGAGGGCATGGCGGCCTCGGGGCACGCGCCCCCCGGGCTGGTCGCCGCCACCAAGCGTGCCGTCACCATCGGCAGCCCCATGGGGGTGAAGTTGCCGGCCCTCCAGGCGCAGATCCGGCACGCGGAGGAAGAGACCGGTCTCAAGATACCGGTGGACGTGGAGGGGGCGGATTACCTGTGCACGCTGTCTTCCATGGAGATCATGAATTTCCCGGAATACATCGCCGCCATCGCCCGCATATTCGATCATGCCGGGGTGTCCTGGACCCTGACCAGCGAGGGTTTCGAGGCCACCAACAGCGGCATCCAGATCGGGGTCTCGGAGATCGCCGCCCAACTGGTGGGACGGGTGGTCGAGGCGGCGGAGCGACTCAAGGTCAAGGCGGTGATCAGCCCGGAGTGCGGTCACGCCTACATGGCGATCCGCTGGGAGGGCCCCAACCTGATCGGGCGTCCTTACGGTTTCAGGGTGTTGCACATCCTCGAACTGCTGGACGAGTTGCACAGGGATGGCCGGTTGAAGCTTGCGGGCAAGGAAGCGCAGCGCCTGACCTACCATGATCCCTGCCAGATCTCGCGCCGTGGCGGGGTGGTCGAGCAGCCGCGTCGGTTGTTGGGCCTGGTGGTGCAGGACTTTGTCGAAATGCCCGAGGCCGGCACCCTGAACTGGTGCTGCGGGGCCGGTGGCGGGGTGAGCACCAACGAGCG
>Ga0224512_10001258_pt1 | contig 24882 bp, 20 predicted proteins | sample SF_May12_sed_USG_4_FD_169103 | JGI IMG/M metagenome (GOLD analysis project Ga0224512, IMG submission 169103) | Sediment microbial communities from San Francisco Bay, California, United States - SF_May12_sed_USGS_13 | ecosystem: Environmental > Aquatic > Marine > Sediment | place: USA... | reverse complement strand
CGCAGGTGCGACGTGCAAAGCCGACGCACCATGACCCACACGACAACCCGCCAGCCAAGAGTTTTGGCCGGCGGCCAAAACTCGGTAAGCACCTGCTCCGCAGGTGCGACGTGGAGCTGAGGGGAGTCGAACCCCTGGCCTCCTCGATGCGACCGAGGCGCTCTAGCCAGCTGAGCTACAGCCCCCAAAGGGAAACCCCAGGATAGCGGATCAAATCCGACGCCCGACCACATTCCAGTTCTGTCCGTCTTCCCCTCGGGCTGAGGGGTCCGGAACCCACCAGAGTTTCGAGAATGGCAGGCGGACGAGAACGGAGGTACGGATCAGTCGGCGATGGCCTTGTTGGGGTTGTCATCCTCGTCGAGCACCGACTCGATGTAGATCGGACGGGCTTTCGATCGTTTGATTCGGCGGGCGCGAGCCGACGCTTGGCGGAAACCGGCCTCGGGGGCGGCGTTGAAGCGTACGTCACGCCGTCGATGCTGTGGGTTCGTGTCCTCGGGAAACGACAGCTCGGAGGACGAGGATGCCTCGCCGAGGGAAAGTCCGAGTTCGGCGGCCAGATCCGGGTCGACGGGCACCTCGATCGCCTCTGCACCCGAGATCTCCTCGGCCACCGCTTCCGGGATGACCACGTCGCCGCGGGCGTCCTCCAGGTTCAACGGCTCGAATATGAATCCTGAACGGTCGGGGCTGCGGAAGGCTTCCGTGATGTCGGCGAGGGTCGGAATCGAGATCTCACCGTCGGGCTCGGCGAAGGGGTTGGCCGTCGGCACGTCGTCGGGCTGGGTCAGCGGCGCCGCACCGAGCAGCCCCGGTAACACCAGATCGCCCCATATCTCGCCGTCCCCGGTCTGTTCGTTGCGGATCTTCCGGCGCCGAGCTCGTAGCTGGTCGACGAGGTTCTCGTCCTCGGCGGCACCGACGAAGACCCCGACCGCCAGAGTCAGGAGTGAGAAGGCCAGCATGATCAGGAAGAGCTGGACGTAGCGACCACGCAGCGCAATGGCGAGGAACATGGCAACCGTGGTCGCCATGGCACAACCCAGCATCAGCTGAAGCCGTTTCCGGGCTAGGTCCTGGGACCGCCAGGAACGGACGGGCCGGGGACGATGCCACCAGGCGTGCTCGATCGACTCGACCAGGTTCCGGCGGGCGGGGGTACGGTTGCTTCGAGGGGCGGGTTGACGACTTCGCAACCATCGCAGCAGGTCGGCCAGCAGCGGAACTCCAAGCACCACAGCCCAGATCGTGGCAAGGGCGGCGACCACGATCAACTGCCACGTCGACAAGGTCACATCAAGCGGCTCCGATCGCCGCCGCCGGCGGCATCGGGCTCCCGGCGATAGTGGCCGGAGCGGCCGCCGGTCTTCTCCCACAGGGCGATGTCGCCGATGACCATCGCCTTGTCGGCCGACTTGCACATGTCGTAGATCGTGAGGGCGGCGACCGAACAGGCGGTCAACGCCTCCATCTCGACGCCCGTACGGTCGACCGTGTCGACCGACGCCTCGACCTCGACGAAGTTGTCCTGGATGTCGAAGTTGACGATGATCGCCCCGATCATGACCGAGTGGCACAACGGCAACAGATCGGCGGCCCGCTTCGCCGCCTGAATCGCAGCCACCCGGGCCACGGCCAGTACGTCGCCCTTGGTGATGGCCCCCCTGGCCACCAATGACGTTGTTTCGGGCTCCATGTAGACCCGTCCACGGGCCACCGCCCGACGGTAGGTGGGGTCTTTGGGGGTGACATCCACCATGCGGGCACGGCCCAGTGGATCCAGATGGGTCAGTTCTCGCTCAGACACACCAGCAAAACTAGTGCCTGGATGGCTTTCGTTGGGGATCTACAGACGGATCTTTGAACAATCCGTGACCCGACGCAGCCCGTCGATCAGCCGCCCAGCTGGCTCATCGACTTCGACGGCCGCAGGAAGTGAACCTGACCGATGGCGTGGCCGGCCCACTTTCGATCGACTTCACCGGCGACCGCTGCGATGATGTCGTCGTCGGACGCACCACCGCGAAGCAACACGCGAAGGTCGACATGGTCAAGTGAGAAAAGGCAGTTGCGGATCTGTCCCTCCGCGGTCAGCCGGATTCGGTCGCAGCTATCGCAGAACGGCTCGGTCACCGACGCGATGACGCCGAATTCGCCGCCACCGTCGGTGTAGCGGAAGCGCTCGGCCGGGCTCGAGCCTCGGGAGATCGGCTCGAAGTCGAAGTGTTGTGCGACCGTGGTCAGGATCTCGTCGTAGGTGACGACCCGCTCCGAGGACCACTCCCCCTGGGCGTCGAGCGGCATGAACTCGATGAACCGAACGATCACGCCCTTCGATCGGCCCATCTCGAGGAACGGGACGACTTCGTCTTCGTTGATACCCCGCATCAGCACCGCGTTGACCTTCACCGGGTCGAATCCCGTCGCCACGGCGACGTCGATACCGGCCAGGACCCGCTCGAGCTCGTTGCGCCTGGTCAGCTGTACGAACCGGTCCGGGTCGAGCGTGTCGAGGCTGATGTTCAGGCGCCGTAACCCGGCGGCCCGGAGATCGGGGGCGTGGCGGACCAGCGTGGCGCCGTTTGTGGTCATGGAAAGATCGACATCGAGTGCCGCCAGCTTTTCGATCAACACCGGCAACCCGGCCCGGACGGTCGGTTCACCACCGGTCAAGCGAATCGATTCGACACCGGCCCGCTCCACCAGCAGGCGGGCCAGCCGTTCGATCTCCTCAAACGTCAGGACGTCGGAGCGATCGAGCCAAATCATGCCCTCCGACGGCATGCAGTACTGGCAGCGGAAATTGCATCGGTCGGTGACCGAGATGCGGAGATCGGTGTGGATGCGCCCGAATCGGTCTACCAGCTCGGTCATGGTCCAAGGGTACCGAAAGAGCCGAACAAAGATTTCACCAGGATCCACGATCACGAAGGTTCCGTGGAGCCCGGCTTCGCCTAACCGAGGAGAATGACCTCGACCGCGTCTCCGGCCTCGATGCCGCTCCCGTTGGGAACGACGGCCAGACCGTTGGCGGTCGCCATCGCCATCAGCTGATGCGACCCCTGGCCACCACTCGACCGGGCCCGCCACACACCTTCGTCGTTGCGCTGCACGTTGACCCTGGTGAAGTGGGTCTTTCCGTCGCGGTGACGCAGCAGCGGTTCGTCGGCGATCGCCTTGACCCGGGGACGTTCGGCGTCGAGCCGCCCCATCATCCGTCGCAGCCCGGCTCGCGCGAACAGCTCGAAGCTGACCATCGACGACACCGGATTGCCGGGCAGGCCGAAGACCGGTACCCCGTCGAGCAACCCGAACACCAGCGGCTTGGCCGGTTTGATCGCCACCTGCATCCAGGAGAAGTCGCCGAGCCGGGTCAACACGGCTTTCACGTAGTCGAAGTCGCCCATGCTCACCCCACCCGAGGTGAGGACGGCGTCGCAGGTGGCGGCTCCCGACCGGAGACCGGCCTCGATGGCGTCCTCGTTATCGGGCACCATGCCGAGATCGACCGGGGTCAGCCCGGCTTCGGCCACCAGGGCCAGCAGCATCACCCGATTGGAGTCGCGGATCTGGCCCGGCTTCAGCGGCTGGTCACCCTCGACCAGCTCGTCGCCGGTCGACATCACGCCGACCCGGGGCCGCCGGTAGACGGTTATGGTCATGCGACCCAGGCTGGCCAGCACACCCAGGTGACCGGGACCGATGACGGTTCCGGGATGGAGGATCTCGGTGCCCTTCTGGATGTCGTCACCGGCCGGACGCACATGGTTTCCGACCGGCACTTCGGCCAGGAGGTCGACATCGAAGCCGTTCGGCCGGGTCAGCTCGACCATGATGATCGCGTCGGATCCGGGCGGAACCGGGGCGCCGGTCATGATCCGCATCGCCTCGCCGGCCTCGAGGGGACGATCGGCGACCGAGCCGGCGGCGATCGTTCCGACCACGGGGAGCGAGACGGGCGACGCCTTGGTGGCGCCGATCGTGTCCGCGGCCCGCACGGCAAAACCGTCCATGGCGGTGTTGGCGAACGGCGGGATGGCTTCGTCGGCGACAACGGTCTCGGCCAGCACCATCCCGAGGGCGTCGGCAACGGCGACGTCGGTTGTCTCCAGCATGGCCAGATCACGGTTGACGCGAGCCTGGGCTTCTTCGAGCGGCATCATCGTCTACCAGGCTAACGACCCGAATCGGGCACCCGCCAGCCGTCGGCCCCGGAAGCGACGAATGGGAGCGGTTTCCCGACCGTGAGGGCCGAAAACGCCATCTCCCGGCGTCGATGTCGGCGCCGGGAGATACGGGTTTGACGTTGGTGGACCCGAGCGAACTCCGGTCACAACCTCATCGCCAGAGCATCATGATCCGGGGACGGTCAGCATGACCAGCTGACCGTCCTCCCGCTTGATGGTGATGTCACCTTCGGTGGTCTCATCGACATTGGTGCCGTGGGCTTGGACGGTGAGCAGCCAGTGACCTCCGCCCAACCAGGGTGAGGCGTCGACGATGCCGCTCGACTCCCCGTCGGGATCGTTGACGGTGGCCACCACTCGCCAGTCGCCCTGGGGGAGCCGGTGCTGCCAGATGCCGGCGTTGTCGGTGTCCTCCTGGACCATCAAGCTCTTCTTGGACGTGTCGAGGTTGTCGGGGCTCGTGAAGGGCACGTAGACCGGGCTGGCGGGATCGACGTCACCGTCGGCCAGGATGGTCAAGCTGTCGACGAGGCGGGGATCGTTGGCGTTCATCACCATCTGGAAGATACGGCCGTTGTCGGCCAGGCCGTCGCCTGCTGGACGGTGCATCCGACCGGTGGCCGGATCGGGCTGGATCCGGGAACCGCCCGTGTCGGCGATGTAGACGGTCAGCGGATCGTTCTTGTCGGTGGCGACGTCCTCGAGCCGGATGAACTGCATCACGTTGTTGGCGTTCGACCAGTCCTCCAACCCGTCCTGGTCACCGAGGGCGACCTCACGGGGAACCGGGATGAACTCGCCCTGGAAGCTCTCACCCACGTCGAGATCGAGATAGTCGTTGGCGCCGTTGAACGGATTGGCCGGATCGGTCAGCGCCACACCGTCGACCCCGGTGATGCGAAGGGCCCACAGGTCACCCTCGTCAGCGAAGATGGCATCCTGGTCGGCCGCGGTGTAGAGATACAGCTGCGAGGTGCCGGCCGAGAACGTGTCGTCGGTCGTCAGCATCGCCAGCTCACCCCAGCCGCCGGGAACGATCACGGTGTTCTCGTGGTTGAGACGGCCCATGCCGGGCACGGCCGTGAAATCGCCGGTTTCGGTGTTCAGAACGACGTTGAATCCCCGCTGCACCCCATCGAGGCGGTCGCTGGTTTCCTCGCCGGTGAAGAACACGTAGTCGTCGAGCCCGTCAGCCGGTCCGCCCATGAAGGCGGAACAGAAGCGCTGGAAACCGGCCTCGGGCCCGATGGCCACCGAGGCGGCCGAGATCGAACCCAGTCCCGGTCCGCGCTTGGTGCTCAGGGTCAGCTTGGACACCGAGGACGACTGGAAGTCCCGGGCGAACCGAAACGGAATCACCGACTGCTCGTGGGCGACGTAGACGTCGATCGAATGCTTGTCGGGACCGGGCCGGATGCCGACACCGTCAGGAATCCCCTCGAACAGGAAGTCGCCGACCTCGTCGCCGGACGAGATGATCGGTGAGGCCTTGGCGCCGGACGGCAGGCCGTCGGCAATCGTTATGTAGACGTCGTTGGAGGTCAGGAAGCCGTCACGATCCGCTCCGACCGGCGAAGCCAGAGAGGCCACAAGCAGCATTGCCGCCCCCAGGGCGATGGCTAGTGCCTTCGACTTCCGGACACTGCCCGCCCGCTGATTCATCCGTGTCATCGGCTTGCTCCTTCATGAAGGTTGATGTGGCACGGACTCTACTTGCCGACCGTCTTTCTGGTCAACGGGAGGTTGTTCTCACCCGGCGGACGCCGCCGGCAATCGGGCCCACACGTCGTTCTGTGCGCTCAGAACCCGGGTTTCGGGGCGCTGGCCGCACACAATCGCCGGGTTTTGTCTCGACGGTTGCCCCGCCGGGTTCCGTCACCTACGGCGAGAGGTTCTCGCGTTCCACGATTTCGGCGAGGATCTGTCGAAATTCCGGCCCGAGGTCGTCGCGTTCGAGGGCGAACTCCACGACAGCCCGCAGATAATCGATCTTCTTGCCGGTGTCGAACCGGCCATCGGAGAACGTGAAGCCGAGCATCGTCTCGCTGTCGAGCAGCGACAACATGGCGTCGGTTATCTGGATCTCACCGCCGACGCCCGGATCGGTCCGATCGATCTCGTCGAAGATCGCCGGGGTGAACAGGTACCGGCCCATGATCGCCAGATTCGACGGGGCGTCCTCGGGCCGCGGCTTCTCGACGAGACCGTTGACCTTGACCAGACAATCGGTGTGAGGCTCGGAGACGGCGCACCCGTATGACGAGATGTCGGCCGGATCCACCTCCATGAGGGCCACCACCGAGCAGTGGTGATCGTTGTAGGCGTCGATCATGCCCTTCAACACGCCGGCCCGACGGTGCATGATGTCGTCGCCCAGGAGCACGACGAACGGTTCGTCGCCCACATGGTTGCGGGCCACACCGATCGCGTGGCCGAGTCCCAGCGCCTCGCCCTGACGAACGAAGTGGAGCTGGGCCATCTCGCTCAGGGCACGGATCTCCTTTGCCTCGTCGTTCTTGCCCGTGGCCTCGAGATGGGCCTCGAGATCGAGAAGCCGGTCGAAGTGATCCTCGATGCTCTTCTTGTAGCGCGACGTGATGATCAGGATGTCGGTGATGCCGGCCTCGACCGCTTCGGTGACGACGTACTGGATGACGGGTCGGTCGATGACCGGCAGCATCTCCTTCGGGACGGCCTTGGAGAACGGTAGGAATCGAGTCCCGAGACCTGCTGCCGGGATGACGGCCTTCCGTACCGGTTTCGGGCGGTCGGAGCCTGTAGCTGACACCGTGCGGTCCTCCTTGACTGCGGGAGCATAGGTGGGCGGGTCGATGCCGGCGTGCCGGCACACGTGGCGGCCTGCCGGCAGACGGTGGCGCCCATCGAGCCACCGTATCAACCGAAGGTGCCGCTACCCTAGCAAGTCGAGCCGGCGGCCGGTTCCTTCGGCCGGGCAATCCGGTTCGGACGGGCCCGGGCCACGTTCCGGCCGTTGTGACTGTTGACCGTAAGCCCAGTGCTTCGAGCAACCGGAGATTCGCGCCGTGCCGATTTACCAGTACAAGTGCAGAGTATGTGACGAACACTTCGATGTGGAGCAGTCGTTCACCGACGAGACATTGACCGAAATCGACGGGTGCTCGATCGACGAGTCCGGTCGTCATCGGGTCAAGAAGGTGTTCGCCGCACCGGCGATCTCGTTCAAGGGAGACGGCTTCTACCGCAACGACGCCCGATCCTCCGGCGCCTCCACGTCGACGACGTCCGCCGATGGCAAGTCGACCGACTCGTCTGCGGATTCGGCCCCGAAGTCCGACCCGTCGACCGGCAAGTCGTCGGAGTCTTCATCATCCTCGTCGTCGTCAAGCGCCGACAAGGCAGCGTCGTCCTCGGGAGCGTCCTCGAACTCATCGAGCGACTGACAACACTCGCCGGCCGACATCGCACCCACCCTTCCCCCTGAACCCCGGAGCCGTCGAATCAGGTGTTCGACCGCTCTTTGTCAGGAGGATCACATGAACCAAGCGACCGTTCCGTCGCCCGACGAGGCGTTCGTCGCCCCGACCCTCACCCGCCCGACCCTCACCCGCCCGATGTCGGCCGCCCGACGGCTGCGAGGTCGGCTCGATCGGCTCCGGCTCGCCTGGCGGCGGGTGGCGATCGCAACCGGCACCGGGCTGTTGGCAGCCGGCGTGACTGTCGCCTGGTTGTCGGCACGGTCGACGCCACCCTTTCCGGCCCATCGATCGACCGAACCGGCAGACGATCCCCTGTTCGAGCCCGAATCCGCCACCGGCCAACCGCCGAAAGCGTCCTCGGGTCGGGCGGAGCTCGACGAGAACCTGCGCATTCTGGCCCTCGACCGCTCGACCATCGCCTTGCCGGTATCGGTCGGTTCGGTGGTCGAGGTCCTCGGTTTGCGTCCGACCGTTGCCGACGTGCAGGCCGAGGTGATCACGGCGCGGGCCGACGTGGTTGGCATGACCGATGAGGCAATCCTCGTGGCCGTCGACGCCGATGCCGCCTACACGGCAGCCGAGATCGCCGCGGTCGGTCGGGTGACCATTCTGGGTCGGGACGTGCCGGCCGGTTAAGCCGACCCGCCTGTCCGGCCTAGTTGGAACCGGAGAGCGTCACGTTGTCGATGACCAGTGGCGGGGTCGACGTGCCACTCGGCAGGTGCTCGACCTCACCCCCGATCCGACTGATGTCGAGCAGCAGACGCTGCAGGGTCGACGCGATGGTGCACTCGCTCACCGGCTCGGCCAACTCACCGTTTCGGATCATACGTCCGGACGCTCCAACCGAGAAGTCACCCGAGACGGCGTTCACCCCGGAATGGAGGCCGTCGAGTGTGTAGACGAGGAGACCCGACTCGGTTCCGGCGATCAGCTCGTCGAGCGAGCCGTCCCCGGGAGCGACGTGCAGTGCGTGGAGGCCTGGCGCAGGCAGGCCTCGGGTGCCGCGAACGGCGGATCCGGTCGACCCGTCGCCGGAGCGGCGTCCGGTGTAGGAGTCGTGGAAGAAACCCTGCAGAACCCCGCCCTCCACGAGAGGGACCGGACGGCAGGCTAGACCTTCGCCGTCGTGGGAGTCGGCGCCGAAGGAGTCCGGATCGGTGGCGTCGTCACCGAAGCTGAGCATCGGAGCGGCGATCGATTCGCCCCGTCGGTCGGCAAACGGTGAGCGGCCCTTGATGACCCGGAGTCCGGACAGTGTGCCGGCGATGAGCCCGATCACGGTGGCGGCCCCGTGGGAATCGAGCACGAGTGACAGCCGTGCCGTCCGGGGCTTGGTGGCGCCGAGCAGATCGAGCACCCGGGAGGCCGTGCGGTCGACCACGAAGTCGAGATCGAGATCGGAAGGTTCGCGACCGCCGTCGTAGGCGTGGGAGATCTGGGTCCGGTCACCATCGGCGGCGAGGGCCTGCGCCGATACCGATGCGGATGTGCCGACCGTCGTCGCCTCGATACCGGCGGTGCTGGCCAGAGCGAACGCGCCGGCGCTGTCGCCGTAGCGCACGGTCCGCACGCCCGTGATGCGGGGGTCGTAGTCGCGGACCCGTCGTTCGACCTCGAGGGCGATGGCGATCTTGTCGTCGATCGAGGTGGCGTCGACACCGTCACGCCACAGGTCGATCTCGACCGGCTCCACACCGTCGGGTCGGGCGATCCCGGCGTGGGGATCGACCTCGGCGAACCGGGCGTTGTCGCGAGCGTCGGCCAGTGCTCCCTCGACCACATCGGGGTTGATCGATCCGGCGCTGGCGAATCCCTCGCGGCCGTCGACAAGAACCCGGACCCCGATGGCCAGGTTCTCGGCGGTCGTGAGTGACTCGACATCGCCGTCGTAGGCCTTGATCGAGGTCGACCTGCTGCGGGAGCACGCCACCTCGATCTCCTCGGTCGGTTTGGCCTGCTCGACGACCTTGCGGGCGATACTCAACAGCTCATCGGTGTCCATGTCCGATCCTTCCTCCGACGACGGCCGATCAGGCCGCCGTGCCGCCAACCGTGAGCTCGGACACCTTCAGCGTGGGGACGCCCATACCGGCGGGCACCCCCTGGCCGTCCTTGCCACAGGTTCCGGGCGGACCCATTTGGAAGTCGTTACCGACGGCCTCGATCTGGGTGAGAACCTTTGGGCCGTTGCCGATGAGCTGACCCTCCCGCAGCGGGGCGGTGATCCGCCCGTCCTCGATCAGGTAGGCCTCGACCATGCCGAACGTGAAGTCACCCGACGCGGTGTTGACCTGGCCGCCTCCGAACCGGGCGATGTAGACCCCGTGGTCGACCGACGCGATGATGTCGTCGGGATCGGTGTCGCCCGGCGCAAGGAAGGTGTTGGTCATGCGCACCATCGGCAGATGCCGGTAACTCTCCCGGCGACCGTTGCCGCTGCTGGCCCGACCCTCCTTGCGGGCCTGGAGTCCATCCCACATGTAATCGACCAGCACACCGTTCTCGATCAACACGTTCCGGTTCGTCGGGTTGCCCTCGTCGTCGATACCGAGGTGGCCCCATTCGTCGCCCATCGTGCCGTCGTCGACCAGGGTCACCAGCGGCGACGCCACCATCTCCCCGAGGCGACCGGCGAAGGTCGAAGCACCCTTGCGGATCAGATCGGCCTCGAGCCCATGGCCGCACGCCTCGTGGAACAGCACACCGCCCGATCCGGGGCCGATCACCACCGGCATCGTGCCCGACGGGGCGGGGCGGGCCTCCAGCTTGGTGAGGGCCCGGTTGGCGGCCCGGCGGGCCAGCTCCTCCACGTCGTAACGGTCGAACAACTCGAATCCGATGGTGTGGCCGATGGTTTCCGACCCGGTCTGCAGGCCGGTGTCGCCGGAAGCCACGCAGCTCACGGAGAACAGGGTGCGGGTGCGGTCGTCGCCGGCGAGCACCCCATCGGAGTTGGCCACGAGGAACCGACGCCGGCTGTCGCCGTAGCGGGCACTGACCTGGGTGATGGCGTCGCCGGTCGAGCGGGCGGCCTCGTTGGCTCTGGTCAACAACTCGACCTTGGTCGCCTTGGCCACGTCGGTCGGTTGTACGTCGACGGTCGATCCCGATCCGTTGCGTCGCTGCAGCCCGGGTACCGGACGTGGACCGCTTCCGCCCTTGGCCGCGGCGGCCGCAGTGCGTGCAGCCCTCAGCAAACCGTCCGCGGTCAGATTCGACGTGTGGGCGAAGCCGGTGGACTCCCCCGAGACGACCCGGATTCCGACGCCACGATCACGATCCGACGACAGGCTTTCGACCCGCCCGTCGTCGAAGTAGGCGCCGCTGCGGGTGACATCCTCGGCGAAGACCTCGGCGAAATCAGCGCCGGTTTCCAGCGCCGCGCCGAGCACGTCGGAAACCAGCTCAGCGGGCAGCAACGGTTCGGAGTCGGTTGCCGATGGGGCAGCGGTTGCGGACTGATGGCGGCTCGTCATTCCACAAGGATAGCGAAAGGGGCCGGCTCCGATCGGGGCGGGCGCTGCGCCGCCTCCGTTCGAGCGGGCGTTTCATCCGTCACCGCGATCGTTGTCGGCCCGTTCGGGCCGCTACCGTGGAGCAATAGTGAGTACCGAAACGATTCTCGATCGAATCAACGAACCGTCCGATCTGCGGTCCCTGAGCCACGATGAGCTCCACCGCCTGTGCGACGAGATCCGCGAGTTCATCGTCAGGAAGGTCAGCGAGTCGAAGTCGGGCGGGCACCTCGGCTCGAACCTCGGCATCGTCGAGCTGACCGTTGCACTGCACCGCGTCCTCGACTCACCGAATGATGTGATCCTGTTCGATACCGGGCACCAGGCCTATGTGCACAAGATCCTCAGCGGCCGGAAGGACGCTTTCGATCAGCTGCGCGAGGCCGACGGGCTGTCGGGATACCCCAGCCAGATCGAGTCCCCCCACGACTGGATCGAGAACAGCCACGCCTCGACCGCCCTGGGCTACGCCCACGGTCTGGCCACGGCCTTCGCCGCCGGAACCGGGCCGGCAGGGGCTCGCAAGCGTCGGGTGGTGGCCATCATCGGCGACGGTTCGATGACCGGCGGTATGGCGTTCGAAGGCCTCAACAACCTCGGTCACGCCGGTAGCGACGTCACCATCGTGTTGAACGACAACGGCCGATCCTACGCCCCGACCGTGTCGCTGCTGTCGGAGAGCCTGGTCAAGATCCGTTCCAACCCCGTCTACATGAAACGGCAGCGCCGTTTCGAGAGCTTCACGGCCAAACTGCCGGTGATCGGACGCTGGTCCCAGACCGGTATCCGGGCCTCCAAGGCCGCCATCCGGGAGGCGCTCGAGCCGCAGGCGTTCTTCGAACCGCTCGGCGTCCGCTACATGGGTCCCTTCGACGGTCACGACATCGCCGAGATCGAGCAGGCGCTGATCAACGCCGGCGAGTTCTCCGGCCCCGTCGTCCTCCACGTCCAGACCCAGAAGGGCCGCGGCTACGGCCCAGCGGAGAACGACCCGATCAAGAACATGCACGACATCGGAGCCGTGAAACCGGGGAGTTACACCGCGGCGTTCTCCGAGGCCATGGTGAAGCTCGGCGAGGAACACCCAGATCTGGTGGCCATCACCGCCGCCATGCCCGACTCGACCGGGCTGCTCCCCTTCCGCGACCGGTTCGGCGACCGGCTGATCGACGTCGGCATCGCCGAACAACACGCCGTCACCGCGGCGGCCGGCATGGCCATGGGCGGTCTCCGCCCGGTAGTCGCCCTGTACTCCACCTTCCTGACAAGGGCCATCGACCAGACCAATCTCGACGTCGGGCTGCATCGTCAACCGGTTATCTTCTGCCTCGACCGGGCCGGCATCACCGGCGACGACGGGCCGTCGCATCACGGCGTCCTCGACATGGTGTTGGCGTCGAAGGTTCCCGGGATGACGATCCTCTGCCCGTCGTCGTATCAGGAACTGCAGCAGATGTTGGCCGACGCCTACGAGATCACCACCGGGCCGGTTTGTATCCGCTGGCCGAAAACCGCGGCTCCCTCGGTGCCCGACGATGAGATCGGCCACGGCCTCAACGCCCGCCTCGTCCGTTCCGGCTCCGACGTGTGCATCATCGGTGTCGGCAAGATGCTGGCTGCGGCCCGGGCCGCGGCCGATGAACTCGAGGCGGAGGGGATCTCCGCCACCGTCTGGGATCCCCGGGCCGCCAAGCCATTCGACGAGTCGATGCTCGACAACGCAGCCTCCCACCCGCTGGTGGTCACGGTCGAGGACGGCCTGGCCGACGGCGGTATCGGCGCCGGAATCGATCTGGCCCTGGCTCAACGGGCAGGGTCGGAAATCCGGCCCGAGGTGCGGGTTCTGGGCGTTCCCACCCGCTTCATTCCCCACGGCAAACCGGACGCGATCCTGGCCGAGCTTGGTCTCGACGGGTCCGGTGTCGCCGCAACGATTCGGGCGATCGTCAACCGCTGAGCGCCCGCAGGGTCCGCCTGCCCGCAGGCTCCCCCGCCCGCAGCTTCCCCCGCCCGCAGCTCTTCCTGAAAGATCCGCGCACAGTGCGCGCCTGGCTCAGGAAAAGCCGTGATGGGAGTGACCTCACGCGTGGTCCGGGGCTCGGATGAGGATCTCCTGAACCACGGTCAGGACGTGCACTCCATCCCGGGTGAACACCTCGGCCACAAGGCTTGCCGTCCGGAAGTAACGTCGGGCCTCCGCCGCCGGAATCTGCCGGGGATGGGCTCTGCGGACCGCGGTGGTGACCATCGAATCGGTGAGGAACGTCAGTCCGCATCGATCGCGCCGGTCATCACCCGATGGTTCGCCGATCATGGCGATCCACAGTCGTTGATGGGGCCCGTCGTCGAGTTCCGGACGGCGTCGGAGGACGCTGCCCCAACCGTTGTCCGGCAACTCGTCCGGGTCGATCATGCCGTCGGGCGGTGCGCTCGGTGCCACGTCCGGGCCGTCCTCATCACGCTGGAACGAGGCCGACAGGTGAAGCACATCGTCGTGATCCTGCCGGGCGACCACCCGGCGGGTCACGAACGATCGCCCGTCACGTAGGCGTTCGACTTCGAAACGAAGGGGCTCGCCGTGCATACCGGGTCGGAGGAAGGAAGCGTGCAGCGAGTGCGCGGCGACGTCGGCTGCAACCGTCGCCTGGGCGGCCCGCAACGCCTGGGCGACGAGCTGGCCGCCGAAAACCCTCGGCAACCGGTATCGGGGTGTGATCCCGATGAAGTGGTCGACTCCGCCGGGGGCCAGGTCGATCAGAGCGTCGAAATCGACTTCGTCCATGTGCGGCTTGCACTCTCCGTCCAGGGTTTGCCTCGGCTGCGACCGGCAGGTCATCATAGCCCGATGCGTGCGTGGCAGATGACCGAGATCGGCGACCCGTCGGATGTGCTCGAGCTGGCGACCGTACCCGACCCCGAACCAGGTCCCGGAGAGGTTCTGCTCAACGTGGAGTCGTGTGGCCTGAAGTTTCCCGACATTCTCCAGATCCAGGGCAAGTATCAGGTGAGGCCGACGCTCCCGTTCATCCCCGGGGGTGAGATCGCGGGAACGGTCGTGGCCCACGGGTCCGACCTTGACGAGTCGGCGCCTGCCATCGGCGATCGGGTGCTCGTCATGGGCGATGGTGGCCTGGCCGAGCAGGTCGCGGTCGCGGCCCGACAGTGCCTTCCCATCCCCGACGGAATGGGTTTCGATCAGGCCGCCGCCATGCTGGTGAACTACGGGACCGGTGTCTTCGCCCTCAGAAACCGGGCTCGGCTTCAGGCCGGGGAATCGGTACTGGTGACCGCCGCCGCCGGTGGCGTCGGTTCGGCCGCCGTTCAGCTGGCCAAGGCCATCGGTGCCACCGTGTACGGCCTCGCTGGCGGCGCGGAGAAGGTCGAGATGGTTCGCTCCCTTGGCGCCGACGGGGCCTTCGACTACCGGGAGGTCGACATCGTCGACACGATCCGAGACGTAACCGACGGAGCGGGCGTGGACGTGGTCTACGACGCGGTCGGCGGTGACATCTTCGACCAGGTCCGGCGAATCGTGGCCTGGGACGGCAGGCTTCTCGTCATCGGCTTCACCAGCGGACGGATCCCGGAGGCTCCGGCCAATCACATCCTGCTCAAGAACTACTCGATCGTCGGTGTCCACTGGGGGGCCCATCTCGCCCGCCGGGCCGGCGCTCTTCGGGAAGACTGGGACTCCGTGGTCGAGCTGTTCGGGACCGGAAAGGTGGATCCCCTGATCTCCGACGTCCGACCTCTTTCCGGGGCGCTCGACGCCTTGGACGACATCGGGAACCGCCGCACGGTCGGCAAAGTGATCATTCGACCCGGCGAGTAGCGGCGCCGGTCTCGGCGGGATCACCGCAGCCGGGGTGACCAGGTTGTTTGGCATCGGCACGCGGGGCGTCACCGCCGGCCTTCGTCAGGCCATCACGCCAAACCACCTCCTCGGCCGGGGCCGACGGTGTCCACGGTGCCGGCGATTCGAGCACCTGACCGCCGTTCGGCCGCGATGGGACCCGTCAGCCGAGGACGTCGCGGTTGACGAGATGGGTCGGTGTGGATCCATCGAGCGCGGCCATCGCCTGCTCGAGAGCCATGACCAGCATGCGGCGACGGCCGACGACCGTCGACGAAGCGACGTGGGGCGTCACGATCACATCAAGACGGTGGAGAAGCGGGTGATCGGGAGGCAACGGTTCGGGATCGGTGACGTCCAGTCCGGCCGCGATCACCTGGCCCGAGTCGAGCGCGGCCAGGAGATCATCGTGATCGACGAGCCCGCCCCTGGCCGCGTTCACGAAGATGAGACCGGGTTTGCACCGGGCGAAGATCTCGGCCCGAAACAGCCGTCTCGACTCATCGGTCAGCGGGCAGTGGAGCGAAATCACGTCAGCGGAGTCGAGAAGCCGATCGAAGGCGACGAGCTCGACCTCGGCCGGGTCGCCGGCCGTTGCGTCGGCGGTCAGGAACGGGTCGTGGGCCACCACCTTCATGCCGACGGCGGCGGCCATGGCGGCGACCCGGCGGGCGATGCGCCCGTAGGCGACGAGACCGAGCGTGAGACCGTCGAGCTCAACGGCCCGACTGTTGGCGGTGTACGACCCGGCGGCATCGCGCAGCATCTGCTGGTGATGGGGCAACGTCTTGGCCACGGCGAACAGCAGGGCCATGGTGTGCTCGGCGGTCGAGACCGTCGGGCCGTCGGGTGTGTTGGTGACCATGACCCGGCGGCGGGTGGCCTCGGCCAGATCGACGGCGTCGACCCCGATACCGGTCCGGGCCAGTACCTGAAGCGACGGCGCCGCATCGAAGCGCGTGCTGTTCCACGTGGCGGCGCCCACGATCGCCCCGAGGGCCCATTCGAGCGGATCCTCGGGCCCGAGGAGGATGACGTCGGAACCCACCACCGACCGGACGACGTCCTCGTCGAACGGGCGGTCGATGTGCAGGACTGTCTGGGCCATGGGGCGCCTCCCGGCGGTCTCGTATCGGTTGGAGGTGACGGTACCATCGGCAACGATGACGGGTGAAAGTCGACGACCGACGAACCGTGGGTCGCGCCCCCGCCGCCCGAGGCCCATTGCCCGACCGGTCGCCCTCGGCACGTGGATGCTGCTGGCCGCCGCCTGTTCCGGTTCGAACACGGTGACCGGGGGCGAGGTGTTCCGGGTGGAGATCGAGGCCTGCGCCGGCGTCTCCCACCAGCGGGCCACCGCAATGGCGGTCGGACCGGATCTGGTGGCGACCGCGGCCCACACGTTCGAGTCCGGGCGACGTGCCATCCTCCGGACGGCCGACGGAGCCGAGATCACCGCCGAAATCGCCTACCTCGATTTCGATCGTGACGTCGCCTTGTTGTCGGTCGACGCCAACGTGACGCGGGTCTTCGATCTCGCCGAGGCCGCTGACGGCACCGAGGTGACGATCCCGACCTACGCCGACCCGGACCGCATCGAGATCAAGGAGGCGACGGTGCTGCGTTCCGTGAATGCAACGCTCGATGGGGAGGGTCGCCGCCGGGCCGTCGAGCTGTCGGTGCCCATCGACCGGGGGGACTCCGGCGCACCGGTGGTCGATGCCGACGGCCGCGCCGTCGGCATGGTCTTCGCTGCGTCACGGCGCGACGACCGAGGCTGGGCCGTTGCCTCCTCCGAACTCGAAGCGGCGATCACCGCCATCGCCGACGCCGGCTACGAACCACCCCCGAGCCCCTGTCGAAGCTGATCGGAAGGCGGCTTCGACCCGACCCGGGTCAGCCGAGCTCCGAGCCGACGATGCCGACGAAGCTCACACACTCCCCGGGGGCACCACCGAGGTTGTGGGTCATACCGAGTGTCTTGCCGCCCTCGGTGACCGACGCGATCTGCCGATCCTCGGGGGCCTCCCGTCGAAGCTGCAACCAGCACTCGAACAGCATCCGAAGACCCGAGGCACCGATGGGGTGACCGAAGCTCTTCAGGCCGCCGTCGGGGTTGACGGGGAGTTCGCCGTCGAGGTCGTAGGTGCCGGCCAGCACCTCTTTCCAGGCCATGCCTCGCTCGGCGAAGCCCAGATCCTCCATGAGCACCAGTTCGGTCGGGGTGAAGCAATCGTGGACTTCGGCCATGGCCACCTGGGCCCGAGGGTCCGTGATTCCGGCCTGGGCGTAGGCGTCGGCTGCGGATGCCACCACCTCGTTGAAGGTGGTGTAGTCGTAATCGGGGTCGATCGGTCCGGCGGCCGGCCCGGCGGCGAATCCGAGTCCTTTCACGTACAGCGGCTTGTCGGTGTACCGATGGGCGTCTTCGGCCCGGCACAGGATGGCGGCGGCGGAGCCGTCGGACACGCCGGAACAATCGAAGATGCCGAGTTGACCGGCGATCAGCGGGGCGTTGCAGATCGTGTCCTTGCCCACCTCCTTGCGGAACTGGGCCCGGGGATTTCGGGCGCCGTTGTAGTGGTTCTTCCAGGCGATCCGGGTGAGGACGTCCTTCATCTCGTCGGTGTCGACGCCGTACTTCTTGGCGTAGGCCGGTGCCAGCAGCGAGAACATGGCCGGAGCGGTGAGTTCGGGGCGGGTACCGTCGCCGGGGATTCGTTGTGAGACGAGGCCCGACATCCCGCTGTCCTTCAGTTTCTCGACGCCGACGGCGGCCACGAGGTCGTAGGCCCCGGAGGCGACTGCGTAGCAGGCGTTGCGGAACGCCTCGGAGCCGGTGGCGCACATGTTCTCGACCCGGGTGACGGGCCTGTAGTCGATCTTCAGCGCCCGGCTGAGCGTGAGGCCCGAAACCCCCGAGCCGAGGGTGCCGAACCAGAAGGCATCGACGTCGTCCTGCTCGATGCCGGCAGAGGCATAGGCCTCGGTCGAGGCGTCGATCAACATGTCGTCGACCGACCAATCCCAGTGTTCGCCGAACGGGGTGCAGCCCATGCCGACGATGGCCACCTGATCCTTGATTCCCTTGGATGCCATTGGCTCGTTCCTTGTCGTGTGCTCGATGTGTTGTCGTTTTCGATTTCGGACTGTGACGGAGGCGTCGGCGGCAATCAGCCGGCGGGTCGGGCTTTCCAGAAGTAGTTGTGGACGCCGTCGGCCGTCATCAGCTTGCGAAAGGTCATGGTCACCCGATCACCGATGGCGACGGTGTCGGGATCGGCGTCGGTCAGTTGACATTGGAAACGTCCGCCGCCGTCGAAGTCGATGACGACCGCGATGACGGGCGGTGACAGCGAGTAGGCGAGGCGGTCGATGGTGAAGGTGGCCACCGTCGCACCCACGTCGGCCATGGGCACCGGCTCCATGTCGTCGACCGCACCGCCTTTGACCGACACCCGTTGGGGCGGCAGGTGGACGGCGCCGGTGGAACGGTCACGGGAGCCGACGAACGCGTACTTCCAGGCCTGGGACCGCAGCGACGGTGGTGCGGCCGGCGGCACCGGATCGGGCCGGCGGGGTGGCTCCCGCTCGAGGAAGCCCCGCCAGGTCAGGAATGACTGATAGTCGAGGTCGTCGTTGCCGGCGGCGATCTGGTCGGCCACCGTGGGGGCGGCGTTGTAGGAGGCGATGGCGTCGGTGGTGCGGAAGAACCCGACGTCGACGCCGTCGGCCAGATGCATGACCATGATCGTCCGGCCTGATTCGGACTCGTCGAGCACGGAACCCAGGAGCAGTCCGGCGTGTGGGGTTCCGGTGTTGCCGACGGTTCCGCTCAGATCGGCGGCCACCGCAACCTCCCCCAGCCCGGCGGCCCGGGCCGCCCCACGTACGGCCCGCCCGTGCAGGCCGGTGATGACGGCGATATCGACGTCGGCCGGTTCGAGACCGGTCTCCTTGAGGGCGGCGGCCGACGCCTCGGTGACGAGCGGCAGGTAGGCGTGCTCGCCGAATCGTTCCTCCCACAGCCGGGAGTAGTCCCAAACCGGAAGCCGCCAGCGGTCGAGGAACTCCCCCGTTGCCGAGGCCCCGCCCAGCCATTCGGCGATCACCGGCCCGTCGGCGTCGTCGCCGATCAGCCAGGCCACGGCTGCGTCCCCGCACTGCGACTCGTCGGCCGATCCGGGGCGACCGCTGCGAACGTCGGACGCGGCAACCATGGTCGGCCGGGAACCGTCGAGGGCGGATCGAAGCGCGGCGTTGACCGACCGTGGCGCTCCACCGATGTCGCCCGCAAACACCTTCGACGGCAGGTTCAATGCGGAATGGATGACGGTGGCGTTGGTCTTGTCGAGATACGGAGGGGTCGCGGTGGAGAAATAGACCGCGTCAGGAACGAGGCCGTCGACGGATCGAAGAAGATTTCGGCCGGCTTCCACGGCCATGGAGGTGGCGTCCTCGTCGTAGGACGCAACCGCTCTGGTTCCGCGCCCTCCGCCACTTCCGAGGGCGGCGGTGATGGCCGATCGCTTGAGCCGATAATACGGAACATACGTTCCGTAGCCGATGATGCCTCGCATGAAGCCCCCTGGGGAACTGGTTTGGTTCCCATACTAAACCAGGGGTCCACGGGGGAGCCAGTGTCGCCAAACGAAGGGCGGCTAGACGGGGGCTTCGGTGTAGAAGGGGTTCTCACCGGCGGCGTGGTCGGTGGCGTCGACGACGTCGGTGATCTCCGGCAGCGCCGCCAGGAGCATCTTCTTGATGCCGTCGCGCAGGGTCATGGCGCTCGCGGCGCAGCCCTGACAGCCGCCGCCCATGGTCACATGAACCACCGAACCGTCGATGTCGACCAGGGCGGCGTAGCCACCGTGGGAGGCCAGCGCCGGATTGATGGCCTGATCGAGCACCGCCTGAACCTTCTGGGGCAGCTCCCCGGTGAGTTCCAGGTCGAATCCGGCCAGTGGATCGGGCGGATTGGGGTTGCGGATGACCAGCCCACCGCTTCCGACCGCGGCGACGTCGAGGACGGCGCCGGTCATGTTCTCCACCGACGCCCGGGGCACGATCACGGTCAATTCGCCCTTCTCCCCCTGGGCGTAGACGAGATCGTCGGGCGCCTGGTCGGAGATCGGGGCGAGATCCAGGGCGTAGGTGAAGTCGGTCATGTTCGACCCGGTTATCGCCACCCGAAGCGCCGTGTTGGCCGGATCGTCCTCACCGGCCCGGACATCGAGCACGACTTCCAGCGCGGCCGCCGTCACCGTCAGGGGTTTGGTCTCGTCGGCCGTGGAACGCTCAGGTGCACCTGATTCGGAAGTCATGGTTCCCAGGATACGTGTTCATTGGTGACCATCGACCCCGGCAGGGCGTCAGATCGGGCACAGTGGCCAACTTCGAGGGCGTCCCGATAGAACAAATGACATCAACCCCGTCCGTGACACAGGCCGCCATTCACACGACGAGCACGCGATCCCGACGCGGCGCGTCGTCGCGCTGACGGGAGCGGCCGTCGCTATCCGTGTCGTGGCCGCCCTTGCGCTGCTCGTCGGGCCATGGGCCGACGAGGCGGCCGAGCTGGCCGGCTGGGACATCGAGCGGTTCCTGGCGATTGCCCGCGAAAGCGGTCGGGCCTGGCGTGACACCGCCGTGGAGTATCCGCCGGGCAGCGTGGTCGTCTTCGAGCTGCTCGATCGCCTGTCACCAGTCGGGTCGGGCGGTGTCGTCACCGCTCATCGGCTGCTCATCGTCCTCGGCCTGATCGTCGACCTGTTGGTGTCCTGGCTCCTGCTTCGACGCGACCGTAGGGCCGGACTCACCTACCTGCTCCTCGGTCTTCCCCTCGTTCCGATGGGACTGCTGAGGCTCGACCTCGTCGCCACCCTCCCCGCCGTGGCCGCGGTGTTGCTCGTGTTTTCGCCCGCCGGCCCTTCCGGTCGGGAGCGCAGTGGCGTTCGCATCGCCGCCGCCGGGGGCCTCGTGGCCGCAGGCGCCATGGTGAAGCTGTGGCCGGCCTTGCTGATCCCAGCCCTGTGGTCGACGTGGCGGGAGCGGACGGCCGCCGCCGGGATCGCCGCCGGCGCCGTGGCGACGGCGCTGTGGCTGGTGTGGGCCGGTGCCGGTCTCGATCCGATCCGCCAGGTGGTCGACCTGCGGGGAGCCACCGGGTGGCAGCTCGAGTCGGTGGGTGGCGTTGCCACCGCGCTTGCCGATGCCGTCGGCGTACGACCACTCGGGCCGGCCGAGGGTGTTCGCCTGGAACTCGACGCCTTTCGGATCGGAACGTTGACACCCTGGGTGGTCACCGCGGGTCGGGCCTTGGCCGTCGCCGCCATCGCCGCGCTGGCCTGGCGGGGTCGACGGGCCACGCAACGATCGGGGCTCCCGGTGGCGGGGGCGGTGATGCTCGGAGGTGTGGCCGCCCTGATCGTGACATCCCCCCTGCTTTCGCCCCAGTTCCTGTTGTGGCTGACGCCGTGGGCCGGGCTCCTCATGATCGACGATCACGGGCCGTCGACACGACGTCCACCGTCTCCGGTGGTGCTCACCGCCGGAGCCACGATCCTCACCGGGGTTGCGTTGACCGTCTTCGGGCCGCCGGACCTGGCCCATCCGCTGGCGGCGGCCATGCTCGCCGTGCGCAACGCCCTGCTTGTCATGCTTCCGATCAGCTGCTGGCGATGGCTCGACCGGAGCGCTCCACCATCCGGGGGGTGAGCGACGCGCCGGCCCACCAGCGGGTGGTACGGATACGCACGTCCAACAGGTGACCGAGGAATCTCGTTGCCTCATTGGCCGTCGCCTTCGACATACCCTGCAGCCGCCCGGCGAACCGGAACGGGACTTCGACGACCCGGGCCTGCGGGTGGGTGGCGAGCAATTCGATCAGGATCTTGAAGCCGTCGGGGCACAGACGGTTCAGGTCGACCGACGCCAAGTCGACGGCGAAGAAACCGGAGAGCGGGTCGCCGATCCGTCCCACCCGCCGGGGAAACATCGTTCGGGCCAGACGGGCGGCCGCCCGCGACAGCACCCAGCGGGTAGGCGTCAGCCCCTCGCCATCGGAGCCTCCGGGAATCCGCCGGCTGGCGACCGCCAGCGATGTCCGACCGTCGATGCAGCCGACCAGCCGTCCGACGTCGGTGGCCGGATGCTGGAGATCGCCGTCCATCACCACGGCCACCGATCCGGTCGCCCGAGCGAAGCCGTCGACCACCGCGCCGCCCAGGCCTCCCCACCGGTCGACCCGTTGGCGATGCAGCATGGTCACCTCGACCGGGCCCCGGTCCGACCCGATCGGTAGCTCGCCCACTGCCACCGCGCGCGCCACCCGACGGATGGTTCTCGGGGTGTCGTCGTCGCTGTCGTCGACGTACAGGATCTCCAGCCGTCGACCGGCCAGCACATCGGAGTCGGTGGCGGCGATCAGCTCCCGCACGAAGGGCTCGATGTTGGGCTGCTCGTGTCGGGTGGGCACGATGACACTCACCGTGTCGGATCGAAGATCGCGCCGGGTCCGGGGCGCGGCCACCGGGCGGGGGCTGAAGGTCAGCACGGCCAGCGCCACGAAGGCCACCGCAAGTCGTGACGAACTGTTGTTGTCGAGCAGCACGAGACCCAACTGGGGCCCGATCGGCAGCACAACGAACATGGCGACGGCGCACACGGCGACGAGCCCCCGGTTGCGGGCCCCGGCGGTCGATGCCGCCAACAGCACCAACCCCCAGGTCAGATACCACGGTTGGGTGGTCGGATGCAGGACGGCCCACAGGAGCAGACTCCAGGCGAGCGCCGTCGGCCAGCTCTGACGATCCCGCAAGAGCAGCACGGCGGTCACGGCCAGGGCGGCCAGGTATCCGAGCAGCCTCGCGCCGCCGACCACGAGATCACCGTCGAGACCGGTGAGCAGCGACAATCCGCCGCCGAACACCCGGGTGACACTCAGGTAGGCGTCGACCGGCCGGCTGTCGGCCATCGCCTCGACCCATCCCCAACCCCAGCCGGTGAGGCGACCGGCGACGGTCATCACAGCGATCGCCTCGAGACCGGTAAAGGCGGCGCGACCCCAGCGGCGCCACCGCCCGTCGGCCTCGACCGCCCAGTGCCATCCGATGAAGGGAACGGCCAGCAGTGCGGGAATCTTGATCACGGCGGCGAAGGCACACAGGGCGATGCCGAGGTGGACGAAAGGACCCCGGCGTCGGCCGACGGCAACGCCCCCGACCAGGAAGGCCAACATGATCGCCTCGTTGTGGGCTCCGGACACGAGGTGGAACAGAACCAGTGGATTGGCGATCGCCAGGATCAGGGCGTCGGTGGGATCACGGCCGAGACCACGCGACAGATCGAACACGGCCAGCGCAGTGACGACGAGGCCGAGGACGGCCAGAACCCGAAAGCCGAAGACGGCGGCCACGACATGGTCGCCGGTGATCTCCGACACCGCGCTGGAGAGGGCGACGAACACCGGACCGTAGAGCACCGGCGACTCCCAGTAGAGCGGATCGACCGGAGCCAGCACCGGGTCGCCCGCTCCCAGCTCTCCAGGGCCCTCGTCGTAGACATCGAAACCCTGATCGGCGAGGCGACCCTGGGCCGCGTAGGCGTAGACGTCGCGGCTGCCGAGCGGGGGGCCGACCAGCATCGGCAGCGCCCACACAACGATGATGCCGACGACGACCAGCACCGGGACACCGCCGTTGCGGATCAGATGTTCCCGCCTCAGCAGCAGCCACGCCCGCACGAGGATGATGAGACCGCCGAAGTAGACCACGAGGGCCGGAAGCAGATCCACCGACGGCCGCACGGGAACGGCGGGTACGGCCCACAGCCGCCCCGGTCCGCCGGGATCGGCGGCTCCGGCCAGCGTGCCACCCACCACCACCATGACCGAGGCGCCGAGGCCGAGTGCACCGATGAACCACAGGGACCCGAACCATCGTGATACTGACGGGTTTGCCCCCGGGCGCCGACGATCCACCGCACCATTGTGCCGCAATCGAGCCGAAACCGCTGTCAAATGCGGTCGCGGCTAGGACCGACCGACCACCCCGACCAAACGGTCGATGATCTCGTCGAGGATCTCGGTCGAGGTGGCGAAATTGAGCCGGACGAACCCGTCACCGTTGGCACCGAAGTCGGTGCCCGGGTTGAGTGCGACGGCGGCCTTCTCGAGCAGAACCCGGGACGGGTCGGGTCCGAGATCGAAGGCCCGCAGGTCGAGCCAGGCCAGATAGGTGGCCTCCGGGATCGACAGCCCGACGTCGGGCGCCTCGGCGGCGAGCCGCGCCGCCAGCTGGTCACGGCGGGCGGTGAGATACGACCGGGTTCCATCGAGCCAGGCCCCACCCTCGGTCCAGGCGGTCAGCGAAGCCACCGCGCCGGGGATGGACACGGCGCCGAGGAAGTGGTCGGGTAGCGCTTCCATCTGCTTGGCAACCCCGTCGTGATCGACGTGGGCCACGGCGCAGCGCAGACCGGCCAGGTTGAACGCCTTGGAGGCCGACGTGACGGTCAACGTGCGCCCGGACAGGCCCGGTTCGAGAGCCATCGGCCGGTGGGTCACCCCCGGATGGGTCAGATCGGCCCACACCTCGTCGCTGATCAGCAGCAGATCATGGTCGATCACAACCTTGGCGATCGCCGCCCGCTCGACGTCGTCGAACACCCTGCCGGTCGGGTTGTGGGGGTGGCACAGCAGGAGCACTCTGGTGCGGTCGTCGATGGCGGCCTCGAGCCGTTCCGGGTCGAGCCGCCACCCGGCCGAGCGATCGAGCGGGACGTCGATGATGCGGCGCTGCACACTGGTCACGGCGTCGATGAACGGCGGGTAGACGGGAGTCAGGAGCACGACACCGTCGCCG
>Ga0224512_10001257_pt1 | contig 24882 bp, 15 predicted proteins | sample SF_May12_sed_USG_4_FD_169103 | JGI IMG/M metagenome (GOLD analysis project Ga0224512, IMG submission 169103) | Sediment microbial communities from San Francisco Bay, California, United States - SF_May12_sed_USGS_13 | ecosystem: Environmental > Aquatic > Marine > Sediment | place: USA... | reverse complement strand
CGAGACCGCGAGGTCTACGAGCTGCCGGGCGTGTGCACGGTCGACTCTGCCGTCGTCGGCTTCGTCGTCGACCGGCTGTGTGGTGCCGCACAGGATGGGGATGGGCTCTGGCTGCCGAACTGGCGCGAGAGGCTGCAGTGTCCCCTCTGCGGCCTCAACTGCCGGCAACGTCTCCTGGCGACGATGGCCTTCGAGGCGATGGAGGAGGGCGGTGGGGAACCGAAGTCGCTCTACGTGATGGAGCAGGTCACGCCGATGTTCGCGGTTCTGGCTGCCCGGTTCGGCGATCGTTGCGTCGGCAGCGAGTTCCGAGGGCCGGACGCGGCGCCCGGAAGCGTCCATGGCGGCCTGCGCCACGAGAACGCGGAGGACTTGAGCTTCGCGGACTCGACCCTCGACGTGGTGGCGAGCAACGACGTGCTCGAGCACGTGCACGACCCGCGGGCGGCGGTGGCGGAGGTCGGCCGGGTCCTGAGGCCGGGCGGCGTGTTCCTGTTTTCGATCCCGTTCTACCCGACGTTGGATCACACGAGACGGCGAGCCGAGGTCGTCCGCGGCGAGCTGCTGCACTACGAGCCCGCCGAGTACCACGGCGATCCGATGTCCAGCATGGGCTCTCTCGTCTTCAACGACTTCGGGTGGGGCTTCATCGACGAGTTCCGGCGCCTCGGATTCAGCGAGTGCCGAGCGAGCCTCACGTGGAGTCCGGCGTTCGGCTTCCTCGGCGCCGGCACGTTCGTCTTCCGAGCGGTGGCGCGATCCGGCTGAACGGCAGGCGGCGTCCATGCGGAGGGTGGTATGCCCTTGTGTAGAATGGCCACCGACCACGTGAGGGGAGGCGGAGCCCCAGGTCCGCGCCGCCACCCGGAACGAGCACCGAGAGACGAGCCGACCATGCCCGACCTGGACTTCACCGGTGAGCGCATGGTGCCCGGCAAGGTCGACCCGCAGCTGGAGTTCGAGCACGTCTCGCGCTACCGGTTCGCCTCCCAATGGGTCGCGGGAAAGTCGGTCGTCGACCTCGGCAGCGGGGCCGGATACGGCGCCGCGCTGCTCAAGGCGGCCGGCGCCGAGCGGGTCGTCGGCGTGGACATCGCTCTCGAGGCCACGTTCTTCGCGCAAGCGACCTACGGCGAATCCGGCCTGTCCTTCGTGACGGCCGACTGCGCCCTGCGGTGCCTGCGCGCCGGTTGCGCCGACGTCGTGACGGCCTTCGAGGTCCTCGAGCATCTCGAGGCCTATCGCGGCCTTCTCGAATTCGCCCGCGAGCTGCTCGCGGACGGGGGCCTGCTCGTGATCTCCACGCCCAACAAGAGGGTCTACCGGGAGGAGACCGGGACGCCGCCGAACCCGTTCCACGTCAGGGAGTTCTGCTACGAGGAGTTCCGCGAGCTGCTCGGCGAGTTCTTTCCGCAGGTCGTCGTGGTCGGCCAGTCCACGACGGAGGGCGCCCTCTTCGTGCCGCTCGAGGCCGACGCCGAGCTCAAGGCCAGCCTTCCGGCCGACGCGAGGGACCCGACCTTGCGAGAGACCACCGACTTCCTCGTCGCGATCTGCGGCTGCGGCGAGGACGTCGCCACGATCGGAGCGCGCTCCGACTTCATGGCCTCCTCGGGCAACGAGCTGCGGCGGCGCAGCCGGATGATCCACGCGCTGCAGGCGGAGCTCGAGGATCGAACGCGCTGGGCGAGATCGCTCGACGCCACGGTGGAGGCGAAGAAAGCGGAGGTCGCCCAGAAGCTCGTGGAGCTGGCGGGCAAGGACGCGGAGGTGGCCGCAAAGACCGTTCGCTTGAGCGATCTGGAAAGGGAGCTGGCGGGCAAGGACGCGGAGGTGGCCGAGAAGACCGTCCGTTTGAGCGATCTGGAAAGGGAGCTGGCGGCGCGGCAGCGGCGCACCGAGGAGATCGAGGCGGCGGCCGAGCGCAGCCGCATCGAAGTGGCCAAGCTGCGCCGCCAGCTCGAAGAGCGGCTGCGCATCGCACGCAAGTTGAAGCTCGAGGTCGCCGAGCGCGATCGTCAGTTTCTCGAGCGCCTGCGCGACCTCGAGCGGCTGGAAGCGCGCGCCCGGCAGCTCGAGCACGATCGGGACCGCTCCGAGGCGCAGCGAGCGGTGCTGGCAGAGCGCCTCGAGGCCGCCGGAGCGCTCATCGGCGCACTCGAGGACGAGCAGGCCGATCAGGCGGCCCTGCTCGATTGGCAGCGGGAAAGCGCCGGAGAGCAGGCGAAGCGACTGCACGCCGCGGGAGCGCTCGTCGACCGGCTCGCCGGGCTCACCCAGGGGTTGGAAGAGGCCTCGTACCAGCATCAGCTCGGCCTGGACCACCACTCGCATCAGCTGGCCCGTTACGCCGAGCAGTTGGAGGCCCTGCGGCGCGAGTCGGAGCGCCAGTCCGCCGAGCTCGCTGCCGCGCGGGCCGCCCAAGCCCAGCTCGACGAGCTTCTCGCCAGCCGACCCTGGCGCGGCGACTCGCTGCTGGCCCGCGGCTGGCGCCGACTCCGCGGCCGGGTCGCGGCCGCCGAGGTCGCGGTCGAGCGGCGGGTCGAGGAGGCCCTGCGCGGCGTCGTCCCCAGCCGGCGGCCGCGAGTCACGATCGCCCTCGACGTCGCCGCCGGCGGAGACGTTTCCGCGGTCTGCGACAGCCTGGCCGGCATCGCCGGCTCGGACGCCGCCGGCGGCTACGAGGTTCTGGTGCTGGCGACCGGCCCCCACACGCCCCTGGGGAGCGCCCTCGAGGCCAGCTCGGCCGTTCGCTGCCTCCGGCTCGCACGACCGGGCGACGCCGTCTTCCGAGCGGCGGCTAGAGCCCGCGGAGAGCACGTGCTCTTCCTGGCCGGCGGAGTCCGCCTCGGGCGCGAGACCATCGCCCGCCTCGGCGAGAGCCTCGCGACGCTTCCCGACGCCGGAGTGGTGGGACCGCGTCTGATGACCGGCGACGGAGAGCGGCAGCTCGCGTTCGGTGGCGCCGTCGACGACGCCGGCCTGCCGACCTGCGTGGGGCAGGCCAGCGACTGGGAAGCGCTGGAGTACAGCTTCGCGCAGCCGGCCGCTTTCGTCCCCGGCGTCTGTTTCATGGCCCGGCGCTCCCTCCTGCGGCGGGTCGCCCGCCGCGGCGAAGACGCGATCGGAGCGCTCGCGGCGGCCGCCAGCCTCGCGGAGCGCGTGCGGGCGGCAGGCGCCGAGATCTACGTGCAGCCGGGTGCCGTGGCGCTGTGCGGCGGGCAGGTGACGGATGCTCTGGGGGCGCCCGAAGCGGCGCTCCCCCCGCGGGCTCCGGTGCAGCCCGGGGCCGAGCGGCGGCGGTCCGTGGCGCGGCGGCCGCGCATCCTCGTCGTCGACCACCGGCTGCCGACGCCCGACCAGGACTCGGGCTCGCTGCGCATGAGCCACATGCTCGACATCCTGCGCGAGCTCGGCTGCGGATTGGCGCTCATCCCCGCCGATCGCCTCCCGATCCAGCCCTACTGCGAGGAACTGCAACGGGCCGGCATCGAGGTCGTGGTGCGTCCGTGGGTCGCCTCCCCCATGGACTTCATCGCCGAGCAGGCGCACCGGTTCGACGGCGCCATCGTCTGCCGCTGCGACGTCGCGGACGAGTTCATGGACGCCGTGTGCGCGGCCTTCTCCGGCAAGCCGGTCATCTTCGACACCGTGGATCTGCAGTTCCTGCGCGAGCGCAGGCGGGCCGATCTCGAGGGGAGCCCGGAGCGGGCGGCCATGGCGGAGGCCGTTCGGAAACGAGAGCTGGCGATCGCCCGCCGGGCCGACTGCGTGCTGGTCGTCAGCGATTTCGAGGCCGATCTGCTCCGCGGGGAAGTTCCGGAAGCGGACGTGCGTCTCCTCTCGAACATCCACCGGGTGCCCGGGAGCGCGCGGGGCTTCTTCGGCCGCAAGGACCTGTTCTTCATCGGCGGCTTCGAGCATCAGCCCAACGTCGATGCGGTGCGGTGGCTCGTCGAGGAGATCCTGCCGCTGGTACGCCGGGAGCTGCCCGACGTCCACACCTACGTCATCGGCAGCAAGCCGACGGTCGAGGTGAGGGCCTTGGCCTCGGATTCGGTCACGATCAGGGGTTTCGTGCCGGACGTCGCTCCCTACCTGGAGGGTTGCCGCCTGTCCCTGGCTCCCTTGCGCTACGGAGCCGGAGTGAAGGGCAAGGTGAACCAGAGCCTGGCGCACGGCGTGCCCTGCGTCATGACGCCGATCGCCGCGGAAGGGATGGGGCTCGAGCACGGCCGCGACGCGATGGTGGGCGAGTCGGCGGAGGACTTCGCGGCGGCCGTGATCAAGACCTACCGGAATCCCTTCCTGTGGCATCGGCTCTCCCGCAACGGCGTTCGCAATACCGGCGAGCGCTTCTCGGTGGAGGTCGCGCGCCGCGCGCTGGTGAACGTGCTGACCGACCTGGGATTGATCGGCGCGGAACGCTCCGCCGCGCGCGCCACCGGCTCGTGAGCGCTGCCTCCCTTCTCGATCGGCCTCGTCGCGGGCTGGCCGTCGTCTTCGTGAGGTACGACCGGGAGAAGTACGCCGGGGCCTGGGACCGCATGCGAGCCCATCTCGAGAGCCTGCCCTCGCTCTCGACGGAGACGGTGATCGTCGACAACACGCAGCCGGGGCGGCCCCCCGAGCGGCTGGGCGACGGAGTGCACGTCATCGGCGGGGACAACGGCGCCTGGGAGTTCTCGGCCTTCGACGAGGGAGTCGGGTGGCTGCGGTCCGAGGGGCGCCTGCGCGACCTCACGCTGCTCGCGACGGACGCGTTCGCGGCCTATGGCGGCGACTTCGTCGCTCTCGTCGACGAGCCCGTGCTGCGCTTCTGCCGCCGGCGCGCGGCCGCGGCCGGGTGGGTCGACTCCTTCGAGGAGCCCTGCCGTCTCCTCGGCACCGACTACGAGGACTGGCTGCGGACCAGCTACCTGATCCTGCCCTCGGAGGCGCTGCCCGCAATGGAGCCCTTCGCCTGGCCCCTGGCGGACGATGCGCTGTTCGACCCCGACTGGCGCCGGCGCTGGAAGAGCGACGCGCCCTTGAGCTCGAGCCTCAGACGGCGGATCGATCACTGGCTCACGGGGCGGTCGGAGGACGAAGCCCTGGCCCACGCCGACACCTGGCATTCGCGCTTCGACGTCGACGCCCGCACCTTCCCCTTCTTCAAGGCCAAGGTCCGGGCCATCCTGCGCGAGCACCATCTGTCGATCCGGCTGCGCGCCGCCCGGGTCCCGGCCTTCGATCTCCGGGTCCTCGCCGATCGCCTGGCCCGGGGAGGCGCCGGCGGTCTCGGCGCCGCGGACGAGTCTCTCGCCGGGCTCCGAGCGCTGCGCTCCCGGGAACCGGCCGCCGGCGCCCGCGAGGTGGACCCGCTGCCGGGGCGCCGGCTGGTCTTCGCCGGCGACCTGCGACGAGCCGGCGACCAGGCGGTAGCGCGCCGTTTCGCGATGCAGGTGATGCCCCTCGTGCTCCAGCGCTTTCCGACCGCCACGTTCGAGCTGCCGGCTCGCGAGCCCGCCCTTCCCGTCGCCGCCCTCGCGGGGGTGAACAACACGCTCGTCACGACGCCCGATCGGCTCGCCCGCCAACGGCCGGGCGAGGTGGCGGCGATGGTCCTGCCCGCCGCGCCCGGCGCGAGCGCGGCTCCCGCGTCTCCTCTCGACGGTCCGCGCTGGGCGGCGGTCGAGTCGATCGCGATGGGCACCGCGCCGGCCCGGCGGGCGACCTGGGAGCACGCGGTGGCGGTCGCCGGGAGCTGCTGCGCGGCGCTCGAGGCCGCCGCCTCACGGCTCCCGAGCTCGCCACACGGCTCGGGGGAGGCGGCCGGCCGCGGCAGCGATGCCGGCGCCCACGGCGAGGTCGTCCCGGAGCCCTTCGAGACGATGGCGCACCGCTGGCGGGCGGACCACCGGAGCTGGCGCCAGGCGAACGCGGCGGTGTTCGAAGAACGGGAGGCTCACGAGCGGTCCCTCGTCAAAGGGCCCGCGCCGTTCGTCGTCCAAGGACTCTGCTGTCACTGCGGGCGCGAGACGCCGTTGCACGTCGATTTCGAGTTCGGCGGCGACCTCCTGGCGGCGCGGCCCAACTGGCGAGAGCGGCTCGTGTGCCAGGTCTGTGGACTCAACAGCAAGATGCGCGGGCTGCTGCACGTGCTCAGAGAGGTCGTGGTTCCGAAGGCCGATCCCCGGATGCTGGTCTGGGAGCTGGAGGACGAGCTGACCGACGCCTTGCGATCGAAGTTCAGCGACGTGACCGGCGTCTTCGGCGACGCCGGGCTGCCCCTCGTGGCCGCAACGGGGGGCGGGATCACCGGGGCCGCGAGCCGCCAGCTCTTCGACTGCCTGTTGGTCGTCGACATGTTCGAGCGGGAGCAGGACGTCGAGGCCGCGATCGCCCGCAGCCTCGCCCTGCTCGAGCCGGGCGGCGGCATGGTCTTCAGCGCGGCCTTCCTGTCGGACCGTGAGCGCAGCCGCCCCGTCGGTGGCGCCCAGCCCGGGGGGGCCAGGCGGGAGTTCGGGTGGACCTTGCTCCAGATGTTCCGCGATGCCGGGTTCGAGGACGTCGTGGCGCACTTCTTCTGGTCTCGGGCCTTCGGCTACCTGGGTCGCGAGCAGGTCGTCTTCGTCGCGCGCAAGCCCGGCCTCCATGGCGGACCGTCGTGACCGGCCCGGGCAGGCTCCCGGCAGGCGTCGGGCTGACGGCGGCGCTCGTCCTCGCGGTCGTCACGGCGGCCGCCGGCTCCGGGCTCGAGCTGGCCGACGCGGCCTCGACGCCCCCCTTCACGCATTTCAACGGCATGGTGGGCGAGCTGTACTTCCCGGAGATGACCGGGCAGGGGGCCGGCTTCGTCGACTACGACGGCGACGGCGACCAGGACGCCTACCTCGTCCAGGGGGCCCATTTCGCGGTCCCCGGGGGAGTCGAGCGGGCGAACCCCCCGTTCGCCGGGCCCGGCCGGCCGCACGACGTGCTGCTGCGCAACGACGGCGGCGGGGAGGGGATCCGGTGGATCGACGTCACGCAGGCCGCGGGCATCGTGGCGGAGGGCTACGGCATGGCCGTGGCCACCGGTGACTTCGACGGCGACGGCTGGACGGATCTCTTCACGGGCAACTACGGTCCCGACCAGCTCTGGCGCAATCGCGGCGACGGCACTTTCGAGGACGCGTCGGCGAGGCTCGTCGAGCCCGAGCCCCGGTGGACCACCTCAGCGGTGTTCGCCGACTTCGACGGCGACGGGCGCGAGGACCTCTACGTGGTCGACTACGTCGACTACTCGGTGCAGGATCCCCCGAACTGCTACGCGGCCAGCAGCCGCCGCGACTACTGCGGCCCCTCGGGCTTCGCGTCGCAGCCCGACCGGCTGCTGCGCAACGCGGGCGGCGGCGTCTTCGAGGACGTCTCGGCGCGGTCCGGCGTCGACGCCGTCGCCGGGTCGGGTCTCGGCGCCAGCGTCGTCGACGTGGACGGCGACGGCCGCCTCGAGCTCTACGTGTCCAACGACGGCCAGCCCAACTTCCTGTGGCGGATCGAGGACGGGCGGTGGCTCGACGACGCTCTCCTGGCCGGCGTGGCGGTGAACCGCAGCGGCGAGCCGGAGGCCAGCATGGGCATCGCGGCCGGCGACTTCGATCGCGACGGCGACGAAGACCTCGTCACCGTGCACCTCGACGGCGAGACGGACACGATCTACGTCAACCAGGGCAACGGGCTCTTCGACGACCGGACGCGCGAGCGCGGCCTGGCGGCGGCGACCATGCCGTTCACGAGCTTCGGCGTGGCGTGGATCGACCTCGATCGCGACGGCTGGCTCGATCTGGCCGTGGTCAACGGCGCTGTGCGGATCCAGGAGCGCGCCGAGCTGGCGGACGATCCGTATCCGCTCGCCCAGCGCAACCAGCTCTTCGCCAACCGGCGCGGCGAGTTCGTGGAGCTCTCGGACGAGCCCTTCACGGCGGGCGTGGAGGTCAGCCGCGGCCTCGTGCGCGGCGACCTCGACAACGACGGCGACCACGATCTCCTGGTGACCAACAGCGCGGGGCCGGCCCGCCTCTTCCTCGGCGGCGGCAGGCCGGGAGCGGATTGGATCGGCCTTTCCTTCGCCGGGCGGTCCCACCAGGGGGTGACGGCCGCCTACGCTTCGGGGGAGCGGCTCACCGTGCGGGCGTCGGCGGCCGGGAGCTATGCTTCGGCGGCGGATCCCCGGGCGCTCGTCGTCGGGCCCGAGAGACCGCTCGCTCTCACCATCCAGGAGCCGCGGGGCACGATCCGCCTGAGCGCGCCGCCTCTCGGCCGCTACCTGAGATTCCCATGACGCCACGCGCCCTCGCCCGCCGTCTCCTCCTCACGGCTCTCGTGCCGGCCGCGCTCGCCGCCGCCGAGGCCGGCGAGATTCCCGACCCGGATCTCTCCGCCCTGGAGCCGGTGGTGGCGCGGCAGCTGGCGGAGGTTCGCGATCTGACCCTGGAGACGGTGACGGGCCCCGCGGCCACGGACGCGGAGAAGGCCGGGGCCTGGTGGGAGCTGGGCCGCCTCTACCACGCCTACCGGCTGCTCGAGGCCGCGGCGGTCTGCTACCGCGAAGCCGGCCGGCTGGACGCGGGAGGCGGCGACTGGCCCTATTACCTGGGTCAGGTGGCGGCCGCCCAGGGCGATCTAGAGGCTGCCGTCGAGCACTACGGGCGGGCGCTGACCGTCCTGCCGGACGACCTGGCTCTTCTCGTCCACCTGGCGGACGCGCTCGTCGAGCTCGACCGGCCGGCGGAGGCGCGCGAGATGCTCCGGCACGCCGCGGCGGTGGCGCCCACCGCTCCCGTCGTCTGGGCGCGGCTGGGCGAGCTGGCGCTCTCCGAGGGCGACTACGAGGAGGCCGTGCGCCTGCTGACCGCGGTGCTCGAGGCCGTCCCCCAGGCCTCGCGGCTCCACTACGCGCTGGGCCAGGCCTACCGCGGCCTGGGCGACCTCGAGAAGGCGCGCGAGCACCTGGCGCTGCGCGGCGACGTGGGCCTTGCCCCCAGCGATCCCCGAATGGAGGAGCTCGCCGGGCTGCAGGTGGGGGAGCGGGTGCACCTCCTGCAGGGCCGCAAGGCCTTCCAGGCCGGCAGCTACGGGGAGGCGGCGGCGGAGTTCCGGGCCGCCGTCGAGGCCAAGCCCGACAGCGTCAGAGCGCGCGTGAATCTCAGCGCGGCGCTGGCCGGAATGGGCGACACGGCCGGCGCGGCCGACGAGCTGCTCCACGCCGTGGCCCTCGACCCGGGCAACGCCACCGCCCGCTTCAACCTGGCTCAGCTGCTGGCGGCGCGCGGCGACCACGAGCTGGCGATCGTCCACTTCGAGGCCGCCGTCGGCCAGCAGCCGGAGGACGAAGAGGCGTGGATCGGCGAGGCGCAGTCGTGGATCGCGCTCGGCGACTTCGCGCGCGCCGTCGAGCGGCTCGAGACCGCCAACGCCATCCTGCCGCGGTCGACGACCGTGGCCTTCGCGCTCGTCCGGATGCTGGCCGCCGCGCCGGATCGCTCGCTGCGCGACGGCGCGCGCGCTCTCGAGCTCGCGCGCCAGGTCTTCGACATCCGCCCCACCACGGACTTCGCCGGCCTCGTGGCCCTCTCGATGCGGGAGCTCGGCCGCTGCGCCGACGCGGCGCAGTTCCTCGACGACCTCATCGCCAGCAACGAGGGACGCAACGAGGCCGGCGCCGAGACCCTCCGCGCCGAGCGCGCCGCCATCGCCGACCTGACCTCCTGCCGGCCCTGAGGCCGGGCGGCGGCCGTCAGCGCCCGGCCGCCCGGGCCGCCGCCGGCCTCAGGTAGAGCGGCTCGAGCAGGGTGGCGGCGCTCCATTCGAGCGCGGTCGCCGCGGCGAACCGCAGGGCCAGCGGCGCCAGCTCCGGCCCGTCGACCAGCTCCACGGAGCCCGGCAGGACCTCCCGCAGGGCCGCGGTACCGTGCCCGACGACCCAGCCGGGCTCGAGGCCGGCGATCCCGGCCGCGGTTCTGAGCTCCGCCGCCGCGGCGGGCCGGCCCGCCGCGAAGAGCTTGACGAACCACTCGCCGCGCAGGGCGTCGACGACGCACGCCACCCGCCTCGCGGCGGGGGGCGCGGCGAGGCGCAGCACGTCGAGGGTCGGCAGGGCGGTGGCCGGGATGCCCGACGCCTGATGCAGGCCCAGCAGGGTGGAGAGGCCGACGCGCAGTCCCGTGAAGCTCCCGGGACCGCGCAGGGCGACGAGGCCGCCGACTTGGGCGAGAGCCACGCCGGCCTCGCGGAGCACCTCGTCGATCCCCCTCAGGAGGGCCTCGGAGGAGTGCGCCATGGCCATCGAGCGGCGGGCGAGGATCGTGTCTCCCGCGCCCAGGGCGACGCTGACGAGCGGCGACCCGGAGTCGATGGCGAGGACGGTCCGGCGGCCGGAGCGGGCGGTCATCGAGGGGCTATACTGACGCGCTCATGTCGTCGCCCTCCGGCCAGCTGACGCCGATGCTCCGCCACTACCTGGCGACCCGGGCGGAGCACCCCGACGCGGTCCTCCTGTACCGCATGGGGGACTTCTACGAGGTGTTCTTCGACGACGCAGTGCGGGTGGCTCCGATCCTCGAGGTCACGCTGACGGCGCGCAACAAGGGCACCGACAACGAGGTGGCGATGTGCGGGGTGCCGTATCACGCGCTCGAAGTGTACCTCGCCAAGCTCGTCAGGGCCGGCGTCAAGGCCGCGATCTGCGACCAGGTCGAGGACCCGAAGGAGGCGAAGGGCCTCGTCCGCCGCGAGGTGACCCGGGTCGTCACGCCGGGCACGCTGTCGGACCCGGATCTGCTGGAGGGCAAGCGGGCCAACTACCTCGGCAGCGTCATCTGGAACGGGGACGCCGGCGCCGGCGCCTTCCTAGAGGTCTCGACCGGGCACTTCCAGGTGCGGCGCTGGCCGTCGAGCGAGCAGGCCGTGGAGGACCTCCGCCTGCTGCAGCCCAGCGAGGTGCTCTTCGAGGGGGAGGGGCTGCCGGCCGCCGTCCAGCGCTGGATCGACGCGGCGCCCTGCCGCACGCCGCTCGACGGCGACCGCTGGTTCGACCCGCAGCGGGCGTCCGAGGAGCTGCGCGGACAGCTCGGCGTCGACAGCCTGCGCGGCTTCGACCTCGAAGACGGGGAGCCCGCGGTGCTGGCCGCCGCCGCCGCACTGGCCTACGCGCGGGCCACCCAGCACAGCGATCTGGCGCACATCCGCCAGCTCGCGGTCGCGGCGCCGCGCGACGGCATGCTGCTCGACGCCACGACGCTCGCCAATCTCGAGATCTTCCGCACCCTGCGCGACGGGGCGCGGGGCGGGACGCTCAGGTCGGTCGTCGACCAGACCAAGACCGCGGCTGGCGGGCGGCTGCTCGTGGAGTGGCTGCGGCAGCCGCTGGCCGACCCGCTGGGCATCGAGGCCCGCCACGCGGCCGTCGCCGAGCTCGCCGCGGGCGAGCGCGGGCGCGGCCGGATCCGCGCCGCGCTCGCCCGCGTCGGCGACCTCGAGCGCCTGCTGACCCGCGCCGTCCTCGGGACGATGACTCCCCGCGAGGCCGCCGTCCTGCGCGACACCCTGCTCGCGGCGCCGGAGCTCTCGGGGGAGCTGCGGGAGATGCAGTCGTCGCTTCTGCGCTCGATCGCGGCGGCCGATCCGCTGACGGCCCTGGCGGCGGAGCTCGAGCGGGTGCTCGTCAAGGAGCCGCCGGCGCGGGTGAAGGACGGCGGCGCGATCCGCGAGGGGGTGGACGCCGAGCTCGACCGCCACCGCTCGCTCGCCCGCGACAGCAAGCGGCACGTCCTGGCGGTGCAGGAGCGCGAGCGCCGGCGGACCGGCATCGGCTCGCTGAAGGTGCGCTACAACAAGGTGTTCGGCTACTACATCGAAGTCACCCGGGCGCACGCCGACGTCGTCCCGGACGACTACGTGCGCAAGCAGACCCTGGTCAACGCGGAGCGCTACATCACGCCCGAGCTCAAGGAGCTCGAGGAGGCGATCCTCGGCGCCGAGGAGCAGCAGCTCGCCCTCGAGCGCCGCCATTTCTCCGCGCTGGTGGCCGGGATCGCCGCGGCGGGGGCGGCCCTCCGGGCGCTCGCGGGCGCGCTCGCCGCGCTCGACGTGCTGGCGAACTTCGCCGAGGTCTCCGTGCGGCGGCGCTACGTCCGCCCCGAGATGGCGCCGCCGGGGGAGCCGATCGCGATCGCGGAAGGCCGGCACCCCGTCGTCGAGCTGCAGCCCGGGGTCGACTTCATCCCCAACGACGCCGACCTGAGCGCCGACGAGTCGCAGATCGTCCTCCTGACGGGCCCCAACATGGGGGGCAAGTCGACCTACCTGCGGCAGGTGGCCCTCATCGTCGTCCTCGCCCAGGCCGGCTGCTTCGTGCCGGCCCGCCGCGCCCGGCTCGGGGTCGTCGACCGGGTCTTCACCCGCGTCGGCGCCAGCGACGACCTCTCCCGCGGCGAGTCGACCTTCATGGTCGAGATGATCGAGACGGCGAAGATCCTCCACCAGGCGACGCCCGAGAGCCTCGTCATCCTCGACGAGGTGGGCCGCGGCACGGCCACCTTCGACGGCCTGTCGCTGGCCTGGGCGATCGTCGAGTTCCTGCACGAGGAGCGGCGCCCCAAGACCCTCTTCGCCACCCACTACCACGAGCTCACGGAGCTCGCCTCCCTGCTGCCGCGGGTCGTCAACCGCACGATGGCCGTCAAGGAATGGGACGACCGGATCGTCTTCCTGCGCCGCGTCGTCAAGGGCAGCGCCGACAAGTCCTACGGCCTCCACGTCGCGCAGCTCGCGGGCATCCCCGCCTCCGTCGTCAAGCGCGCCGAGGAAGTCCTGCGCAACCTCGAAGCCCAGGAGTACGACTTCAGCGGCCGCCCCAGGCTCGCCCGCGGCACCACCCCCGAATCCGCCGCGCCGGACCAGCTCCACCTCTTCTCCCCACCCGAGGACGTGATCGTCGACGTCCTCCGCGAGATCGACCTCGAGCGCCTCTCGCCGCTGGCGGCGCTGAACCTGCTGCACAGCCTCAAGAAGAGGCTGGAGGAGTAGGCCGGGGCGATCGAAGGCGTGGGCGGGAACCGATCCAGCCTTCTTCTTCCTGCCGAACCCGCAGCTTCCGGAGAATCTCGCGTATCTCGCAACCGTCGAGTCTCTCGACAACGACTGGGGGCTGTTGGCCGGCTTCCTCTGGCGGCTCGCTCCGCGGTGGCGCACCGGGGGCTTCTTCCGGCAGGGACCGGAGTTCGCGAGCACCTCGACGACGACGGCCGGTCCGCTGAATTTCTGGGACCTCCCGGTCGGCTCGTCGCGAGTCATTCTGCGGCGGCCCATGGTCTTTCCGGATGCCTACGGCCTCGGCTTCTCCTATCGAGCCCGAGGCGAGCGCCTGACCCTGGCTTGCCAATGGGAGCGGATCGGGTACTCCAGCCTCCTCGGCTACTTCAACGCCAACGGCTACCAGAACGAGCTGGAAGACGGGGATGAGCTCCACGTGGGAGCCGAGTACCTCTATCTTCGCTCGAAACCGGCGATTGCCGTGCGGGTCGGCGCCTGGACCGACCCGGCCCATCGGATCCACGACGACAGCCACTATGTAACTCGGGCCGTACTGCCGCACGGCGAGAATGAGCTGCACCTCTCCGCCGGGCTCGGCGTCGTTTTCTGGGAGCTCCAGCTCGACGTCGCGGTGGACTTTTCAGATCGCGTCGACGCGATCTCTCTCTCTACGATCTACAGCTTTTGATTCCCAGGGGCCTGGTCGTACTTCCACCGTGCCTCTCGGAGCCCGCCGAGAAGTTACCGCCGGTTGTCTGGCGGCCCACTGTCGCTGTCGGATTCCTCGTCGTTGAACTCCTTGATGACCCTCCCGAAGCCCTCGAGGATCGACCTGTCCGCCGTGTAGTCGGCTGCGATAGGGACGATGGTGATGAAGCCGGCGTTGAAGGAGGCTGCATCGGAGCCCGGAACATCCGGCGTGGGATCTGTGCCTGCACCTCTGATCCCGCCGGGCGAGCTTGCGCCGACCGGGATGGCCGAGCAGGCAAAGCACCCGAAGTCGAGGGCGAGCGGAGTGCCCCTTCTCACCCAGAGCTTGCCCTGAACGTTCAGGCTGACTCCCTTGATGTCTTCAGCACCGACCGGCGGATAGTTGATGTTGAGGCCGATACCCGGAGGCAGCAGTCCCGGCTCGTTGGCGAGGAACTCGGGTTTGGTCTCGAGGTGGGAGATGAAGCCTGCGACAAAGCTCGCCACATCGGCGAAGTGTGCTTCGTTTGCCGCCTCACACGCCGCGAGGTCCCCACCCGGCGGATCATCTGTGTCGCAGGGTTCGTCAGTGCTGATCGCGATCGCCGGAAGGGAACCGTTCAGGTAGTTTGCGATCGCCGCGATCGTGCCACCTACCGTGCCCGAGAACTGAGTTGCGGCGCCGATGTTCGCGCTCGTGTTGATGCCCATCACGAGAACGTCGGGGGCGACGCCTCCGTTCGCTTCCTTGGCGATGCCGATCGCGATCAACGCGCTGGTGGCCGGCTCCGCGCCTTCGGTGCCAGGGGCGGTCGCCACGGAGTACTCGTTGGGAGACTCTTTCTTGATGACCAGATCGCTGACGAAGTTCCCGGCCGCGCTGCTGCCACTCTGCTCGTCGAGCGGGCCCGCCAACGTGACGTTGTGCCCCGCTCCCTCGAGCGCCGTCTTCATGGCCTGAATGCCGGGAGCATCCCAGCCGTCATCGTTGCTGAGCGCGATTTCGAGCGCGGAAGCGCCAGCCGCGAATGCAAGTGTCGAGAGCAGGACAGCACAGAGCTGCATCGCGGACTTCATGGTAGGCCCCTTTGAGATTCCATCTTCACTCGACCTCGAGTCTACCGACTCCCCTTGGGGACACCATTTGACTGGCCTTTCCGTCCCCACCCCCCGCGCTAGGGTCCCCGGGGGCGGGGAGCTGGCCGCCACCGCAAGCTGAGCTTCGGGGACGAGGGTCCGGGGCAGCCGTCAAGGGACGGTCGTCGACCATGCCGACGTGTCCCCACTCTCGAAGCCATCTTGGAAGAGCGGATCATGGAGCTCGAATCGGCGGCTCCAAAGCTCGTAGTCGTTGCTCCAGACTACGACGAACTCGCCCGCCGCGTTCATGGCGACGTCCGGGTCCAGCGCGGCGCTCGAGGTGCTGGTGTTGACCTGGAACTCCCCGGTCAGGGGGGCGCCCGACGCGTTGAAGGCGCGACCGTAGGCGAGGAAGTCACCTCCTCCGACTCGCCGCCACGCCACGACGAAGCTGCCGGTGTCCCTCCCCCCGACGCCGGGGCCGGCGCTTCCGCTGCCCGCCTCGTCGATCCTGAAGTCGTCACCCACCGGTGTGCCGGTGGCATCCACTCGGCGGCCGCGGACGCAGTTGAAGCCGCAATCGACGCTGAGCCAGACGGCCACGAAGCCGTCGCCCGCCGGGGCCACGGCGGGCCGGGTCTGCTGGTCCGTCGTCGTGCTGTTGAGCGCGAAGTCGGGCCCGGAGGGCGCACCCGAGGGACCGAAGTGGCGCGCCCGGATGCAGCCGTCGCTGGGGTCCTCCGGAGCGCAGTCGTCGCTGCTCCAGACCACCAGTGCACCGCCGTCGGCCTGCGTCGCCAGCCGCGGATCCGTCTGCTGCCCGGTGGTCGAGCTCACCAGAAACGAGGCCGCCGGCGCCCCGGCGAACGGGACGATCCGCCCGCGGATGGCGACGTCCTGGGGCGAACCCGTCCAATCCTCCCAGGCCACGAAGAAGGAGTCCGGGCGGACCGCGACCGCCGTTCGAGCGGCGATCGCCTCGGTGGGTACGTCACTGACCTGCACCTCCGATCCGACCGGCGTGCCGTCGACCTCGTAGCGCCGCAAGAACACGTGCTCCAAGAAACCGAGCGGGTACTGGTACTCGCTCCAGCTGATCACGAACTCGCCGTCGCCGAGCGCAGCCAGGCCAGCGCCCCGGGAGAAGGGGCCGATCTCGAAAGCCGGCTCGAGGCCCGCGGGGGTGCCGCCCCGCGCGGCGATGAACCCCGAGAACTGGTCGAAGTGGAGGCCGAGGAAGTTGCCCTCCTCGTCGATGGCCGTTCGGGCCCCAATGTTGGTGCCGCCCCCTCCGGTCAGGAAGACCTCGTCCTCCAACGCGACCACGATCGGCGGGGAGTCCCCCGCGAACAGCATTGTCCCCGCCAAGGTGACCAACGCCAGTCCGAGGCGGGCTCTCATCCGAGATTCGCCGTTTGCTTCATCGACGAGCTCCTTCGTGCCCGATTGTAGTGTGATGGTGCCGACTTCCGAGCTGCGTCTTGGCCGAACTCGTACGAGAGGCGGTCCGTCAGGTCTGGCTGCGGCCCGGCAACGAGGGGCCGGTGGCCTCCCGCCGCGATCAGCCGAAGTCGAAGCGATCGAGGTCCATGACCTTGTTCCAGGCGGCCACGAAGTCGCGCACGAACGCCTCCTGCGCGTCGTCGCACGCGTAGACCTCCGCCAGGGCTCGGAGCTGGGAGTTCGAGCCGAAGACGAGGTCGACGCGGGTGGCGGTCCACCTGGGCTTGCCCGTCGCGCGGTCGCGCCCCTCGAAGACGCCCTCGGAGTCGGCGGACTCCTGCCACTCCGTGCCCATGTCGAGCAGGTTCACGAAGAAGTCGTGGGTGAGGGTCGCGGGCCGGTCGGTGAAGACGCCGTGCGCGGACCGATCGGCGTTGGCGCCGAGGACGCGCAGGCCGCCGACGAGGACCGCCATCTCGGGAGCGGTCAGGGTCAGCAGCTGCGCCCGATCCACCAGCAGCTCCTCCGCCACTCTGCCGTCGCCGTTGCCGAGGTAGTTGCGGAATCCGTCCGCGGTCGGCTCGAGCACGGCGAAGGAGTCGACGTCGGTCTGCTCCTGCGACGCGTCCGTGCGGCCCGGGGCGAAGGGAACCTCCACGTCGTGCCCGGCGCTCTTCGCGGCCCGCTCGACGGCGGCGCACCCGCCCAGGACGATCAGGTCGGCGAGCGAGACCTTCTTGCCGCCGGACTGCGCGCCGTCGAAGCTCTCGCGGATCTCCTCCAGGACCCGCAGCACCCTTGCGAGCTGGGCCGGCTGGTTGACGGCCCAGTCCTTCTGCGGTGCCAGGCGAATGCGCGCCCCGTTCGCCCCGCCGCGCTTGTCGGAGCCGCGGAACGTCGACGCCGACGCCCAGGCGGTCGCGACGAGCTCGGAAACGGACAGTCCCGATTCGAGGATCCTGTCCTTGAGCGCGGCGACGTCGTCCGGCCCGATCAGCTCGTGGTCGACCCTGGGGACCGGGTCCTGCCACAGGAGCTCCTCCGCCGGAACCTCCGGGCCGAGGTAGCGCGAGATGGGCCCCATGTCGCGGTGGGTCAGCTTGTACCAGGCCCTGGAGAAGGCTTCCGCGAGCTCCTCCGGGTTCTCGTGGAAGTGCTTCGCGATGGGTCCGTAGACCGGGTCCACCTTCAAGGCGAGGTCCGCCGTGGTCATCATCGGGGCGTGTCTCTTCGACGGATCGTGAGCGTCCGGCACGGTGCCCTGCGCGGACGGGTCCTCTGGTGTCCACTGGTGAGCACCGGCGGGACTCTTCACCAGCTTCCACTCGTAGCCGAAGAGGTTCTCCAGGTAGTTGTTGTCCCACTTCGCGGGGTCGGTGGTCCACGCGCCCTCGATCCCGCTGGAGATCGTGTCGCCGGCCTTGCCGCTGCCGAAGGTGCTCTTCCAGCCGAGGCCCTGCTCCTCGATGCCGGCGCCCTCGGGCTCGGGACCGACGTACTGGTCCGCGGGGGCGGCGCCGTGGCACTTGCCGAACGTGTGCCCGCCGGCGACGAGCGCCACGGTCTCGTAGTCGTTCATCGCCATGCGAGCGAACGTCTCTCGGATGTCCCGGGCCGAGGCGAGCGGATCCGGGTTGCCGTTCGGCCCCTCCGGGTTCACGTAGATGAGACCCATCTGGACGGCGCCGAGAGGGTCTGCGAGCTCCCGGTCGCCGCTGTAGCGCTCGTCTCCGAGCCACTCGGCCTCGGGCCCCCAGTAGATGTCCTCCTCCGGCTCCCAGACGTCCTCGCGCCCGCCGCCGAAGCCGAACGTCTCGAGCCCCATCGACTCGAGAGCGCAGTTGCCGGCGAGGATCATCAGGTCGGCCCACGAGATCTTGCGGCCGTACTTCTGCTTGATCGGCCACAGCAGCCGGCGGGCCTTGTCGAGGTTTACGTTGTCGGGCCAGCTGTTCAGCGGCGCGAAGCGTTGCGTGCCGGAGGATGCGCCGCCTCGGCCGTCGCTGATGCGGTACGTGCCCGCGCTGTGCCAAGCCATCCTGATGAACAACGGCCCATAGTGACCGTAGTCGGCCGGCCACCAGTCCTGCGACGTCGTCATCAGCTCGACGAGGTCCCTCTTCAGGGCCCCGAGGTCGAGACTCGCGAACTCGGTGGCGTAGTGGAACTCCCTGCCCATCGGATCGGACAGGGGAGAGTTCTGGTGGAGCATCCTCAGGTTCAGCTGATCGGGCCACCAGTGCTGGTTCGCCACGGTCCCGGCCGCCGAGTGTCTGTGGGTTCCGCTCATCACGGGGCATTTGCTCTCGCTCGTCATGTTCGTTCGCTCCAATCGTGTTCTACGGCTCTTCTCGACCTGTTCTGGTGCGAGGACCGCGAGTCCCCGGGATGTGGTGAAGCACGGTGGGCGTCTCGCGAACCGACGCCGCACAGCTCGCCTCTTGCCGCGCTTGCGCAAGTCCGAGCCGGCGCCGGCCGGCGGCCTCCGCCCGTGGCAGCTGTCCGCGCGCTCCACAGTGTAGCGAACGGCCGGTTCCCACGCCACTTCCCCCTCGCGGGCGCCCTTTGGGGTGCAGGGAGAGATGCGTTAGCGGCGCCCTTCAGGGCTCCTCGGCGGACCAGAGTGGGACGTCGGTCCGCGGAAAGTCGTCGCCCTTGCACAGCAGCCGCTCGCCCGAGGTGCGGGCCAGCGCGTAGCTCGCGCAGTCGCCCAGGCTCAGGGCGGCGGGGTGTCGGCCCCTGCCGTACCTCTCGTAGGCCGTCCGCGCGATCCGGACCTGCTCTTCGTCGAGGCTGACGACGCTCAGGCCGGCGGAGTGGATCAGCAGATCCAGATCGCGAGCTCCCGCCGCGCCCTTGCGGCTGCGGATCACGATCGCCGCCTCCAGGGCGGACACCGCGCCCACCAGGCGGCGGGGGTCGCTGGCGATGGCGCGCGCGAAGGACTCCGCCTCGGGCTCCGCCAGCAGGATGGCGAGGAGGGCAGAGCTGTCGACGACCATCAGCCGATGACCGTCAGCCGAACGAGCCGTTCTCGTCGTAGCCGAGGATCGCCTCGGGGCTCCGTTCGTCGAGATCCGGTAGGGCGGCGCAGCGGGCGGAGATCGCGAGGATCGTCTCCACCAGATCCGGCGCCGTCCGCCGGCCCTTGAGCCTCTCCAGACGCTCTTCCAGCGAATGCAGCACGGCCGACGTCAGGCTCTCGCCGGTCTCCCTCGCGACCTCCCGCGCCAGCCTCTCCGCCCGGTCGTTCTTGATGCTCAGAGCCACTTCGTCTCCGAGAAGGGTAGAATCTTCCTCAGAGTATAGAATCAAGACACTCCTCAGGCAAGTAGGGCCAGGCAAGTCAGGCCCAGTGCCGGTTGGCCCGCCGGCCGGGCTCAGAATGGGATGTCGTCGTCGAACTCGCTGCCGCCGCCGCTGCCGCTGTCGGGCGCGCCGCCGCCGCGGCTGTCCATGGAATCTCCCTTGCGGCCGAGCATCTGGAAGTTCTCGCAGATGATCTCGGTGCGGTAGCGCTTGTCGCCGTGGGTCTTGTCCTCCCAGGAGCGGGTCTCGAGGCGGCCCTCGATGTAGACCTGCTTGCCCTTGGTCAGGTACTGGCCGGCGATCTCGGCCTGGCGCCCCCAGCAGACGATGTCGTGCCACTCGGTCTTCTCCTGGAGGTTGCCGTCGCGGTCCTTCCACTTGCGGGTCGTGGCCACGGAGAAGTTCGCCACGGGCTGTCCCGACGGGGTGGTGCGCACTTCGGGGTCGCGGCCGAGGTTGCCGATGATGATTGCCTTGTTGACCATTGTCTCTCTCCTTCTCTCCCGGCGATGGCTGTCGCGCCTTCGCCCGGACGTCTACACGTCCCCGTGGGAGGTGCGTGCTCGGTTGTCGTGGTGCGCTCCGCCCGGCTCGGCGACGGGCCGGCGACGGGCAGTCAAAGGTATCATCGAGTCGAGGAGACGGAAACCGTGCGTCTGGTCTTGCAGCGGGTTTCGGAGGCCGCCGTCAGCGTCGACGGCGAGGTCGTCGGCGAGATCGGCCGGGGGCTCGTCGTCCTGGTCGGCGTCGAGCGCGGCGACGGCGCGGCCGAGGCCGTCAAGGCGGCGGCCAAGCTGGCGGGGCTACGGGTCTTCGAGGACGCCGCGGGCGCGATGAACCTCGACGCGCGGGCGGCGGGCGCCGATTTCCTCGTCGTCTCCAACTTCACCCTGGCGGGAAGCCTCGCCAAGGGGCGCCGCCCCTCCTTTGACCGGGCGGCGCGGCCGGAAGAAGCGGAGCCCCTGGTCGAGGTCGTGGCGGAGGAGCTCAGAGAGATCGGCTTCGCGGCGCCGACCGGGCGCTTCCGAGCCCACATGATGCTGGCCCTCGTCAACGACGGCCCGGTGACCTTCGTGCTCGACGTCCAGCCCTCCGGTTAGGGCTTGGGGTCGCGCGGGCGGCGCTGCCGGGCGGCCATTCCGGCGCTTTCGAGATCCCGGCGGGCAGGCCGGCCGGAGTCGCTGCCGGCTCCGGCGAGCGCGGCCGCCGGTCAGATCGGAACCCTGAGCGGCTCGTCGTCGCGGTGGCCGCTGAGCTCGTCGGCCTGGGCTTGGAGGGCCACCATTCGCTCTTCGAGGCCGGCGCGGAGGGCTTCTGTGGCGTGGGCGTCGGAGCTTGCGGGGACATCGAGGAGCTCGCCGTAGACGACGTCGACCCGCGCGAAGGGCAGCGGGAGCATCGTGCGGTCCCAGGCGCGGCGGAAGATCTTCGCCGGTCTGGCGGAGGCGGTGACGGGGAGGATGCGGCCGCCGGTCCAGCGGGCGAGACGGACGATGCCGCCCTGGACCCGTCCGCGCGGCCCGCGCGAGCCGTCGACGGCGAGGGCGGCCCCCGCCACCGGGGTGTGGCGGACCCGCCGCACCATCTCCTGGAGGGCCTGGAGGCCGTCGCGCCCCGACGAGCCGCGCACGACCTCGAGCCCGAGACGCTCCTCGATTCTCGCCATGGCCTCGCCGTCGAGGCTCTTCGAGCACATCGACACCCAGGTGCCGTGGCACTCGCGAACCAGGTGGCGCAGGAGCGCGAAGGTCCGGCCGTGGAGGAAGGCGACGATCGTCGGGGAGGATCCGGCGAGCGCCGCCTCGAGGTGCTCGCGGCCGGTGACGCGGTAGCGCCACGTCCGGTCCAGGAGGTTCAGGATCCCGAGCCCCAGGGGTGGCGCCAGGCGGAGCATGACGAAGCGCTTGAACGGCGGGACCCGGTCCGCGGCGGCCATCGCGGCCTATCGTGGCGGCGGCGCCGGCGATTGTCCAGCGGTCCGGCGGCGCCGACTGTGGTAGAACTCGCTGGCCGCAAGTGCCTGATTCGGGAGGATCCCATGCGCCGTAGGAATACCGGACTCCGCTCCTGGCTGCTGCTCGTGCTCTGCCTGGCCGTCTCTTCCGTGGCCTGGGCCCGCAAGCCCCGCGAGGCTCCCGCCGTCCCCCCGGGATGGGCCGACGAGGTCTTCGCGGGGCTCGAATGGCGGCTCGTCGGTCCCTACCGCGGCGGGCGGTCGGCGGCCGTCGCCGGCCTCGCGTCGCAGCCCAACGTCTACTACTTCGGGTCCACGGGCGGCGGGGTGTGGAAGACGACCGACGCCGGCACGAGCTGGACGAACGTCTCCGACGGGTTCTTCGGCGGCTCGATCGGCGCCGTGGCGGTCTCCGACTGGGATCCCAACGTCGTCTACGCGGGCGGCGGTGAGAAGACCGTCCGCGGCAACGTCTCGCACGGCGACGGGGTGTGGAGATCGACGGACGCCGGCAAGACCTGGAGCTTCGCCGGGCTCGCGGACTCGCGCCACGTGACGCGCTTGAGGATCCACCCGCGCGATCCCGACCGCGTGTACGCGGCCGTGCTCGGCCACCTCTTCGGCCCCAACGAGGAGCGCGGCGTCTACCGGTCGACGGACGGCGGGGCGAGCTGGCAGCGCATCCTCTTCGTGAACGAGAACGCGGGCGCCGTGGACCTGGCGATGGATCCCACCAACCCGCGAGTCCTCTACGCCACCTTGTGGCGGGTCCGCCGAACGCCCTACAGCCTCGAGAGCGGCGGGGAGGGCTCGGGCCTGTGGAAGTCGACCGACGGCGGCGACAGCTGGACGGAGCTGACGGGCAACGAGGGCCTGCCGGCGGGGATCTGGGGGATCAGCGGCGTCACCGTCTCGCCCTCCAACCCCGAGAACCTCTACGCCATCGTCGAGGCCGAGGAGGGCGGGGTCTTCCGCTCGACGGACGCCGGCGAGACCTGGGCGCAGGTCAACGACGAGCGCAAGCTGCGGCAGCGGGCCTGGTACTACACGCGGATCTACGCCGACCCGGCCGACGAGGACGGCGTCTACGTGCTCAACGTGCGGTTCCACCGCTCGAAGGACGGGGGCAAGACCTTCGAGCCCATCTCCGTGCCCCACGGCGACAACCACGACCTGTGGATCGCGCCCGACGACCCCCTGCGGATGGTGGAGGCGAACGACGGGGGCGCCAACGTCTCCTTCGACGGTGGCGAGACCTGGTCGGTGCAGACCAACCAGCCCACCGCGCAGTTCTACCGGGTGTCGACCGACAACGACTTTCCCTACCGCCTGCTGGGCGGCCAGCAGGACAACTCGGCGGTGCGCATCCGCAGCCGCTCGGCCTTCGGCCGGTCGATCGGGGTGCGCGACTGGGAGCCCACGGCGGGCGGCGAGTCGGGGCACGTCGTCGCCCATCCGGAGCAGCCGGACGTCGTCTACGGCGGCTCCTACGGCGGCTTCCTCATCCGGGTCGACCACCGCACCGGCGAGACGCGCTCGGTCGACGTGTGGCCGGACAACCCGATGGGCTGGGGGGCGGCGGATCTCGCGTACCGCTTCCAGTGGAACTTCCCGATCTTCTTCTCGCCCCACGACCCCAACGTCCTCTACGCGGCGGCCAACGTCCTCTTCAAGACGACCGACGAGGGCGCCAGCTGGCAGGCCGTGAGCCCCGACCTGACGCGCAACGACAAGAGCACCCAGGGGCCGTCCGGCGGGCCGATCACCAAGGACAACACGGGCGTCGAGTACTACGGGACGATCTTCGCCGCCGCGGAGTCGCCGCTCGAGCCCGGCGTCTTGTGGACGGGCTCCGACGACGGCCTCGTCCACCTGTCGCGCGACGGCGGCGAGCACTGGGAGGACGTCACCCCGGCCGGCCTGCCGGAGTGGACGATGATCAACAGCATCGAGCCGCATCCGACCCGGCCGGAGGGGCTCTACGTCGCCGCGACCCGCTACAAGCTCGACGACTTCCGCCCCTATCTCTACCGGACGACGGACTGGGGCCGGAGCTGGACGAAGATCGACGGCGGGATCGCCGCCGACCACTTCACCCGGGTGATCCGCGCCGATCCCGAGCGCGCGGGCCTCCTCTACGCCGGGACCGAGCGCGGCGTGTACGTCTCCTTCGACGACGGCGCGAGCTGGCGGCCGCTGCAGCGCAACCTACCGGTCGTGCCGATCACCGATCTCGCGGTGAAGGAGGGCGACCTGGTGGCCGCGACCCAGGGCCGCGCGTACTGGATCCTCGATGACCTCGCACCCCTGCGCGGGCTCGACGACGAGGCCGTGGCGGCGCCGTTCCACCTGTTCCCGCCGTCCCGCGCCTGGCGGCTGGCCGGCGGCGAGTCCTTCCGCGAGCCGCGCTTCGAGGGCGCCAACCCGCCGGCCGGGGCGGTCATCGACTTCCTCCTCGGCGCCGTGCCCGAGGGCACGAAGGTGGCTCTCGAGCTCACCGGCGCCGAGGGCGCGGTGATCCGCCGTTTCGAGGGCGAGGTCGACTTCGAGAAGGACGAGCAGGACGAGGCGGACGAGGAAGGCGAAGCCCAGGAAGGCCAGGAAGCCCAGGAAGCCCAGGAAGGCGAGGAAGGCGAGGAGGACGAGGGCGCCGAAGCGGAGCCGGAGGAGGGCGCGGGCGAGAAGCCCGACGAGGACCGCGACCCCGTGATCGGCGAGCTCGAGGTGAAGAAGGGGCTCAACCGCTTCGTCTGGGACCTGCGGGCGGCGGCGGCCAAGGACTTCGAGGGCATGATCCTGTGGGCCGGAGACACCGACGGCCCGGTGGTGCCGCCCGGCCGTTACTCGGTGACCCTCACCGTCGGCGACCAGTCGGCCGCGGCGGACTTCGAGCTCCTGAAGGATCCGCGGTCGACGGCCACCCAGGCCGACCTCGAGGCGCAGTACGCGTTCCTCGTCGGCATCCGCGACAAGTTGAGCGCGGTCCATCAGTCCATCCGCGACATCCGCCGGGTGCGGGCCCAGCTCGGCGAGCTCGAGAAGCGGCTGGGCGACGGCGAGGAGGTGGCCGATCTGCGCGCGGCGGCGGACGCCCTCGGCGAGGCCATGGGCGAGGTCGAGAAGGCGCTCTACCAGACGCGGAACAAGAGCCGCCAGGACCCGCTCAACTTCCCGATCCGCCTCAACGACAAGCTCGGCGGGGTCGCCTCGCTGGCCGCCATCGGCGACGCCGCGCCGACGAGCCAGGCCTACGCCGTCCGCGACGAGCTGACCGCGGCGATCGACGCCGAGCTGGCGAAGCTCCACGAGCTGTGGAGCCGGGACCTGCCGGCGCTCAACGAGAAGGTCCT
>Ga0224512_10001256_pt1 | contig 24884 bp, 22 predicted proteins | sample SF_May12_sed_USG_4_FD_169103 | JGI IMG/M metagenome (GOLD analysis project Ga0224512, IMG submission 169103) | Sediment microbial communities from San Francisco Bay, California, United States - SF_May12_sed_USGS_13 | ecosystem: Environmental > Aquatic > Marine > Sediment | place: USA... | reverse complement strand
GAACAATGTCCGCTTCAGCGCGGCGGAGCCCAAGTCGCAAAGCCTGATCGGTCAGTTGTTGATCAGCTCTTTCCCGATTCTCCTGCTGATAGGTGTGTGGATTTACTTCATGCGGCAGATGCAGGGTGGTGGCGGTGGCAAAGGCGCCATGTCTTTTGGCAAGAGCAAGGCGCGGTTGCTCGGTGAAGACCAGGTAGGCGTGACCTTTGCCGATGTCGCGGGTGTCGAGGAGGCCAAGGCAGAAGTCTCCGAGGTTGTCGACTTTCTCAAGGATCCAAGCAAATTCCAGCGCCTGGGCGGGAAGATTCCGAAAGGCGTATTGATGGTCGGCCCGCCGGGTACCGGCAAGACACTGCTGGCCAAGGCGATCGCCGGCGAAGCCAAAGTACCGTTTTTTACCATCTCGGGCTCCGATTTCGTCGAGATGTTCGTCGGCGTAGGCGCATCGCGTGTGCGCGATATGTTCGACCAGGCGAAGAAGCAGGCCCCGTGCATTATCTTCATCGACGAACTCGATGCTGTTGGCCGGCATCGTGGCGCCGGGCTTGGCGGCGGTCACGACGAGCGCGAGCAGACCTTGAACCAGATGCTGGTCGAGATGGATGGCTTCGAGGGCAGCGAAGGCATCATCGTTATTGCCGCGACCAACAGACCGGACGTACTCGACCCGGCTTTGCTGCGACCAGGCCGCTTCGATCGACAGGTTGTGGTTCCGCTTCCCGACGTACGCGGACGGGAACAGATTCTCAAGGTTCACATGCGTAAAGTACCACTTGATGATGACGTCAAACCGCGTCTAATTGCGCGCGGTACACCGGGCTTTTCTGGCGCTGATCTGGCGAATCTGGTTAACGAAGCGGCACTGTTTGCCGCGCGAGCGAATCACCGTGTGGTCAGCATGGAGCAGTTCGAAAAGGCCAAGGACAAGATCATGATGGGCACGGAGCGGCGCTCCATGGTCATGAGTGAGAAAGAGAAACTGAATACGGCCTACCATGAAGCGGGTCATGCCATCGTTGGTTATCTCGTGCCCGAGCATGATCCGGTTTACAAGGTAACGATCATTCCGCGAGGTCGTGCGCTTGGTGTGACGATGTATCTGCCCGAAGAAGACCGCTACAGTATGTCGAAACAGCGGCTTGAAAGTTCGATCTCGAGCCTGTTTGGCGGACGAATTGCGGAGAACATGATTCTCGGTTCGGACGGTGTGACGACCGGCGCATCCAACGATATTGAACGTGCAACGGAAATCGCCCGCAATATGGTGACCAAGTGGGGATTGTCGGATCGCCTGGGCCCGCTGACGTACAGCGAAGACGACGGCGAGGTCTTCCTCGGACGTTCAGTCACGCAACACAAACAGGTGTCAGACGAAACCGCGCACACGATCGACGAAGAAGTGCGTAGCATTATCAATTCGAACTATGCACGTGCGGAAGAGCTCCTCAAGGAAAACGTCGACAAACTGCATGCGATGGCGAAAGCGCTTGTGAAGTACGAAACGATCGGCGAAGTCCAGATAAAGGACATCATGGAAGGTCGCGAGCCGCAGCCGCCAGAAGACTGGGACGATTCCACGGATTCCGATACCAGTGCGGGGTCATCGCAACCCGAATCCGAGGCGACGGGTTCAATTGGTGGTCCTGCCAGCGAGCACTAGTCCATTGTCTGACAGTGCCCGGCACGGCAAATCGAAGCTACGCCTGGGTCACATTGAACTGGATAGCCCGGCAGTCATGGGCATTCTGAATACGACTCCGGACTCTTTCTCCGACGGCGGGCGCTTCACGGCACCAACTGCCGCTTTGCTGCATGCCGAACAAATGGCAGCGGCGGGAGCCGGCATCATCGATGTGGGTGGAGAATCGACGCGGCCGGGCGCTGCCGAGGTCAGCGAGCAGGAAGAGATCGATCGTGTCGTGCCCGTGATTGAGGCGCTGCGAGCGACGGTTGACGTACCGGTTTCGATTGATACCAGCAAACCCGGGGTCATGCGGGCCGCCGTGGCGGCGGGCGCCTCGATGATCAATGACGTGCGTGCACTGACGCTGGACGGCGCGCTACAGGCTGCTGTTGAACTGCAGCAGGCGGTTTGCCTGATGCACATGCAGGGTCAGCCGGGCACGATGCAGCACAATCCACACTATGACAATGTTGTGGGCGAGGTCACACAGTTCCTGCGAGATCGCGTGGCACAATGCGTTCAGGCAGGGATTGGCGCGGACCTGGTTGTCATTGACCCGGGTTTTGGCTTCGGCAAATCAACCGAGGACAATATCGAGCTTTTGGCCAATCTGCGACAATTGGCCGATATCGGACCGCCGCTCCTGATTGGTGTATCCAGAAAATCGACCCTGGGCGCAATCACCGGCCGCGAGGTTGACCGGCGCCTGTCCGCCAGCATTACTGCGGCGGTGCTGGCGGTACAGAGGGGGGCACAGATTGTCCGCGTCCACGACGTGGCCGAAACAGTCGATGCGCTACGGATCGCAAAGGCAGTAATGCAATCGGAATACAGCGAATGAGCAAGAAACACTTTGGAACAGATGGCGTACGCGGCCTTGTCGGCGCGGATCCGATGACAGCCGATTTCGCCATGCGCCTGGCGAGCGCCGCCGCACAGGTGCTGGTGCCGGAAGGTGGCACGGTCGTGATCGGCAAAGATACCCGACTGTCAGGCTACATGTTCGAGTCAGCCCTCGAGGCAGGATTCGTCGCCGCCGGCGCTGACGTGCTGCTGATCGGCCCTTTGCCAACACCTGGGATCGCGCATCTTACGCAGGTGTTTGAGGCGGATCTGGGTGTTGTGATATCGGCATCGCATAATCCGTATGACGACAACGGCATCAAGTTTTTTGACCGCTACGGATCCAAGCTCAGCGATGATGTTGAGCACGACATCGAAAAGCACCTCAATCACCGGGCGATAACGCTCGAATCGAGCAAGTTGGGCAAAGCCAAGCGAATCGACACAGCCCGCACACGCTATCAGGAGTTTTGCGCCTCGACGTTCCCACAGGAACTGAGCCTGGCTGGTGTCAAGGTGGTGTTCGACGGTGCGAACGGCGCGGGCTACAAAGTCGGACCGAGAACGCTCGCGGCACTTGGTGCGGATGTCATTCCAATCGGCTGCTCGCCCAACGGCCAGAACATCAACGCGGGGTGCGGGTCGACCAGCCCCGAACTGCTGCAGCTGACGGTTCCGGCCGTCAAAGCGGATGTCGGCGTCGCTCTCGACGGCGATGGCGATCGTGTGGTCCTGGTGGACGAAGCCGGCAATCTGGTCGATGGGGACCAACTCCTGTACGTGCTGGCGACGGCTCGGCAGCGCGACGGCCAGCTCCAGGGGCCCGTGGTCGGTACCGTCATGAGTAATCTCGGGCTTGAACACGCTCTGGGCGCCGCCAATATCGATTTTAGACGCGCTGCGGTGGGCGATCGATACGTGCTTGAAAAACTCCGCGAAACCGGGGGAACCATCGGCGGTGAGACCTCCGGCCACATGATCGTGCTCGACAAGACCACCACCGGCGATGGCCTGATTTGCGCACTGCAGGTCCTGGCGGTGATGAAACAGACGGGCAAGCCGCTATCCGAACTGGTTATCGACATGCCCAAGTACCCGCAGACGATGGTCAATGTCCGTACGGAAAAGCGCCTGGATCCGAGCGCCTCGCCCGCGATTCAGGATGCCGTCACAGCAGCCGAAGATGAGCTCGCCGATACGGGACGCGTCGTGCTGCGGGCCTCGGGTACCGAACCCGTGATTCGGGTGATGGTCGAAGGTGAGGACGAGGATCAGGTGCTCGCCCTGGCGAAGCGTCTTGCAGAGGTTGTCGCTGAAGCGGCGGCCTGAGTCTCTGCCAGATAACCGGAACTCTTTTCTGCGTTGCTTTGCGGGGTTAGCCTCGGTATCCTTGCGCGCCTTTTAAGCTAGGGAATACACGGCTATGCGCGATTTTCTCGTTGCCGGAAATTGGAAAATGAATGGCAGTACGGCGAGCAACGCCGAGCTCGTCGCTGGTATCGTCGCAGGCGCTCCCACGTCGGGCAGTGTCAAGGTATTGATTTGCCCGCCTTTTCCGTATCTGAGCACGGTCGTGGCGCAGGTCGCCGGCAGTTCGGTCGCGGTCGGGGCGCAAACCGTCTCCGAACATGAGGCGGGCGCGTTCACCGGAGAAGTTGCGCCCGCGATGCTGCGGGATATCGGTTGCGAGTACGTCATTGTCGGGCATTCCGAACGACGCGCATTGTATGGCGAGACCAGCTTCGCCGTGGCCGCCAAGTTCAAGGCGGCCCTGGATGCCGGCCTGAAGCCGATATTGTGCGTCGGCGAGACCCTCGAACAACGCGAAAGCGGCAGCACCGAGTCGGTCGTCGAGGTGCAGCTCGGCGCTGTCATCGACAAGGTGGGCATCGCAGGCTTTGCCACGGGTGTCGTCGCTTATGAGCCGGTTTGGGCGATCGGCACGGGCATGACGGCAAGCCCGCAGCAGGCCCAGGACGTCCATCGTCATATTCGCAACGTGATGGCCGGTCATGATGCGGATATCGCTGCGGCAACACAAATTCTGTACGGCGGCAGCATGAAAGGGGAAAATGCGGCAGGGCTGCTCGCCATGCCGGATATCGATGGCGGCCTGATTGGCGGCGCATCGCTCAAGGCTGCGGATTTTCTGGCGATCGCTGCGGCGGCCGCTCAAGGTTGAGGGTTATATGGATACCATTCAAAAAGTCTTTTTGATCATACACACGCTTATTGCTCTGGGCATCATTGCGCTCGTATTGCTACAGCGCGGCAAGGGTGCTGACGCAGGTGCCGCTTTCGGTGCAGGTGCTTCCGGCACGGTATTTGGTGCGCGCGGCTCCGGCAGCTTCTTTTCCCGGGCAACGGCGGTGCTGGCGACGGCATTTTTCGCAAGCAGCCTGACACTGGCGTACCTCAGCAGCCAGCGATCTGTGGCTCCCGAAAGCATTCTGGAGGGTGCACCGGTTGTCGAAGACGCGGTTGAACAGGCGCCAGTCATCGACGAGGAAATGCCGATTTCCGACATGCCTTCGCTGGAACCCGTCGACGACTCGGAGCTGCTGCTGGTGCCGGACAGCGATATGCCGATACTCGAGGATGAGTTCCCGGTCGAACAAGAAAACCAGTAATACTGGCGAGAAAGGCCCGAAACACGATGTAGCTCTGGTGGTGGAATTGGTAGACACGCTGTCTTGAGGGGGCAGTGGCGCAAGCCGTGCGAGTTCGAGTCTCGCCCAGAGCACCAATCACTTTATTAATGCGCGACATCCCAAACAAGGGTGTATTCAGGGCGTGCCACACTGAGTACAATGTCGCGCTTATGCAGGTGCGAATCGCCGTGCCGAAACGCAGGCAATAATGCTACAAGAATACTTTCCAATTCTGGTCTTTCTTGCTGTGGCCGCAGGCATCGGACTCTTGCTGCTCGGCCTCGGTTTCTTATTTGGCCAGGGCGGCAAAGATGCGGAGAAACTCTCACCTTACGAATGCGGCTTCGAGGCCTTCGAAGACACGCGCACGAAATTCGATGTCCGCTACTACCTGGTCGCGATTCTCTTCATCATTTTCGATCTCGAAATTGCGTTCCTGTTTCCATGGGCCGTGTCGCTTGATGTCGTCGGTCACTTCGGGTTGATCTCCATGGGTCTGTTTCTCGCAATACTGGTTGTCGGTTTTGTGTATGAATGGAAAAAGGGAGCGCTCGAGTGGGATTAGCGAGCAAGGCCGATGCCGCAGCGCCGGAGTCGGTGAACGGTGCCGCGGCGGCCGGCGATAGTCTGCAGGAAAAGGGTTTTGTCGTTACCAGCGTCGACGCCGTGATGAACTGGGCGAGGACCGGTTCGCTTTGGCCGATGACGTTCGGCCTGGCCTGCTGTGCCGTAGAGATGATGCAGGCCGGCGCGTCACGCTACGACCTTGATCGATTCGGCATCATATTCAGACCGAGCCCGAGACAGTCGGACTGCATGATCGTGGCAGGTACCCTGACCAACAAGATGGCGCCGGCGCTGCGAAAAGTCTACGACCAGATGCCAGAACCTCGCTGGGTCGTGTCGATGGGTTCGTGCGCTAATGGGGGCGGCTATTATCACTATTCCTATGCGGTGGTGCGGGGTTGTGATCGCGTCGTTCCCGTTGATGTCTATGTGCCGGGATGTCCGCCGACGGCGGAGGCGCTGATTTACGGGCTGATGCAACTGCAAAACAAGATTCGGCGCACGAGCACGATAGCCAGATAACAATAAACAGATGACTGACCGTTACGAAACATTGGCAGCTCGCCTGGACGAGCGCTTCGGCGAGCAGATAACTCGCGTCGCATCGAACTGTGGTGAGCTGACGTATGAAGTCGGCAAAGATGATCTGATCGAGGTGGCGACGGCACTCCGTAACGAGGCCGAATTCGGTTTCGAGATGTTGATCGATGTCTGCGGCGTGGATTATCTTAGCTATGGCAGCGATGAGTGGAATACATCGAGTGCGACCGGGACGGGCTTCAGCCGCGGTGTCGAACGCGAGCCTGTCATCCTCGATGAAGCCGATGAGTTCGATCCCAAACGGTTTGCCGTCGTCTATCACCTGCTGTCTTTGCAGCACAATATTCGAATGCGTTTGCGGGTATACACGGGGACCGAGAATCCGCCGATCGTCGCGTCAGTCGTCGATATATGGAATGGCGCGAACTGGTTTGAGCGCGAAGTCTTCGACCTTTTTGGCATTCTGTTTCGGGGGCACCCCGATCTGCGCCGAATTCTGACCGATTACGGCTTTATCGGGCATCCGTTCCGCAAGGACTTCCCGCTTATCGGCACGGTCGAGGTGAGTTACGACGCTGAGAAAGGCAGGGTTGCCTATCAGCCGGTCAGTATCGAATCACGCACACTCGTTCCGCGGGTCATTCGCGATGACAATCGCTATTCAGCCGATCTCAAGGATGCGTCCGATGGCTGAAATACAGAACTACACGATGAATTTCGGTCCACAGCATCCGGCGGCGCACGGTGTGTTGCGACTCGTGCTCGAACTCGACGGCGAAGTGATCCAGAAGGCCGATCCGCATGTCGGTCTGCTGCATCGCGGTACCGAGAAACTGGCGGAATCAAAACCGTACAACCAGAGTATCGGTTATATGGATCGGCTCGACTACGTGTCGATGATGTGCAACGAACATGGCTATGTTCTTGCGATCGAAAAGTTATTGGGCATCACGGTGCCGTTGCGGGCGCAGTACATACGTGTGATGTTCGACGAGATCACTCGTATTCTGAATCACCTGATGTGGCTCGGCGCGCACGGGCTCGATATCGGTGCGATGACGATGTTTCTGTATTGCTTCCGCGAGCGCGAGGATCTGATGGACTGCTATGAAGCGGTGTCGGGCACGCGCATGCACGCAACGTACTATCGGCCAGGAGGTGTGTACCGTGATCTGCCGGAAACGATGCCGAAATACCAGGAATCGAAGTTCCGCAGCACCAGGGAAGTAGAGCGGCTCAATTCGATACGCGACGGCTCACTGCTGGATTTTATCGAGGCATTTACGGACAAGTTTCCGGGCTGCGTGGATGAATATGAAACGCTGCTCACCGACAACCGCATCTGGAAGCAGCGCACCGTCAACATCGGCGTTGTTACGCCGGAGCGTGCAATGCAACTCGGATTTACCGGCCCGATGTTGCGGGGCTCGGGCGTGGAGTGGGATCTGCGCAAGAAACAGCCCTACGAAGTTTATGACCAGATTGACTTCGATATTCCGGTGGGCGTGAACGGCGACTGCTACGACCGGTACCTGGTTCGCGTAGAAGAATTTCGGCAGTCGAACCGTATCATCAAACAATGTGTTGACTGGTTACGTGCGAATCCGGGCCCGGTGATGGTGGACGATCACAAGGTTGTTGCGCCGACGCGTGTCGAAATGAAAGACGACATGGAGTCGCTGATCCATCATTTTAAGTTGTTCACAGAAGGCTATTGCGTTCCCGCAGGTGAGGCCTACGCGGCCGTTGAACATCCCAAGGGCGAGTTCGGTGTGTACCTTGTTTCCGACGGTGCCAACAAGCCCTATCGGGTCAAGATTCGGGCGCCGGGATTCGCGCACCTGTCCGCCATGGCGGAAATGGTTGAAGGGCACATGCTGGCCGATGTCGTTGCCGTTATTGGCACCCAGGACATCGTGTTTGGCGAGGTCGATCGATGAGTGCAACGAAGCACCCGGGCGATCTTCTTTCGGACCACGCCAAGGAAGAAATCGAGCACTGGAAGGCCCGGTTTCCGCAAGGCAGGGAACGATCGGCGGTGATCAGTGCGCTGCACGCTGTGCAGCACGACAACGGAGGCTATCTGACCGCGGAGTTGATGAATGCGGTTGCTGATTACCTCGATCTACCGACGATTCAGGTTTATGAAGTCGCAACCTTCTACTCGATGTTTCAAACCAAACCAGTTGGTCGGCACAACGTTGCGATTTGTACCAATGTGTCCTGCATGCTGCGTGGAGCCGACAGTATCGTCGAACATGTTGAAAACAAGCTGGGCGTCAAGCTCGGTGACAGCACCGATGACGGCCGCATATACCTCAAGCGCGAGGAAGAATGCCTCGCCGCTTGCTGTGGCGCGCCGATGATGATGGTTGATCACAAGTACCACGAAAATCTGACCACCGAGCAGGTTGACGAGATTCTGGATGGGCTCGACTGATGTCTTTCGAGCAGAATCTGAATTGCTTCAGCACTTTCGGGGAAGAGCGGCCCTGGTCACTCGAGACCTACGAGAAAAAGCAGGGTTATCAGGCGTGGCGCAAGGTTCTTGCCGGGGAGCTGACGCCAGGACAGGTTATCGACGAGGTTAAAGCATCGGGATTGCGCGGCCGGGGTGGCGCCGGATTCCCGACGGGTCTGAAATGGAGCTTCATGCCGCGAGATGCGAACGTGCAAAAGTACCTCGTATGCAATTCGGATGAGAGTGAGCCGGGCACCTGCCACGACCGTGAAGTGTTGCGTTATAACCCGCACGCACTCGTAGAAGGTATGGCGATCGCTGCCTACGCGATGGGTGCGACGGTGGCTTATAACTATATTCGAGGTGAGTTTATCGACGAGCCCGTGCCGCGTTTCGAAGCGGCGGTGAAAGAGGCTTACGATGCCGGCCTGCTGGGCAAGAACATCAAGGGATCAGGTATCGATGTCGATCTGTACGCATTTGTCGGAGCGGGTGCGTACATCTGTGGTGAAGAAACTGCGTTACTCGAGTCGCTCGAAGGCAAACAGGGCAAACCGCGATTCAAGCCTCCGTTCCCGGCAAACTATGGTCTGTACGGCAAGCCCACGACGATCAATAACACGCAAAGCCTGGCGAGTGTGCCCGCGATTATTCGTAACGGCGCCGCCTGGTTTGCAGGACTCGGCCCCGAGGGCTCGGGCGGCACTGCGCTGTTCTCGGTGTCAGGGCATATTGAGAAGCCCGGCAATTACGAGCTGCCCATGGGCATTCCCTTCAAAGACCTCCTCGAGCTTTGCGGTGGCGTCTGGAAGGGGCGCAAGCTCAAGGCCGTAATTCCGGGTGGCTCCTCCTGTCGCGTTATGCCGGCCGATGTGATCATGGATTGCACGATGGATTACAACTCCCTGCAGAAGGCGGGTTCGTCTTTTGGTACGGGCGCCGTCATGGTAATGGACGAGACGACGTGCATGGTCAAGGTGCTGCGCCGGATCTCTCGTTTCTATATGGCGGAGTCCTGTGGACAGTGCACGCCCTGTCGCGAAGGAACTGGTTGGCTTTACAGAATGTTGACGCGGATCGTCGAAGGCAAGGGGCAACAAGATGACCTTAACAAATTAGTCGATGTCGCCAACAAGATTGAAGGGCATACCATTTGTGCCTTGGGTGATGCCGCTGCCTGGCCGGTGCAGAGCTTCCTCGAACATTACGAACACGAATTCGAATACATGATTCGTAATCACGGGCGCAGTATCGTCGACGTCAACACAGAGGTCGCCGCTTAGTCTGTTATGAGTGATGACGTCGTAAATATCGAAGTCGATGGCAAGCCGGTGGAAGCCCGGAAGGGCCAGATGATCATTGAGGCAACCGATGCCATCGGTGCTTATGTACCCCGTTTTTGCTACCACGAGAAACTGAGCATCGCGGCCAATTGTCGCATGTGCCTGGTCGAAGTGGAAAAGGCGCCAAAACCCTTGCCGGCCTGCGCAACGCCCGTGGGCGAGGGCATGAAAGTGTTCACGAAGTCAGCGAAAGCTATTGCGGCCCAGAAGGCCACGATGGAGTTCCTGCTGATCAACCACCCGCTGGATTGCCCTATCTGTGACCAGGGTGGCGAATGCGAGTTGCAGGATCTCGCGATGGGCTACGGTCGCGATGTGTCCCGGTACAACGATGGCAAGCGTGTTGTCAAGGACAAGGATATCGGCCCGCTGGTGTCGACCGATATGACGCGCTGTATTCATTGCACCCGTTGCGTCCGCTTTGGCGAGGAAGTCACTGGCATGCCGCAACTCGGCACGACGGAACGCGGTGAAAACATGAAGATCGGCACGTATATCGAACAAAGCGTCGATCACGAAATGTCGGCCAATATTATCGATCTCTGTCCCGTCGGCGCATTGAATAACAAACCGTATCGTTACAGCGCGCGCGCCTGGGAAATGGAGCAGCGTGCGACGGTATCGCCGCATGACTGTGTTGGCTCGAACATGTATGCGCATGTGCTTCGCGGCACCGTCAAGCGAATCGTGCCGAGAGAGAACGAAAGCATCAATGAAACCTGGCTCGCAGATCGAGATCGCTTCAGTTACCAGGCGATATACAGCGACGACCGTCTGCGGACGCCGAGAATCAAGGAAGGTGACGAGTGGCGAGAGCTCGACTGGGAGGAAGCGTTGGCGGTTGCGGCGGACAGTCTGCAGGGCAAGGCAGCGGCTGAGGTCGGAATCCTCGCGTCGCCAGGCGTCACGGTCGAGGAGGCGCATTTGCTGGCGCGTATCGCCGATCATCTGCAAACGGCCAATGTCGACCACCGAATTGACCGCCGCGATTTTTCGGATCAGGACAATGATCCGATCTATCCCTGGTTAGGCTGCGACATTGCCGCGATCGAAGCTCAGGACGCCATCTTCGTTGTGGGTTCGAATATGCGGCGCGAAGCACCGATACTCGCGCATCGGCTGCGCAAAGCGTCGCTGGCGGGCGCGAGAATCAGTCTGGCGAGCAGCCAGGCACACGAGTATTTCTTCGATGCCGATGTCTACCTGTCCGGGGCCGGGCTGGTCGAATTGCTGACCGGTGTGGCGGTTGCGGCCGCAGGCGCGAATTTGCCGGCATCGATCGCGGACGTCTGTGACGGAGTCACGCCGACGGCTGAACAGGCAAAGATCGCGGCATCACTGAGTGACGCTGAGGATGCTCTGGTATTGCTCGGCAACATCGCCGGACGCCACCAGGCTTTCGCCGTCGTAAGGGCACTTGCAGCCACTATTGCCGCTGCGACCGGCGCGCGGTTTGGCAGCCTGTCGTCGGGCGCTAATGCCGCCGGTGCTCATTTGGCGGGATTGCTGCCGCATCGGGCTCTGGGCGGACGCCGCCGCAGCAAGCCGGGAACGTCTGCCGGTTCGATGCTGGATTCGTCGCTCGAGGCGCTGGTGCTCGTCAATATCGAACCCGATGCGGATCTGCGTGCGGTAGAGGACGCGATCGGCAAACTCAAGCAGCAGAAATTCGTCATCGCGTTAACTCCCTTCGAATCAGAGGCGTTGCATGAAGTCGCCGATTTGCTATTGCCCATCGGCACCTTCGCAGAAACCTCGGGCACCTATGTGAATGTGGCAGGCACCTGGCAGAGTTTTGTCGGGGTCGCCAATCCCGTAGGAGAGTCCAGACCCGCATGGAAAGTATTGCGCGTGATTGGCAATTTGCTCGGCGCTACCGGATTTGACTACGTCACGTCCACGGATGTGCGTGACGAAATCACCGGGCAGCTCGGGGAGGTTACTCCCGACAACCGCTACTCGGGCGAGCAGAAGCTCGCAAAACCGAATGGGGAAGATCTGCCGTCCGCAGAGATCGACGTCCCGATTTACTCGGTCGACGCGTTGGTCCGCCGGGCCGAAGCGCTGCAACTAACGTCAGAGGCCAGACGTGCGCGCGGCGAGGATGATTCATAGTGCTCGAGTTCCTCGCCAACCTGATACCGACGTTTATCTGGGACATCTGGAATTCGCTGCCGCCGCTGGTGCAGTACCTGACGATCGTTACGTGGAAGATCCTGTTCGTCATGATAGGCGTGATATTGATCGTCGCGTTCTCGACCTACTTCGAGCGCAAAGTCATCGGTAGCATGCAGGCCCGTGTCGGGCCTAATCGAGTTGGGCCGCTCGGGCTCGGGCAGCCCTTCGCCGATGTCATCAAGCTGCTCATCAAAGAGGTGGTCATTCCATCTCAATCGAGCAAGTTCCTGTTTGTCATCGCGCCGCTGCTCACGCTCATCCCCGCGTTAGCTGCGTGGGCCGTGATCCCGCTGAACGACTGGTACGTCATTGCGGACATCAACGCCGGACTGCTCTACGTTCTGGCTCTGACATCGATCGGCGTTTACGGAGTCATACTCGCCGGTTGGGCGACAAATTCGAAGTACGCATTTCTCGGCGCGATGCGTTCGGCTGCGCAAATCGTCGCTTACGAAATCGCGATGGGCTTCGCGCTGGTCGGGATTCTGATGGCTGCAGGCAGCCTGAATCTCGGCGATATCGTCAGGGCACAGGCCGGCGGCTTCAGTCACTGGTTCTTGCTGCCGTTATTTCCGTTGTTTCTCGTGTACTGGATATCCGGAGTCGCCGAGACCAATCGTGCGCCCTTCGATGTCGCAGAAGGCGAGTCCGAGATCGTCGCTGGTTTCCACGTGGAATACTCGGGCGTCGCGTTCGCGCTGTTCTTCCTGGCGGAATACGCCAATATGGTGTTGATATCGTCACTGACTGCGATCTTCTTTTTGGGTGGCTGGGCATCGCCGTTCGAGGGTTTGTCGTTCCTGTCACCACTCGCGAATATTCCGATTATCGGTCTGCTAGTGGTTGGGGGGCTTCACTGGCTGTTCATCAAGATGGCCTTTTTCATGTACACCTTCTTCTGGCTTCGGGCGACCTTCCCGCGTTATCGCTATGACCAGATCATGCGACTCGGATGGAAGGTCTTTATACCGGTGACGATACTCTGGATCGCCGTTGAAGGCGTGATGGCGTGGTTCGAAGTCGGGCCGTGGGCCGGACTGACTGGTTAGGGGCAAATAGCGATGAATCGAGTAATCAGCTACATAAAGACATTTGCCCTGTGGGAACTCCTGAAAGGTCTGTCGGTCACGCAGCGCAACTTCTTCAGGAAAAGCGTCACACTCGAATACCCGGATGAGAAGACACCGCAGTCGCCGCGCTTTCGTGGCTTGCACGCATTGCGGCGTTATCCCAACGGTGAGGAGCGATGCATTGCCTGCAAGCTTTGCGAGGCGGTATGTCCGGCGCTCGCGATCACGATCGAATCAGATGTCAGCAATGACGGAACGCGCCGGACGACGCGTTACGACATCGATCTGTTCAAGTGCATCTATTGCGGCTTCTGTGAGGAGGCGTGCCCCGTCGATGCAATTGTCGAGACACGCCTGCACGAATACCACATGGAAGTCCCGGGTGAAAACATCATGACCAAGGACAAGCTTCTTGCGATCGGCGAGAAGTACGATGCAATGATCTCCGCGGACAAAGCGGCAGACGCGAAATACAGATAGGGCGAACGATGTTATTTCACGCATTCCTGTTCTATACCTTTGCGGCCGTTCTGATCGGCGCGGCGTGCGGCGTTATCTTTTCAAGAAACCCCGTTCACGCCATCATGTTCCTGGTCCTGGCCTTCTTCCAAAGCGCCATGTTGTGGCTATTGGCCGAGGCTGAATTCCTGGCGATAGTCCTCGTGCTTGTTTACGTCGGCGCCGTGATGGTGTTGTTCCTGTTCGTCGTCATGATGCTCGACATCAATGTGGAGGCGATTCGGCGCGGCATGACGCGTTATGCCTCGTTAGGCATTGCGGTCGCCCTGATTATGGCGTTCCAACTGGTGCAACTGATCTGGCTGCGGAGCGGCACAGAGACTCTGCCGGGTGCTTTCGAGGCCTACCCCGAGGGCTATTCGAACACCAAAGCGCTGGGTTCGGTTCTGTACACGGAGCACGTTTATGCCTTCGAAATCGCGGCAGTTGTTCTGCTGCTGGCAATCGTGGCAGCAATTACGCTGACCATGCGCAAGCGGCCCGGCCTGAAAGTCCAGAATATCTCGGCGCAAGTGGCCGTGAAGGCGAAAGACCGCATTCGTGTGGTCAAGATGAACTCGGAGAAAAAACGGTGATCGGCTTGCAGCACTACCTGACGATTTCGGCGATGCTGTTCGTATTGAGCATAGCCGGCATTGTCATTAATCGACGCAATCTGATCTTGTTGCTCATGTGCATTGAGTTGATGCTGCTGGCCGTCAATTTCAATTTCATCGCATTTTCACGACACCTTGGCGATGACACCGGACAGGTGTTCGTCTTCTTCATCCTGACAGTTGCGGCCGCAGAAGCTGCAATCGGCCTTGCGATACTCGTCGTGTTATTCCGCAACCGGCGTTCTATCAATGTTCAAGAGCTGAATACGATGAAGGGCTAGGACGGATGTATAACTACTACCTGGCAATCGTGCTTGCGCCGCTTGCAGCCGCTATTGTCGCCGGCTTATTCGGTTCAACTATCGGCAGGGCCGGTGCGCACTGGATTACGATTGTGGCGGTCGGCGTGTCGTGCGCGCTGTCACTGCTTGTCCTCAACAACATGTTCTGGGGGGGGTACGAGTCTGAAAACATTTCCGTTTACACATGGGCTGTAACGGACGGGCTACGTATGGAAGTCGGTTTCCTGGTCGATCGTCTGACTGCATTGATGATGGCGGTCGTCACATTCGTGTCGCTGATGGTTCACGTATACACAATCGGCTACATGCACGACGATCCGGGCTATCAACGCTTCTTCAGTTACATCTCGCTATTCACGTTTTCGATGTTGATGCTGGTCATGTCGAACAACTTCCTGCAGCTGTTTTTCGGCTGGGAAGCGGTCGGGCTGATGTCTTATCTGCTGATCGGATTCTGGTTCAAGCGTGAGTCGGCGATCTTCGCCAACCTGAAGGCCTTTCTGGTGAATCGTGTCGGCGATTTCGGCTTCATCCTGGGCATCGCGGGCGTTGTGATGTTCACCGGTTCGCTTGATTACGCCGAAGTGTTTGCAAGCGCCGATAGTGTTGCTGCACAGAATATCGAAGTATTTTCCGGATCGCCGTGGAACGCCATGACACTCGTCTGCATCCTGTTGTTCATCGGTGCGATGGGTAAGTCGGCGCAGGCGCCGCTGCATGTCTGGCTGCCTGATTCGATGGCGGGTCCGACCCCGATCTCGGCGCTGATCCATGCCGCCACCATGGTGACGGCCGGTATCTTCATGGTTGCGCGCATGTCGCCGTTATTTGAACTGTCCGAGACCGCGCTAGCCGTCGTCATCGTGATCGGCGCGATCACCGCATTTTTCACGGGTCTGCTGGGTATCGTGCAGAACGACATCAAGCGCGTAATCGCGTATTCGACGCTGTCACAACTCGGCTACATGACCGTTGCGCTCGGCGCTTCGGCTTACGGCGCTGCGATATTCCACCTGATGACGCACGCCTTCTTCAAGGCCTTGCTGTTTCTCGCTGCGGGCTCGGTAATTATCGCGCTGCATCACGAGCAGGATATCCGCAAGATGGGCGGCTTACGCAAATACATGCCGATCACCTATTGGACTGCGCTAATCGGTTCGCTTGCTTTGATCGGTTTCCCGGGCAGCAGTGGCTTCTTCTCCAAGGACCTGCTGATCGAGGCCGTCAGGGAGTCGCACTGGCACGGGCAGGGCGCGGTGTACTGGATCGCCTACCTGAGCGTGCTGCTCGGCGTGTTCGTGACCGCACTGTATTCCTTCCGCATGTTCTTCCTGGTGTTTCACGGCGAGGAGCGCATGGATGCCGAGACCAGGTCGCACGTGCACGAGACATCGGCGGTTGTCACGGTGCCGCTGATATTGCTCGCAATTCCATCCGCAGCAATAGGTTGGTTCACAGTCCAAGACGTTCTGTTCGACAATTACTTCGGCGATTCGATTGTTGTTAATTCCGCTCATGATGTTCTCGGGCACATGGGCGAGGCGTTCCACGGCTCGATGGCGTTGTTCCTGCACTCGGTGCAGACGCCGGTATTCTGGCTCGCTGCGGCCGGCGCTTTCACCGCCTGGTTCCTGTACCTGAAACGGCCGGACATTCCTGCGACGATCAAAGACAGGGTGTCGGGCCTCTACAACCTGCTCGACCGCAAGTACTACATGGACGATCTGTACATCAAGGGCTTCGCGGCGGGCGGGCGCTCGATCGGCAATATGTTATGGCATGTGGGAGACGAGGTCGTTATCGACGGCCTCATCGTCAACGGCACAGCAAACACGATCGGCAAACTGGCCGGCGTGATGCGACAAATACAGACCGGTTATCTGTACACCTACGCGTTTGCGATGATCATCGGGCTGACCATGCTGCTCAGCTGGCTGATCTGGTTCAGGTAGGTCAGGGACGAGCATGGACTTTTCACAGAACATCCTGAGTATCCTGATCTGGTTGCCGATCGCAGGCGGATTATTGCTGTTGGCGATCGGTGACGACAACGATGTGCAGTCGTCACGATCCATGACGATGCGTATCGTCGCGCTGGGCATGTCTGCACTTACTTTCATCGTCAGCATCGCCCTGTACAAATGGTTCGATAACGGCACCTCGGCAATGCAGTTCGTCGAGCGGGTCAGCTGGATCCCCGCGCTGGATGTTTACTACTACCTCGGGATCGATGGCATTTCGGCGCCGTTAATCCTCTTGACGACCTTTATCACGCCGTTGGTAGTCATCGCCGGTTGGGACTCGATCAAGGTACGGCCAGCACAATATTTCGCGGCATTCCTGATTCTCGAAGGCCTCATGATCGGCGTCTTCGCCGCGCTCGATGGACTCCTGTTCTACGTGTTCTGGGAAGCCATGCTGGTGCCGATGTTCCTGATTATCGGCGTTTGGGGCGGTGCAAGACGCATTTACGCGACGCTCAAGTTCTTCTTGTACACGTTTCTCGGTTCGGTTCTGATGCTGGTCGCGTTCATTTACCTGTACGGCCTAACCGGCAGCTTCGACCTGTTCGAGTTCATGAATGTGCCGCTGGGTATGACGGCACAACGACTGATCTTCATCGCCTTCTTGCTTGCGTTTGCAGTCAAGGTGCCGATGTGGCCGGTACACACCTGGCTTCCGGATGCGCACGTCGAAGCGCCAACGGGTGGTTCGGTGATCCTGGCAGCCATCATGTTGAAAATGGGCGGCTATGGTTTTGTGCGCTTGTCATTGCCGATCGTCCCCGACGGCAGTGCCTATTTCGCCGGATTGATCATCGCATTGTCGCTGATCGCGATTGTCTACATTGGCTTTGTTGCGCTGATGCAAAAGGACATGAAGAAGCTGATCGCGTACTCGTCCATCGCTCACATGGGCTTTGTCACACTGGGCTTTTTCCTGCTCTGGTCCATCAGCTCTGGAACTGGGGCAGGGCTCGGGGCGACCGGCGGCATGGTGCAAATGGTGTCACACGGCCTGATCTCCGGCGCGATGTTCCTTTGCGTCGGCGTACTCTATGACCGCATGCACAGCCGTCAGATCGCCGATTACGGTGGCGTCGCCAATACGATGCCGAAGTTTGCAGCGTTCATGGTCCTGTTTTCGATGGCCAATGCGGGACTGCCGGGGACTTCCGGGTTCGTTGGTGAGTTCATGGTGATTATCGCGAGCTTCAAGGCGAATTTCTGGTATGCGTTCCTGGCCGCGACGACCCTGGTTCTCGGTGCTGCGTATACGCTGTGGATGGTCAAGCGGGTTATTTACGGCGAGGTGGCGAATGACAAGGTGGCGGACCTTGAGGATCTGAACCAGCGCGAGTTCTTCGTGCTGGCCGTACTGGCGTTTGCTGTCCTGCTTATCGGTCTGTGGCCGGCACCGCTGGTTGACATGATGAACGTCACGATCGAACACCTTATGCAACAAATTGGGCAGTCCAAGCTGTGACAGGATTCTTATGGAATTGACGGACTACATATCGGCCGCACCGGAAATGACCCTGTTGGGTCTGATCTGCGTCGTGCTGATTGCTGACCTGTTTGTCGAAGACGAGCGTCGCATGCTGACGTTCTGGATGAGCATAGCGGCGCTCGTGATTACTGGCTGGTCGTTGCTTGCGACGGCTCCCGTCGATCGGGTTGTGGTTTTCAGTGGCAGCTACGTGAGCGACCCGCTGTCTCAGATTCTCAAGATAACAGCGGTGGGATTTGTCGCGTTGGCTTTCTTGTACGCACGCGATTATCTCAGAGCGAATGGCCTGCACAAGGGCGAGTTCTACACCCTTGGCCTGTTTGGTTTGCTCGGCATGATGATCATGATCTCGGCTAACAGCCTGCTGACGATGTACCTGGGCCTGGAAACGCTCGCGCTGTCACTGTATGCATTGGTTGCGATCGACCGCGACAATGCGACCTCAGCAGAGTCGGCAATGAAGTATTTCGTGCTCGGAGCGATCGCATCGGGTGCCTTGCTGTACGGAATTTCGTGGATCTATGGCGTGACCGGCACGCTCAAGTTCGAGGAGATCGCCACAGCGATCGCGGCTGACCCCGGCTTGAACAGCTTACCGTTGTGGTTCGGCCTGGCATTCGTGATCGTCGGAATCGCATTCAAGTTCGGTGCTGTACCGTTTCATATGTGGTTGCCTGACGTTTACCAGGGCGCCCGAACGCCGGTTACCTTGTACCTCGCGTCGGCACCGAAACTGGCGGCGCTGGCGTTGACACTGCGAATTCTCGTCGACGGTCTCGGCGGTCTTCACGATGTCTGGTCCGACATGATCATGGTAGTCGCAGTTTTATCCCTGCTCGTCGGTAACGTGATTGCGATCGCGCAGACGAACATCAAGCGCATGCTCGGTTATTCGACCATCGCGCACGTCGGTTTCATATTGCTTGCCGTATTTTGCGGAACTGACAAAGGCTACGCAGCCGCGCTGTTTTACACACTGACTTACATCGTCGCTGCGGCGGGTGCCTTCGGAATTGTCATTCTGCTCAGTCGGCGCGGCTTCGAGGCCGACAACATCAGTGACTTCAAGGGGCTCAACGCCCGCAGCCCCTGGTTTGCGCTGATGATGATGTTCCTGATGCTGAGCTTCACCGGCGTGCCTCCCTTTATCGGATTTTTCGGGAAGTTGAATGTCATTGACGCGGTTCTGAGTTCCGGCTACACGGGCCTGGCGATCCTGATGGTCCTGGCAGCAGTTGTTGGTGCCTTCTATTACCTGCGGGTGATCTGGTACATGTATTTCGAGCCCGCCGAAGATCAGGCTGTGCTGCAGGCGAGCCCGGATACGCGATTGCTGCTGAGTGCCAATGGCGTAGCCGTTCTGGCCCTGGGGATCGTTCCAGGCTGGCTGTGGGCACTTTGTACGCAGATAGCCTTGTCAATGCGCTGACTTGCCAGTAGTATGCGCTCCTGCCGATGCGGGGTGGAGCAGTCTGGCAGCTCGTCGGGCTCATAACCCGAAGGTCGCAGGTTCAAATCCTGCCCCCGCTACCAGAAAAACCTGCGGCTCCGACGGCTCTCGACATGAGGGCCTCGGAGCCGTTTTCGTATCTGGCTACCAACCCCCCGTCCGACTCCGGGCAAAGCCGAATAGGTCCTAGTAGATCCCGCAAGATGACCCGCGCCTTGGCGACCTCGCGCGGGTTGTCACTGAGGCCCTTCTTGATTTGCCTCCGGTAGACGTCGGCCAGCTTCGGCAGAGCGACCAAGATCTTCGCCGACTGCCTAGCGGCTGGCTGTGCATCCAGAATGTCCTGGCGTTTCGACTCGGCGACCTCCAGCGCTGCAGCAATCTCGTCAGGCTCAAAATCGTCATCGCCGGCAGTGAGGCGATCACGCAGTCGTTCAATGCGGGCATCTATCTTCTCGACCTCGGCAGGCGTCGATTTCTCGGCGAGATTCTCGTAGTGCTCACGCACCTGGCGCTCGATCTCTCTAGCCATCTCTTTCGCTCGTTCCGGCTCGAGCAGGCGTGCAACGACGCTTCCCAAGATCTTGTCTTCGATCACGTCACGTCGAACACCGACCCGGTTGTTGCAAGCATCGCCGCCGGCTTTCCCGGAACACTGGTGGCTTGTTGCGCCAGTCAGGATGTAGTTGGCGCCGCACTCATTGCATTTTAAGAGGCCGGAGAGCAGGTATTTCGATCTACCTCCGCGCCGAAGCCCGGAGCTCGAGTTGGTACCTTCTTCGAAGCGTCGCTCTGATGCCGCGAACAGCTCGTCGGGGACGATTCGCAACTTTTCGTCGTGGTGACGCTCCCATTCAGACTTGGACCTCGGGTGACATTTGCGAACACCGGTATCCGGGTCCTTGGTCCATTGCGTCTTGTTCCAAGTTAGCTCGCCCTTGTAACGCTCATTCTTCAGGATTGACCGGATACCGCTGGCCATCCACCCCTTGCGGGGTCACTCCACTCACACAAAAGAGTCTCCGGTATACCCGGGGCGGTTCAATGCCTACCGGGGCGAGATCGATCAGGCCTTCGACTGGTTGGATCGGGCCTACGACAACCGCGACAATGGACTGCCTAACGCGGGAGTGACTCCTCTGCTAGTTAATCTCCACGACAACCCACGCTGGGTACCCTTCCTCGACAAGATGGGGTTGCCGCATTAGACGTGTGTGAAACGACCGCTTGTGGCCGAGACGCGACGATTGCATTGAACTGCTAGAATCGTCTCTTGATGACGAAGCAGACGGTCGACATTCTGTGATAAAGCGCGCTTTATTCGTCGTTATATTGGCCAATACGCTGACGGCATGCGATCCGATTCCTACACGCGCCCCATGCAATTTGCCCTATATTCGATCGGACCTACCCTCCGAGGCCGTGAGTACGGTCAGCACTTTGAGCTATTTCGCTGATGAGTGTCCAGTTCCGATTGCGGAAAAGTCGCACTTCGAAAGGGACTGGGGGATTTTGACACTAGAGTGGCACGGCTCACCGCATCGGCTGTGGATGCATGCTGTATCAACAGCAGGGAGACACTTCGAAATTTCCGGCGACGGTGTCACGAACACGGACACTTCTTTTTTGGGCGATAGGTATACGGCCGTGAAGAGATTTGATGGACAAACGTATATTGATGCCAATGTCAGCACTAGTTTTGTACTGGAGATCAGAACAGATGACGGCACGCTTGCCGAGCGGATCGAACTTGATTACGACACATTGAAGTGTGTCTGCGCGGAATACGACAGCCTCTAATACTCTCTCCCACCGGCTGGTATTGGCCGATTCTGTTGAAAAACTCGTTGTTGAAGCCGCTGTTGTTGCCGCGATTTTCTCGATGCGAGCTTCCTGATCCGGCGTTGCCGGATTTTTCGTTTTCTAGCGGCGTTTCAGTGCGTTCATTCGGTTGGTTTTGCTCAAGCTACTGCCATTTTGCGGATTCCAGGCGGACCTGTCCCCAGGACTTTGGCCATGCGTCTTAAGTTCTGTGCGGTCGCGGTGAGCAGGAACTCGTCCTGAGCACCGCTCATGCCACGTAATCGTAAGCGGTCCACCTTCAGGATGCGCTTCATGTGGGCAAACAGCATCTCCACTTGTTTCCTCTGGCGACGCGTTCGCCGATAGGCCGGTGTCTTTCGGATCGCCCGAGCAACATCTCGTGCCGGCTCGTGCACGCTTCGCGTGATCTTGCGGTAATCGGTGCTCGGACAGCACTGTTCTTTCATCGGGCAAGCATCGCAGTCCTGTTTTCTGGACCGGTACTTGATCTCGTTGGCCTTGGTAACGCCGGTGCGCGGCTTGTTGAAGTTACGCCAGAAGCGTCGCAGCTCCTTGCCGCTCGGACAGGTGTAGCTGTCGGTCTGTTCGTCGTACATGAAGTTGGAACGGCCGAAGCGACCTGCCATCTCATTACCGCGGTCCCACACCGGCACATGCGGTTCGATGCCGGCCTCGTTCACCATCCAGCCAAGGAACTCGGCGGTACCGTAAGCCGTGTCGCCGATCAGCCTCTTCACCTCGATACCGAAGCGATCCTGCACCCGTTCGATCATGGTCTTGGTGGACCAGACCTCCGGTGTTCTCAGCGCCGGCGTCGCTTCAACATCGACGATAATGCCGTTGTCGGTGTCCACCAGGTAGTTGGTCGAGTACGCGTAGTACGCCGGCCCGCCTAATACGGCGGTCCAGCGCGCCATCGGGTCGGTCTGCGAGACCTTCTTCGGCGGTGTTGCCGGCGCACCGTCAGCCGCAATCGAGTCCAGGTACTCGTTGATGGCGCGGCTGCCGCCGCCCCAGTCATCATCGTCCTCCTGATGCTTCTGCTTGCTGGCATCGGCCCTCACCACCGAGGCATCGACAGCAAAGCCTTCAGCACCGATCAGGCCTTCTTCCATGCAGCGCTTCAGGACTTGTTCGAAGACAAAGCGGAACACCTCCGAGTCGCGGAACCGGCCATGCCGGTTCTTCGAGAAGGTCGAGTGGTCCGGCACCTTGTCCGTAATCTTGAGCTTGCAAAACCAGCGGTACGCCAGGTTCATCGTCACTTCGTAGCACAGCTGCCGTTCCGAGCGGATGCCGCAGCAATAGCCGATCAGCAGCATGCGGATCATCAGCTCGGGATCGATCGAGGGCCGGCCCGTGTGGCTGTAGAACGGCGCGAGGTGCTCGCGCAGGTTGGAAAGATCGAGAACGCGGTCAATGTCGCGAAGCAGGTGATCTTGCGGGACTATCTCGTCGAGATTGAACGCGTAAAACAGCTCGTCCTGCGGCTTGTCGTTGCTACCCATCATTGATGAAGCGCTCCGGCAATCAACACAACGCGATTATCTCATCGATGTAAGATCAGCAGGAGTTTTTCAACAGAATCGGCCACAAGCGGCCAGTCAAAACCGCGCTTGCACAGCGGGCTGGGCTTTGGGAAGCATTGCCATCGCAAATTGAATGACAGTGCTGCTCGTGTTAAACATTTCTACCGCTTGAACTTTTTTGGAGACGCGTCATGGACCGATTCACCGGCGGTTGCCTGTGCGGCAATGTGCGAATTGTGGCGACGGGGCGCCCATACCGGGTTGGTCTTTGTCACTGTCTCGACTGCCGCAAGCATCATGGGGCTCTTTTTCACGCCTCCGCAATATTTCCTCAGGATGCAGTGACGATCGAGGGCGAAACAAGCGACTACGCCGGTCGATGTTTCTGTCCCCGCTGCGGCTCGTCCGTTTTCGGACGCAGCGCAGACGAAATCGAAGTGAACTTGGGATCCCTGGATGCCCCTGACCAATTGATGCCGACCTACGAAAGCTGGATAGTGCGTCGGGAGTCTTGGTTGCCGCCGTTTCCGCTCACGAGACGATACGACCGCAATCGTGATCATACGGGTCGCTTTGAGGAGTAGGTCGCACGAACGGCCGCGAGAAACGTTAGACTTCTACTCGCCCGCCGAGAAGTTTGCGGAATGTGTTGCATCGACCGGTTGAAGTCGCAGTCACGAGCCGTCATATTACCTCAGATTTTTCGAGCAGCTGCTATGCGAAGCGAAGCAGTCGCTCAGTTAGGTCCCAGGCGAGCGTCTCAGAACGGCCAGGAGCGGCCACCGGGAGCGATGCGTCACTCCTACCGGAGGTCGTTTTGCAGGTCCTCCAGGAAACTACTTAGCAGAGCAGACCAGAACTTGTCCTGGTCGCCCCGACTCCTGTCCATTGACAACATCACCCCCTCTGACTTGGCACTGCCGGCGATGACTGTCTTGCCGGTGCGGTCAAACATGGTGATCTCGCCCTTGAGCGCAATATTCTTATCGTCGAAGACGCTCCTGTGGCCGAGCACTCCGACGGTGTCGTGGGCGTTCGCATGCTCGAATTCGATGAGCATGACCGCATCGACGCCCAATGCCTCACACAGCGCCACGGCATTCTTCTTCTTGAGCTTCACCTCCCGATAACCTTTCGGGAAATACCAGTTCCGGCCTAGCTTTTTTGACGGATCCTTGGTCGAGGACTGGTAGAACTCGTTGGCAAGCACATCCTCCCGCGGGATGATGTTGAAAGTCCCCAGAGCCTGCACGGCCTCGAGTACGCGCTCGTCCGCAACCTCCATCATGGCGTATTCGGAATCGTCCTCATGCATTGGGACATGGCGCCAAAAGGAATAGCCGACCATGGCCACCGTCCGTATCTGCGACAAATCGCCTTTAACCTTGACCTTGGCACCGGCGTCGGCGCTCAGAATTGTGATGGCGAAGATGCTGGCAATTACCTGCAGCAACACTCTGTTCATGGCGAGACCCCCATCTCGTAAGGCGAAATTGACCGCTTGGCCAACGCCGCGGCAGCTCCGCACCATACGCGACAACATTGCAAATGGATAGGTATCAGTATTACCTGCGGGTTTCAGAGCGCCAGCAGCGAGCACTGACTCCGCCAGCGATTCTCGGAGATCCGGATGAATCGGCACCCGTTAGTGGATGTTCGGTCAAACGAAATTGGGAGAAATTGACTGTCCGCTAAGTGGAGTTACCAGGATTTCGTGGACACTATATCTCACTTGTCCCAAGAACAAGGAGTGACAGATGTCCAGAGCAGCTCGAAGTGTTCGGCGAAAGTACGAATTCATCAAAGCGAACCAGAAA
>Ga0224512_10001255_pt1 | contig 24889 bp, 13 predicted proteins | sample SF_May12_sed_USG_4_FD_169103 | JGI IMG/M metagenome (GOLD analysis project Ga0224512, IMG submission 169103) | Sediment microbial communities from San Francisco Bay, California, United States - SF_May12_sed_USGS_13 | ecosystem: Environmental > Aquatic > Marine > Sediment | place: USA... | reverse complement strand
ATTGGTTTGTTGCTGCCGCGGTTTCGCATGCGTTCAGAAAACCCACGCAATCCGAAGCTCGAATTCGGTATAAACCTGCGGACCGCCGAGGATATTGTGCTGAAACCGGAATTGCGCCACTAGTGTCATGCAACTTTATCACACACTGATCGATTTGCTCGCCGATGCGCGCGACAAGAATCGCCAGATTCGATTCATCGACGGTGAACAGGAAGAAAGCGTCGTCACGTTCGCCGATCTGTGGGAACGATCAGTCGCGTTGCTCGGGGAACTCCAGGCTCGTGGCATGGAGTCTGGTGACGAACTCGTGATCTTCAGCAAGTCGAACGAGAGCTTCGTCATCGCCTACTGGGCCGCAGTACTCGGCGGCATCATCCCGGTTCCGGTTGCCGTCGGAATCAGTGATGAGCATCGCCATAAACTATTCCGAATACTGCGCCAGCTAGAACATGCGACGCTGTTTACCGACTCGGACCTGCTCGGACGATTGCTTGGGTTTGCAAAAAACCGCGGGCTCACGGAAATGCTCCGGATACTTGAATCACGCACGACCCTGATCACGGATGTCGCTGCTGTAGGGGCGGGCATGCTCTATTCCGCGACGCCCGATGACATGGCTTTCATTCAGTATTCGTCTGGATCGACGAGCGATCCGAAGGGCGTGTGCCTCACACACAGAAACCTGTGTGTCAACATTCGCGCGATTATCGAAAGCACAGGTTGGTCTGCACGTGACCAAAGCCTCAGCTGGATGCCTTTGACGCACGATATGGGACTGATCGGTTACCACTTGAGTGTCATGGCTGCCGGCATGGATCACGCGGTGATGGATACCAACGTTTTTGTGCGCCGGCCTTTGCTATGGATGACCAAAGCGGCCGAATTGCGGGCAACACAATTGTGTTCGCCGAATTTCGGGTATAAACATTTTCTCAAGCTTTTTGCGCGCAAGGGCTTGCCTGAGCTCGACTTGTCCTGCGTCGAGCTGATATTGAATGGCGCAGAGCCAATATCCTACGAACTCTGCGAGGAGTTTCTGGCCCGATTGGCTCCGTTCGGCCTTAAACGGTCCGCAATGTTCCCGGTCTATGGACTTGCCGAAGCGACGGTGGGTGTCTCGCTCCCACAACCGGGCAGCGAGTACTCGCGCATCATCGTGCATCGTCACAGCCTTCGGGTTGGCGATGCCTACGAAACGGCTGATCCGGGTGATGCGGACGCCGTGAGCTTCGTCAAAGTCGGCAGGGCCATTCGCGACGTCGAGATTCGCCTCGTCGATGACGCCGACCGCGAACTCGAGGAAGGCAAAGTGGGTCATATCCAGTTGCGTGGTGCGAGCGTGACCGAACAGATTTATGGCGACGAAGCAGCAACGGCCGCACTGTTCACCGATGACGGCTGGCTGCGCACGGGCGATTGCGGCGTCTTCGTTGCCGGCGACCTCGTTATCACAGGTCGCTCGAAAGACATCATCATCGTCAACGGCCAGAATTACTATCCGCACGATATCGAGGACGTCGCGGCAGGTGTCGACGGACTCGAACTCGGTAAAGTCGTGGTCGCCGGTGCAAAGACAGAACGAAGTCGGACTGAAGAGCTGCTTGTGTTCGTGCTTTACCGCCAGGACCTCGGCAGTTTTACGAAGTTGGCGGATGCGGTGCGCTTGAGAATCGGCGAGCAAACGGGCCTCGAGGTCGACCACGTCATACCGGTGCCCAGAGTTCCGAAAACGACGAGCGGCAAAGTTCAGCGCGCGGTGCTGCTGGAGGCATATCTGGACGGCGAGTTCGACGACGTTCTGCGAGAACTCTATCCGCCGGCCGAAGCCATCGCGACCGACACGGATCCGCTGGTTGCAGAACTCGAACTCATTTGCCGCGAGTTTTCGAAAGAGCGCAGTATCGGCCCGGATGATAACCTGTTCGAGGTGGGCCTCAGTTCCCTGACGCTGACCGAAATCGTACTCGCAATCGATGAGCGCTATCCCGGCCGACTCGATATTAGTGACCTGTTTGACTATCCGACGCTGCGGGAAATTGCAGTGTTCCTGAGACGCTGATGACACCGCCGAGGTCTTTACGATGACATATGCACGAATCGCCGGCACCGGAAGTTATCTGCCTGTGAAAGTGGTAACGAACCATGATCTCGAGAGGACCCTGGACACAACTGATGCGTGGATTCGCGAACGCACCGGAATTCATCGGAGGCATATCGCCGCAGAGGATGAGACCTGTTCGGACATGGGTGTCGAAGCCGCGCACCGAGCCGTCGAAATGGCCGGAATCGATATCGCTGATATCGACCTGATCATCGTCGGCACGACGACGCCGGACAAAGTCTTCCCGAGCACGGCGTGCATCATTCAGCGGCGACTGGGCATACACGGGTGTGCAGCGTTTGACGTACAGGCCGCATGCTCCGGCTTCGTGTATGCGATGGATATCGCGGACCGGTTCATCAAGACGGGTGCGGCACGAGTCGCCCTGATCATCGGCAGTGAGACACTGTCGCGAATTACCAATTGGCAGGATCGGGCAACGGCGGTGTTGTTCGGTGATGGGGCGGGCGCCGTTGTGTTGACGGCCGGCCAGGATCCGGGCGTGCTCGCGACGCATATCCACGCGGATGGCCAGTACGAGGATCTGCTTGAGGTGCCGCAGGGCATTTCGCAGGGCTTTGACACCGTACGCGCCAATGAGGCGTACATACAGATGAACGGCAATGCGGTGTTTCGTCGCGCCGTTGCGACGCTCGACTCAATGGCGCGCGAGACCCTGACAGGCCACGATATCGAGCAAAGCGATATCGACTGGCTGATTCCGCATCAGGCAAACCTGCGCATCATCCAGGCGGCCGCGAAAAAACTTGATTTGCCGATGGAGCGGGTGGTCGTCACGGTGGACGAGCACGCGAACACGTCAAGCGCCTCGATTCCGCTCGCGCTGGACGTCGCGGTGCGTGACGGGCGTATCCAGCGTGGCCAGATGCTGCTGTTCGAAGCCTTTGGTGCCGGATTCACCTGGGGTTCCGCGCTGTTGCGCTACTGATCAAGCGGCCTGGCCGTGGCGGCCCAGCGCGTCATCAGGGCGGGCCTCAGCTGACTTAAGGTTGTTCCTAGTATAACTGTGTTACCTACTGTTTTATCTGGTTTAAATAGGCAAAATTGGATTTGGCCGGCTCGCGTTACTGCGACACACAAGCGCAGGCGCGTTGCTGAAGCTGCCTGGACCGCGCAGAACCCGCGCGTAGTTGACATAAAGTTATAATAATCAGGATATTGAGGCGTTTTTGTGGGATTTGGTTCACACTTTTTCGAGATTCCGGTCTCTATACTGCTGGAAAACGACCTGTCGCCAATGAGCGACAGGCACGGCAAACCCACTGGCATGGACACTCTAATAAATATGGATACACCGCTTTCACAGTCATGCACATCACTGAAACTCGAAGAGATTCAGAAGCGCTGCGGGGAACTGCTCGAGAAACCCGATGAACTTGCCGAGCTGACGCTCGAAGAGCCCGTATCGTTCGAAAACTCGAACGATCCCTACAATCGGATCTAGACGTGATGGCTGACTGGACCTAAAAAGCCCGAACTCGGAATCGGCCCCGGGTCGCCGATACGCATGCACGTGCTTGCGTGCTGTTCGAGCGGCCCGTAACCGTGGCCTGACTGGCGGGTCAACTCAGCTCAATTCGGTTCGTAGCCGATTTCTTACCGGCTGGCGAATTCGCCACAGCGTCGCTGTGCATGTCGCGCATCAGCTTCAGACGCCACAACCAGATCCCAACAACCATCAGCGCCGCCAGCGGTAGGGCGTTGCGCGGTCGTAACAATACAAGGAAATCGTAGATTCCGTGCAGCATAGCGGCGATCGTGACGCCCACCGCGGTTGCCCGCATGACTGATCGGCGGCGCAACTGCGCCTGGCAGATCCAGTAACCCCAGATCGATGCGAACAGGATGTGCACGACCGGACCCACGAAGCCTCGTGCCAGTGCCTCCCATGGCGTCAGGTAGTCCAGGTACTGCCAGTTTTCGACAGCTGCGTACCCAAGCGCAATGAACGACGCATAAATGAATCCGTCCAGCGGCTCATTCAGCTCCCGGAGTCGAATCACAACGAGGATGAATGGCAGCGCCTTGGCAAGTTCCTCGATCGGGCCGATCGCAAGAATCGTGTAAGCAAGCAACCCCAGCGGATTAGATTCTGCAAGAGCACCGGCATCGAAGCGCAGGCCGACTGGCTCCAGGGCAAGATAGCCGAGCTGCGACAATCCGGCTGCGAGCATGCCGAGGCAAAACGCCGCAAGCAGATGCGTGACGGGCTCGGGAAGGTGCCGATCCTTGTGATAGTGGTAGCCGACCCAGAACACTATCGGGATGAAGATCGGCAGAGTGAGGAGTACCTGCTGCATGTTGTCATTATGAGCGCCTGGTTACTGAGGGGCCGCAACCCGGATCACATATTCACCCGCCCTGTATCACGATTGCGGCAGTGATAACATTCAGCGTTTCCGGACCACAGGCACAGGGGGGCGCGGTGATCGACCTCACATTGGACGGCACGCTGCCGTCGATCGGGTGCCGATCCGCCTGTGCCGCTGCACAACGCGGGGCCGGCCTAGTTGTTTATGCTCACGGGTCGATCGTGTGGATAAGTTTCGACTAACGAGGACACCGGCCGTCGATACCCTGCGGATTTCGCGTAAGGGGACGGCACTGCTACGTCGACCGCTGTACAACAAGGGTACGGGCTTCACGGCAGAGGAACGCCGCCGCCTCGATCTCGAAGGCCTGCTGCCCGCGCAACACAACGACATCGAGACACAGGCGGACCGAATCTACCGGTCTATCTGTTTCAATCCGGATCCGGTCGGTCGGCATATCGATCTGTCGCTGCTGCAAAATCGAAATGAGCACCTGTTTTACAAGGTGTTGAGCCTGCATCTCGAAGAGCTGATGCCGATCATCTATACGCCGACCGTCGGTGCAGCCTCGCAGCATTTTTCACGGGTGTATCGCCGCGCTCGCGGCCTGTTTATCACGCCGCTGCACGCCGGGCGCATTGAAGAGGTCATGCGCAACGGCGCGCCCTTTGAGGATACCCGACTCATGGTCGTAACCGATAACGAGGCGATTCTCGGTATCGGTGACCAGGGCGCCGGCGGCATGGCGATCAGCATCGGCAAGCTCGCCCTGTACGTGGCGGGCGCGGGTATCCATCCGTCACAGACGCTGCCGATCAGCCTCGATGTCGGAACCGACAATCAGCAATTGCTCGATGATCCGCTGTACCTGGGCTGGCCGCATCGACGCCTTCGGGGCGCGGAATACCTCGCCATCCTCGACGAATTCGTCGACGCGGCGCACAGCGTATTTCCGAACATCGTGATTCAGTGGGAGGACTTTCGGAAAGACAATGCGCTGCGCATTCTCGACCGATACCAGGACTCTGTGCCCTCGTTCAACGATGATATCCAGGGTACCGGTGCGGTCGCCGCGGCATGCGTACTCGGCGCCTGTCGCATCACGGGCGGAGACTTCCGGGATTCCAGAATTCTCGTCTTCGGAGCCGGCGCCGCGGGACTCGGCATCGCACGCTTGTTGCGCGAGAAAATGCAGCGCGCCGGTCTGAAAGGTGAGGCATTGACGCGCTCGATTCTGGTTATGGACAGCCGCGGCGTGGTCAGCGAAGACCGTGACGGGCTGGATGATTACAAACGGGAGCTTGCCTGGCCTGCGGATTTGGCGGCCGAACTCGGGCTCGACGAGGCCGGCCGTAACGATCTGGCACGTGTCGTTGCGGCGCACAAGTCCACGGTGCTGATTGGTACATCGGGGCAGGGTGGTGCCTTTACAGAAGCCACCGTGCGCGCAATGGCTGAAAACTCCGAGGTGCCGGTCATCCTGCCGATGTCGAATCCGACCTCGATCAGTGAAGCGGTGCCGGCCGACATCCTGCGCTGGACCGACGGCCGCGCGCTCGTGGCAACCGGCAGCCCGTTCGACCCGGTCCAGGTCGCCGGCAAGCGTCGGCGTATCGGCCAGGCGAACAATGTTTTCGTGTTCCCGGGCATCGGCCTCGGTACGATCGTCAGCGGCGCACGCAAGATCAGCAATACGATGATCAGCGCAGCGGCAGCTGCACTCGCTGAGCAGCTGAGCGACTCTGACGTGCGCAATCGCTGCCTGATGCCCGAGGTGTCCAGGCTATGGGACATCTGCGGCCATGTCGCGTTGGCGGTTGCCGCGCAGGCTGTGGAGGATGGTGTCGCGGCAGACGCCGACACCGAAACATTGTCGGAGCGCATTGCCGCGTTTCGATGGAAACCCCGCTATCCGGAAATGGTGCTTGAACCCAGGTAGCGGCGGTCCGGCAATTCAGGCGGCGCGCCCGCGCCGCCTGCTTGCTGCGTGAACGAAAATTCCGGCCGCGGCTAGAACCTGACCACGCCTTGCACCGCTAGCGTGCGCCCCGGGTTATAAAACGCGTAATTGGACTTGGCTCCGAACCCGCTGCCCGCTAACGGCGTGTCGCCGCCAAAGCTCAGTACTTTCTCGTCGGACAGGTTCTTGGCGAGAACCGCAAGCTGCCATCGACCCGTCTCGGCACCGATACCGACACGCGCGTTGATCAACGAATAGCTGTCCTGGACCAGTGCAGGATCGAACGTCGCCGATGCGTCGTAGTCGTCCGTGTAAAAAACGTCAAGAAGCGCGCTGAAAACCAGTGTGCTCGAAATCGGGTACTCGAAATCGAACGACAGGTTGCCTTGAACATCGGACACAAGCTGATTCGACTTGCCCGTGTAATCACAAATGTCGTCGATCCCATCCAGATTTACGTCGATACCGCCGGTTTGGCCGAAGTAACACTGGCCGTTTTGGAAATCCGTGAATTCGAAATCGGTGAACGCGATGCCGCCCGTAACCGTCAGATAATCAGTTGCGGCCCAGCGCCAGTCGAATTCTGCGCCCTTGATTTCAGCGCTCGCCGCGTTGCCGACGTTGAAGCCGAGGATGCCATCGAAGATCGATATCTGCAGGTTCTCGAAATCGGTGAAGAAAAGTGCCGCATTCAGCTCGAATATGCCACCGGCCAGCGTGAACTTGCCGCCGATTTCGAAGTTGCTGGCTTCCTCGTCATCGAATTCGAACGATGTCGCCATGTCGGGGTAGAACGAGCGATTGTTCGCGCGGAAATCGAAGCTGCCGGACTTGAAGCCGTCGGCCCAGCTGAAATACACCATGGAATCATCCGTCGGATTCCAGACGAGCTTGACCTCGGGCGAGAACTTGGTCTTGTCGCGAGATCCGCTAACCGGCAGGCTGCCGAGGAGCCCTTGCAAGGCCGCACCCGTGGGCCCGAGATCTGCGAGATTTGTCGAGGAGATTCCGAATAGCTCGGGATTCGCGTAGACGAGTGGCGCGAAAACCTGCGGCGCCGGCAACGGATTCCCGTCCAGTCCGACGATACTTAATGTTCGAAAACCATCGCGCTGATCGTTCGTAACCCTGCCACCGAGCTGCAGTGTAAACACATCGCTCACATGCCAGTTGAACTGGGCGAAGGCCGAGAGCACATCCGCATCGACTGTCGCCAAGCGTACGGCCTGGGTTCCTGCAATCAGACTACCGGCTCCCGGGTTGCTTGCGTTGACCACCGGCACGAGAACCGAGGTCGGCTCGACGATGATCTGGTCGTTGTAGTCATGATCGCTGGTCTGATAGTACAGGCCGAGGATGTAATCGTAGTCATCGCGTAATGGCGAGGACAGCCGGAATTCCTGGCTGAACTGGTCGTATTGTTCCTGCAGCGCTGCCCCGAAAACGTTTGCGCCCGTAAAGTCGCAGTCGCAGAACTCGTCGTACTCGAGCGTCGAGAAAGCAGTGATGCTTTTGAGATCGTGCTCGCCAATCTCCCAATCGAGCGTCAACGCATAGGTGGCGATTTCGTTGAAGCTGAAGTCGCCGTTGGACGAACGCAGCTCATCCTGAACAACGTTATCGATACCGGATCCGGGAGCGACGAACAGGTCCAGGATCTGGTTGTATCGCAGGCCCGGAAATGAACCCACCGCGGCCGGCTGTTCGCCGACGATTTCGATGTGCCGGCCGGTGACATCGAATTCGCCGATCTCGGCCTTCAACGTGGCCACGATCCTGTCGCTAAGGTCGAACTGGAGGGTTCCGCGCACGGTCCAGTCCTCACGCTGGGGCTCGTCGCGATCGAGCGTAATGTTTCTCATGTGCCCGTCCAGATTCCGCGATCGGGCCGCGATGCGGCCGCGAACGCGATCGGAGAACGGCCCGGACAACACGGCCTCGATAATCGTTTCGTTATTCTCGAATTCGTTTGAAGCCATCAGGCTGCCTTCGAACTCGTCGCTAGGTTTCGCAGTCGTGATATTCAACGCACCCGCGACCGAGTTCTTGCCGAACAGGATCGACTGCGGACCGCGCAGCACCTCGACACGTTCAATGTCGAGAAACGGGGAACGAAACTGCTGCGCGCGTCCCAGGTACACGCCATCGACATAGGTGCCGACCGATTGCTCGAACGCCTGGTTAATGCCGGAGCCGATGCCGCGAATGAACGCGTTCGTGCCGATGCCTGTTTCGGTCAACGTGAAATTGGGTACGAGGAACTGAATATCCTCGGCTTTCTGGATTGCGGTCGCGGACATCATGTCGCCGGTGACCGCCGACACCGAGACCGGGACGTCCTGCATCCCCTGTTCCCGATAGGCGGCCGTGACGACGATCTCCTCAAGCATGCGCGGTTCCTCTTGCTGCGCCTGCGCGTCGGTAACGACTACAAATGTAGCGCACGATGCGATCGCAAATCGAAGTTGAAATTTCATGATGCTCTCCCCCGGATATCGATAGTTTGGACAACAGGCCGTCGTTGACGTGCACACGTAGTATAGTAAATTCATTCGCGTTTTGGCTCGGTTGCTAGTTAATATTTGCGGCAAAGTCACGCATTCAAGTCGCAACGGATACGCGGGACAGCTTCCCGGATAACATCGGATCAGCCTGTAGGGATTAATAAACAGTGAATAACAGAGCGATTCCGCCGTTCATAGTCGGCACATTCCTTATATCCGGATGCGGTGGCTCCGATGAGCCCGTCGGTCCGTCGACCGATGACCGCGAATCGGTGTCGCAACCGCAGGCAGCCGGATCGGCAGTCACGGCAGCGACTGCTGAGCGTCTCGTCGCGGCACCAGGGGAAAGGCACAACTGGCTTAGACGCGCCGGGTTAGCCGATATGCGCTATCCAGGCGCCGGCCGGCACGAGGCGCCTACGAGAAACCGCAGGGCGCCGCACAGAATTAGCCGAGGTCCGAACGAGAGAACGGGGAGGGCCGACCGTTGTAATCCTCCAATATTGCATGAGGTCCTGCAATGAGAATCAGAAGAACTGTCTTTCCGGCGTGCCTTTGCGCGGTCGGCATTTCCGTGACGGCAATGGTTGCTATTGCCGCCGATCTGCGCAACGGCGCGTCTCCAGCGACGATAGTCGCGAACGAGGCTGTCAGGGGATCGCTGCCATTCGAGAACGAAGAGGATTTTCGGCTCGCAAGCCGTGGATTCATTGCAAAACCCGAGAGCACGGTGATTCGAGATGCGACGGGTAAGATCGTCTGGGACATGGACCAGTTCGCCTTTGAAATGGGCGATGCCCCCGGCACCGTAAATCCGAGCCTGTGGCGGCAGGCAAAACTCAACAGTATTCACGGCTTGTTCAAAGTCACGGAACGCATTTACCAGGTACGCGGATTCGATGTCTCCAACCTGTCGGTGATCGAAGGCGACACCGGTTATATCGTCGTCGATCCGCTGATTACAGCAGAGGTCGCAACGGCGGCGATGGATCTCGTTTTTGCGCATTTGCCGCGCAAACCGATCGTCGCAGTCATTTACAGCCACAGCCATGCCGATCATTTCGGTGGCGTGAAAGGGGTCGTCAATGACAACGACGTGCGTGCGGGCAAGGTGCGCATTGTGGCTTCGGAAGGATTCATGGAATTCGCCGTGTCCGAAAATATTCTCGCGGGCAACGTAATGACGCGGCGGGCATCGTACATGTTTGGATCACTGCTGCCGAAAGATGCAAAAGGGGGCGTCGGCGTCGGTCTCGGCAAAGCGATCTCGAGCGGCCGGGTCACGTTGATCGAGCCCACCGACATCATTACCGAAACGGGTCAGGAGCTCGTCATTGACGGTGTTCGTATGGTGTTCATGAACACACCGTTCGCCGAGGCGCCTGCCGAGCTGATGTTCTTCCTGCCCGATTTGCAGGCGTTTTATGCGGCCGAGGAAGCAAACGCCACGTTGCACAATGTTTACACGCTGCGTGGTGCAGAGGTCCGCGATACGCTTCTCTGGAGCGACTATTTGCACGACGCGATCGACCTGATTGGTGCCGACACGGAGGTGTTGTTCGGTGGCCACCACTGGCCGCGTTGGGGTTACGACAGCATCGTCGAGTACCTGAGCAAGCAGGGCGATGCGTACAAGTACATTCACGATCAGACGCTGCGGCTCGCGAATCACGGCTACACGATGGACGAAATTTCCGAAACCATAGCGCTGCCGCCCGAACTGGCGAATGTCTGGTACAACCGCGGCTATTACGGCACCGTGAGCCACAACGTACGAGCCGTCTATCAGAAATACCTTGGCTTCTTCGATGGCAATCCGGCCAGTTTGCACAAGTTACCGCCGGTCGCATCGGCGCAAAAATACGTCGAGTTCATGGGCGGCGCGGACGCACTTCTCGAGAAAGCGCAACTCGCCTACGACGATGCGGAATACCGTTGGGTCGCCGAGGTTGTCAATCACCTCGTGTTTGCGGATCCGGACAACCGCCAAGCGCGTGAGCTGCAGGCCAGTGCGCTCGAGCAACTGGGCTATCAGGCCGAGTCGGGGCAGTGGCGGAATTTTTATTTGACCGGAGCGAGCGAACTCAGAAACGGTGTGATCACGGCCGGGACCACTCGCACCGCCAGTCCGGACATGCTCAATGCGCTGTCTCTGGACAGTTTCTTCGATTTCCTGGCCGTGAAGCTGAACGGGCCGAAAGCAGCGGGCAAGAAACTGACGCTGAACTTCCGCTTTACGGACACCGGCGATGAGTACCTGGTCACGCTCGTCAACGGCGTCCTGCATCGGGACGCAGGTGCGCAAAACGCGAACGCCGATGTCACGGTCACGCTGACACGCGCCGGGCTTGCCGCGATGGCAATGCTCGGTCGTCCGGTCGCGACGCTGCTCGATAACGCCGTCATTCAGGCGAACGGCGATGTGGAGGCACTCGAGGATCTCGTGTCCTTACTCGATAATTTCGAATTCTGGTTCGACATCGTGACGCCCTAGGCCGGGCGGCCGCGCGCAGGCACCGTCGGCCAAGGGCGCGTTTTTAATAAACCGTTTTGATTCATACTGTTAGCTTAATAACCTCGGGCAGCACTTCACATAATACGAATCCTGACATACACTGGCGCTGCTTAGCACGAATATCCACAAGAGCCCATGGCTTCCCGGCTATATAATAAGAGGCCCTCCGAGGTAGCAGTGATGAGTCGTCAACAGCTAGCCCTGCAAGATCCCGAAGAGTGGGATGCCAACGAGCCCGCATTGCCGTTTATGGCGAAGCGCCATCAGACTGCACTCAACCAGTTGAGCACGGCTTTCAGGGAATTTCGGCCGTTAGCGATTCTGATTGGTGAAAGAAGGCATGACGCGAGCGACCTGATCGAACGCTTCCTCGACGGTATCGAGGATCCGGTCACCGTAATCCAGGTTACGACTCCGACGACGGATGCCGTTGCCGGCATGCGGCAGATCATTCAGTCGATCGGGTTTGTGTCGAAGGATCTTAGTCTCGTTGATCTCGACAATATCCTGAGGATGTTTCTCAATTTTCAAAGCAAGCATCAGCGCCGCACGGTCATTTGCATCGAAGAAACTCAGGAAAACGGCCGCTGGATGCTCGACAACGTACGCCGTCTGGTCGAGCTTGAGCAGTCAGAAAGATACGGGTTGATGATTGTCCTGTCAGGGCGACCGAGTCTCGATGCGTTGCTCCGCGAGCCGCCGGTCGATGCGGTTTGGGCTGAAGTCGGCAAGCGCATCACGATTGCACCCTTCACGCTTGCCGAAACCCGGGAGTATATCTTGCGCCGGGTCGCCGCCGCCGGTAGCAGCGATATAGGCCGGCTATTCGATTTTCATTCAATCACGCTCATCCACGAGCTTGCCGAGGGCGTGCCTGACGCCGTCAGCCGGCTCTGTTTCAGGAGCCTCCAGCTGGCCGACGAGGAACGCGCCGGCCCAGTAACGACGGAACTCGTTAGAAAGGCGGACGACCAGCTGCGATCGGCACCCGGAACGCCACAATCGAACGCAGACACGGCAACGATGAAGAGCGCGGCCGGGCAACCATTGCGCGGGCGCCTCGTTGCGCACCAGAACGGCGAGGTGGTCCAGGATCTGTTGCTCAATCGGCAACGCGTACTGATTGGGCGCGATGAAATGTGTGATTTGTCAATTCCCAGCAGATTCATCAGCCGCCATCATGCGATGGTGACGAAAACTCCGGAAGGCGTGAAGCTTCTGGATCTCGGCAGCACCAACGGTACTTTCGTAGACGGTCGCCGAATCAAGGAATGTCTGCTCAACGATGGTGACATGATCACTTTCGGTGACTGTTGCGTCGTCTATACCGCAGTCGACGTGGAATAACAGGTCTCGCCAACGTCGTGCGCCGGGCAGTCTGACTGATTGCCATTATTCGACACATTGTCTCCCCGGTTTCGCCAGAGTCTCTCGTTATACCTGTTGCAGAACATCGCAACAGGTCGCCGAATATGGACAACGGGTCGACGAATTGGGCCGAATGGCAGAAATTTTTCGCCAATCGGAGGGGCAGGACGCTACCGTCATTGAACCACGGCAGCGATTATTCGAATCTGCCCGAGTCATTATCGCGCTCGCTGGCGGTTTTTCAACTGGGTGAGTCGGGCGGCGGAACCGTGGTCGGGCAAGCACGTCACAGCAAATTGCCAGGCATAGATGCGCACTACGCCGAGGCCATGGCGCTGTTCGTTGCCGAGGAGCATCGCCACGCGAATATTCTCGCGATCTGCGTGCGCATGCTGGGCGGGCAGCTCATCGCCCGGAACTGGACTGCGAAACTGTTCGTATTCAGCCGTCGCCTCATGGGTCTGCGCCTGAAGGTGCTGGTGTTACTCGTCGCCGAGATAGTCGGCCTGTGTTACTACCATTTGCTGGCCAGCCGGTTGCCGGCATGCCGGATCCGATCGCTGCTGCAGCAGATTGTCGATGACGAGCGCTCGCATCTCGAATTCCATTGCAGTTTCCTGCGCACTCAGCTGCAAACGCCATGGCAGCGCAGGCTTTTCGTTCTCGTCTGGCGCAGCACGATGCTGGCCGCGGCCGTTGTCGTGATGATCGACCACCGTGGCGCAATTCGGGATCTGGGTATCGGGCGAGACGCCATTTGGTCTCGATGGATGCGTTATAGTCGGCTTGCGGAGCGCCAGGTAACCGGTGTCCCGACCGAATTTTCGGTCGAACCCGCCCAATAGCCAGGACGCGTCGCATTACACGGTCGCGCCCGCAGTGTGCCACTTTGCGGCGGTTCCATGCATACCTACAAGCACAAGAAGCCGAGGCCCTGAACGATGAAAAAGACCGCAATATTTGACTGGGATGACCTCGAGGACCGCGTCCCCGCGTATGCACTGGTCGCCGATGTCGATCTGGTCGTGACGCGATTCGGCGATAACGTCAGCGTGCTGTATGGTCGTTGCGCGCACCGTGGCGCGTTGATGGCGGATGGGCACATCGACGGGGACAATCTGATCTGCGGGGTGCACGGCTGGGACTACCGTCTCGACACGGGTATCAGCGAATACAACAACCGGGAGACGCTGCCCAAATTCAACGGATGGATCGATAACGGCGAGGTTTTTGTTGACGCAGAGGAGATCGCCGCGTGGGCCCGCCAACATCCGCAACCGTATGACCGGAATGCCTACCAGGGCATGTATCAGGATCCGACCGGAACGGCCGACGAGCCGTATGTCAAGTTCATCCGCAAGCTGGCCAACGAAGGTCTGGGCAAGGTTGGCCATCATGGCCCCGCGGCCGCGATGGGCGTGCCGCGCGACCGTCTGCCGAAATGGGATGACCTGCAGTTTGTCGTCGGCCAGCTCCACAAACTGCCGCTGCTCGATGAAGAGCCGGTAGCTTCGGACGTTATCATCGGCCCGAATGCGGAAAAACCGCTGCGTCTTGATATACCGCTGTTCGTGTCCGACATGAGTTTCGGCGCGCTGTCCGAAGAGGCCAAGATTGCTTTATCGAAGGGTGCGGAACTCGCCGGTACAGGTATCTGTTCGGGGGAGGGCGGCATGCTGCCCGACGAACAGGCGGCCAATTCCCGCTACTTTTACGAACTGGCCTCGGCACGCTTCGGCTTTGCCTGGGACAAGGTGCAAAAGGCGCAGGCGTTTCATTTCAAGGGTGGCCAGGGTGCGAAGACCGGGACCGGAGGGCATCTCCCCGGCAACAAGGTCAAGGGCAAGATCGCGGAGGTCCGTGGCCTGCCGGAAGGGCAGCCCGCGATATCTCCGGCGCGGTTTCCGGACTGGACCGAGCTCGGGCAGTTTCGGGATTTCGCGGCGCAGGTACGCGAGAAGACCGGCGGCATCCCGGTCGGCTTCAAGTTGTCGGCACAGCACATCGAGAAGGACATCGATGCCGCGCTTGCGATCGGCGTCGACTACATCATCCTGGATGGCCGCGGCGGCGGCACGGGCGCAGCGCCCCTCATCTTCCGCGATAACATTTCGGTGCCGACGATTCCGGCACTGGCCCGTGCGCGACGGCATCTCGACAGCAGCGATTCGACCGTGACGCTCGTGATCACGGGCGGCCTTCGTCATCCGGCCGATTTCGCCAAAGCATTAGCGCTCGGCGCGGATGCGGTCGCGGTATCGAACGCGGCAATTCAGGCGATCGGTTGTCTGGGGATGCGCGCCTGCCACACGAACAACTGTCCCGTCGGAATTGCAACGCAAAAACCGCACCTGCGTGCGCGTTTGCCGGTCGATATTGCGGCTGAACGCCTCGCAAAGTTCTTCGGGGCATCCACCGAACTCATGCAGGTCATTGCGCGTGCGGCCGGTCATCGCGGACTCAGCGACTTCTGTCGGGACGACCTGACGACCTTCAAGAGCGATATGGCGGCGCTGACTGGTGTTGCCTACGGCGGGGTTGGAACCGCAAGATCGTCGTAACCGACCAGCCGATGATCTGCTGATCTTGACCGCAGAACGCACTCGATACTCGATTCAACGGAGATTACGGAGATAACCATGTCACACAACTGTGCATCTCATCCGCTGCAATGCATCGTGCCGCCGCACATGCTGGAATCGATCAAACTCCGCGGCTCGGCCAAACAACGCAAGATGGCACTGGCGATGGAAAAACAGTGCGACAAGGTGCGCGGGCTGCGGACGTCGATGGCAACGCCGGGCATTGCGCCAGTGCCGTCGATTAGCGGCATCCGTAAACCCAGGGTGCGCCGCGAGGTCTACGATGGCCAGCATAAAGCGAGCCTGCCGGGGGTGCTGGTTCGTGATGAGAAAACAGGTGCCTCCGGCGACAAGCAGGTGGACCAGGCGTTCGTTGGTTCCGGCCATGTCTACAATCTGTACTCGACAATCTATGCCAGGGATTCCCTGGATGGCAACGGCATGACGCTGATATCGACGGTTCATCATCGCCGCAATTACAACAACGCATTTTGGGATGGCAAGCAGATGGCCTACGGTGACGGCGACGGTGAGCTGTTTCAGCCGCTCACGAATTCGTTGAGCGTTATCGGCCATGAATTCGCGCACGGCGTGATTCAGTTCTCCGGCGGGCTGATCTATCAGGACCAGTCGGGGGCACTGAACGAAAGCATTGCCGACGTGTTCGGCGTCCTGACCGTGCAGCACAAGAAAAAGCAAGCTCCGGCGGAGGCAAACTGGCTGGTCGGCGACGGGATTCTTGGCAACGATATCTCCGGGGAGGCCTTGCGCTCGCTAAGGGCGCCGGGAGAAGCCTATTCGGACCCGGTGCTTGGCAAAGATCCGCAACCGTATCACATGGATTTCTACAACAGCACGTCGTCGGATTACGGCGGAGTGCACATCAACTCCGGTATTCCCAACCACGCCTTCTTCCTGTTGGCGCAGTACCTCGGCGGGCCCGCCTGGGAGAAGGCCGGGAGAATCTGGTATGACGCGTTACAGAGCATCAACAACCCGCATGCCACGTTTTTCGACTGGGCGCTCGAGACGCTGAGCGCCGCAAACCTGTTGTTCGGAAGCGGGAGCCGCGAATCGCTATTTACGCGGCGCGCCTGGAAGCTCGTGGGTTTGCCGGTTTGATGGCGTGCGGATAACGATTCGGCAGGTATCGGGAGGCCTGATCGCACCGGCGCCGAAGTCGGCGTGCGTGTCGTTCGAGCTTGGCGATCTGCCCGAGCCGATCTGCGAACGTGCGAAAGCCTTGCTCTCGCCACCGCAGCTTGCGGCGATTGCGGCCAGGGTGGCTTCGCCAGGTAGCGCGGACCGGGTGCATTATGAAATCACGCTTGCCGATGACGATCGGGAACAGCTTGTACTCATTGACGAGGCCGCCTGCACGGCGGAGTTTCTCGACTTGCTCGACGAGCTGAGGTCGATTAGCTGATGTAGCGACATCGGCTTTTTCATGCTATTCGGGCCGCATAAAGATACTGATATGACGCATTCCCGCAACTCGATCGGATCCCGACTGGCAGAATCCCTCAATAGGGATTGTCATTGTATTGCCGTCGACAAAGCGGCACTTCACGGCAGCCTGGAAGCCCATCTCAAGGACTTCGGTCTGCCTGATCAACTTCTGGATACACACAGGCACCTGTTTGCCGACTCACCTGTTTTTCTCTCGCGTGAACACGTTCGGAAAATGCAGGCGCTCATCAGTGCGGCGGAACGCATAACCCGCAATGCTGCTTATCGTGACACGGTATTCGCCGCCGCCCCGGCAAGCGCCCGTCAGGACTTCGGGCCGAAAGGTGTCTTTTTTAGTTACGATTTCCACCTTGGCGAGCAAGGCCCGCAGCTGATCGAAATCAACACCAACGCCGGCGGCGTACTGCTCAATTTCTATTTATCGGCAGCACAACAGGCTTGTTGCGCCAAAATGATCACGTTTTTCGGCGGAAAGACACAAATCGCAGACGCCGAAGCTGAACTGATTGCCATGTTTCGAGAAGAGTGGCAGTTTCAGCATCAAGATGAGCGGCTGAAAACGATCGCGATCGTCGACACGAAGCCGGCCGCACAGTTCCTGTATGCCGAGTTCTTGTTGTTTCGATCACTATTTGAACGGCACGGGCTTCGTGCCATCATCGCCGATCCTGAGGATTTCACGATACAAGAGAGATCACTCTGGGCGGGCGGTCAGAAGATTGATCTTGTTTATAACCGCCTTACCGACTTCTATTTACAGTCACCGGAATCCGCTTGCTTGTCAGAGGCCTATCGGCAGGGCCTGGCGGTTTTCACACCTTCTCCCTACCATTATGCGCTGTACGCGGATAAGCGTAATTTGGCTCTGTATTCAGACGCTGATCTGCTCAGAACGTTCGGTGTCGACGAGGAGGCGATCGACACGCTCGGCCAATCGTTACCAACGACGGTGCTTGTTTCGGAGGCTAACGCTGATCAACTCTGGAAAGATCGTAAGCAGCTGTTTTTCAAACCGGCCACGGGATTCGGCAGTCGCGGTACGTACCGTGGCGCCAAGCTCACACATCGGGTTTGGAAAGATATCCTGCGCTCGGACTATGTCGCCCAGGCGATCGTCCCACCCAGTGAACGGCAGCTTATCGTTGATGGCGAAGAGAAATCGCTAAAAATCGACATTCGCTGCGTAACGTACAAGAGTAAGATCCAGCAATTATCGGCCAGACTCTACCGGGGTCAGACAACCAATCTCAGGAGTGAAGGTGGAGGGCTCGCCACCGTCTTCGAAACACCGAAAGGGACTTAGAGTTGACGACCTGGCCCGGCCGATCCTGACCTCGATCAGATTCGGGTGCCCAGGATAACAATGCGCACCCGAGTGGGGCGCCGACGTCGATCAGAAATTTCGTAGCGCTTTCCGTCAGACGACCGAATCCGAGGTCCTTGATCTGCGCCGCCAAACGCGAAGTAATCAAGCCGATTCGGATTCAGATGGCGACACAACGACGCGATGGTCTTCGCCATCATCGAGCAGCCGCACGGCCATCACCGACTTGCCATCGACCTCATACCTGGCACCGGACTTGGCAATTTCGGCGGGATCAACGACCGATATCGCGTAATTCGATTCGCCCACGCGGTAGTCAATGTCGAAATTCGGCCAGGAGTGTGGCACGCAGGGGCGTACCCGCAATTCGCCAGCGCGTGGCTGAAAACCCAGGACCTGCTCCAGAACGATGCGGTAAAGCCAGGCCGCCGAACCCGTGTACCAGGTCCAGCCGGCTTGGCCGGTCCGCGGCGACACGCCGTAGATATCGCCCGCCAGCACGTACGGTTCGCCAAGGTATCGATCAGCTGCCGGCTTGTCCGTGACGCGGAGCAGCGGATTTAGCAGGTCGACCCAGTGCATCGCTTGCTCGGGACGCCCGAGTTTAACGGCAGCCCAGACAGCCCAGGTGGCCGCGTGCGTGTATTGACCTCCATTTTCGCGCACTCCCGGCGGGTAGCCCTTGATATAGCCCGGGTCCTTGAGCGTCCTGTCGAACGGTGGCGCCAGAAGTTTGATCAGCCGGTTCGGCTCGTCGACGAGCCGCTCGGCAGCGGCGGTAAGCGCACGCCTGCCGCGCTCCGCTGTCGTGAGTCCCGTAATGACAGGCCACGTCTGCGCATTCAGGTCGATCTGACACTCGGTGTCCGCGGCAGCCCCCAACGTCGATCCGTCGTCATAGTAGCCGCGCAGGTACCAGTCCTGATCCCAGGCATGACGTTCGAGTGAATCGACGAGCGCGTCGCGTCGTCGCCTGAATTCGAGTGAAATTGGCCCATCACCACGTGATTCGGCGATCTCGGCAAATCGTATGTAGACGTCTGCAAGAAACCACGCCAGCCAGACGGATTCTCCGCGGCCAGCGATGCCGACACGGTTGAACCCGTCGTTCCAGTCACCCGTCCCGATCAATGGCAGACCGTGCACGCCGGTCGCTGCGCGTGCGTCAATCGCCCGGCGACAATGCTCATAGAGACTGGCGCTCCGCTCGCTCGGAGAATATTCAGCGTAGCGATCGTCTTCGTCCTCACGTAACGGCTCACCGGCGAGATACGGGACCTGCGCATCGAGCACATCCAGGTCGCCCGTGATGCGAGCATACTCACTGACGGCGTAAGGTAACCACAGCAAATCGTCGGAGCAGCGCGAGCGAACCCCGCGCAGCGGCGTCTCGTGCCACCAGTGCAGGACGTCACCTTCTCCGAACTGAACTCGGCAGGCTTTGAGAATCTGCGCCCGCGCCAGGTCCGGCCTGACATGCACGAGCGCCAGGCAGTCCTGCAGTTGGTCGCGGAACCCGAAGCCCCCGGCGGCCTGGTAAAGGCCCGTGCGGCCCCACACGCGACAGGCGAGGTTCTGGTAAAGGAGCCAGTGATTGAACAGGCAGTCCAGCGCCCGATTCGGCGTCCGAATTCGACACTGAGTCAGCAGCTCATGCCAGTGGCGGCGCGTTGCCTCGAACCGTTCGTTTACGTAGTCGAGCGCGCGAAAATCCGCTGCAAGTTCGAGAGCGCTGTTTCGGTCCCGTTCGGCGCCCAATGTGAAACACACGTCTGTTTGCTGTTCCGATTCAAGATCGACATGGATCTGGTAAGCGCAGCACGGTTCAGCACACGCAGCGATGTCTCCCGACAAACCCAGACGTTGCAGCGCAGCCGGCCGGGAAGGATCTCTGGCGTCGCCGAGGAACTCGCGCCGATCTGTCGTAAAGCCATGCAGCGGTGCCGAAGACGTTACGAAGGCGACACGTTCGTGACCAAACCTGGGCAGCAGATTGCGCGCGAGCAGGATGCTTCGGTCTGCGCTGATATCCGGAAAAATAAACGGACTTGTGTCCTCGTAATGATTGCCGAGTACCCATTCTACGAAGTAGGTCAGAGTGAACCGGCGCGGACGTTGAGCGAGGTTTCGCATGCGCACGCGAATGCATTTGACTGGATATTGCCTGTCAACAAAACACTCGACGCGCTGCTCAATTTCGTGTGAACTATGCTCGAACTTTGTGCAACCCGCTTCGTGACGGGCCGTGTACCGCTCACTGCCCGGTATGGGCCAGGGCACCGGTGACCAGAACTCGCCTGTTTCCTCGTCACGCAGGTAGAGCGCCTCGCCGGCACGGTCACTGGTCGGGTCGTTGTACCAGGATGACAGGCGATGTTCACTGGAGTTACCGAACCAGGTCGTCGCCGCGCCACGTTCGCTGACAATGCTGCCAAATTCAGAATTCGCCAGGACATTGATCCACGGCGCCGGTGTTGGTGCCGATGGCGTCACGCGAATGACGTAGGCGCCCGTCTTTGCGTCGATGCCGCCGTAACCGTTGTCGAATTCGAGACCAGTTGCAGAACGGGCGCCAACAGCGCCTGCAGTTGCCGCCTCGGCTGATCTCGTTGGAACGAAGTCGGGCACATCGCGGTAGCGCTCGAGACGACGCTCGCGCATCCCCATCGTACCTGCGGCATTCGATTCAAAGCGAACGACGGCGGCGACGTCGATCGCGGTGCGTTCGGACGAGGACAGCGTATTCATCGTCAATACAAAGGCACGGCCTCGTCGATGTGGACGCCGGTACTTATTGACGAGTTGCTCGAGCCGGTTGCGTACGGGTTCGGCGTAACTCGTTGACGATTCGTCGGCCAATACGACGTCGATGGCTACGCCGCGCTGACCGAGATAGGACTGTAAGACCAGAAGTTGCTCGGCGAAATCGCTATCAGTGTGTCGACGAGAACATGCCATGCCAATGGGGTAGTCGCCGGATATGCCGCGTGACCATAGCGCGCTCAGGATGCTGTGTGTCAACGACAGCTCTGCAAGAGCTTTCGATGAAAGCGGTTTCGGCCAAATCATGTCGGCATAGACTGCGAGCAAGCCCATGACGTCATCGGAATTCACCGACAGCTCGGTGAGCTGGGCTGCGGCACGGCGGCGCGCCTGATCAAGGCTGAAGCTGATTCGCTCGAACGAGCGAAGATGTCCGATCAGTTCCAGTGCTTGAATTCGGTCCGGCGATACGGAGATCAGGAAAGCAACCTGCGCAGTTGCGCCGGCAGGAATGTCGAGCGTGACAGTAATGGCTGCAATAGGGTCAAGGCTGTCCGGACTGCTGTCTGCCTGATCGGTTTGCTTGCCCGCGAGCGCAGCAGGTCTGTAGTAAGAGCAGTTGCGGCCGAGAAATGCCCTGCGATCCGATTCGAAGCTCAGCGCTGGATTGAATTCGTCGGCAGCGACGGCTGCGACCGCGCAAGAGAGGCCGGCTTCATCAGCGCTTCGAGGTCTGCGCGTGAACAATAGTGCCTCATCCTCATTGCGGTATTTGCGCTCGATAAAAAGCTTGTTAAACGCCGGATGACGTTGATCTTCGGCTGTATGCGCCAACACGAGTTCGGCATAGTGCGTCAACGTCGTTGTTCGCCGCTTTGCCGATTCGTTGGTAATCGTAACGCGTTTAATTACGACGTCGTTATCGGGCGCGACGCCGATCGTCAGGCGGGCGCGCAATGGGCCGAAGCGCTGATGCAATTCCGTTTGAAATGGTGCGCACCAGAGCTCCGGCGCCGCTTCACGAGAACCCTCCGGGACACCAATGATGTGAATCGCATCCGAAGCAGAGTCGGACAGGTAGATTCGGTCACCACCTTCGGGCCCCTGCGTTCGCGGCTGCCAGCGCGTGATCGCACGCTCATTCCAGGTAATGTCGCCGCTCCCTCGACCAGTAGTTCTTACGGTCAGATGTCCATTGCCAACGACGTTAACAAAGCGTGCGTGCCGATACGGGGCGATGTTTACGTGCTCGGCAGTCATGACGGGCACTACGCGCTGACGCACGGGTGGCGTGTGCTTGATGATTCGATCCTGGGCGCGCTTTGGCAGTGATTCATACAATAAGTGTTCCACGGCACCAATCGTCGGGTTCGCGTGAAACCTCTGTACGAGGGAATCGCTGCACAGCGCATTGGCGATCGCCGCCAGAATCATTGCCTGGTGATGGGCCATAAACGACTGCACGATGCGCGGTTTCGACTTCGCAGTGTGATCCTCGCCGAAGTCCAGCGCCTCATAGAGGCCATAACGGCCCCAGCACCCTAATTCGCGCAGCCGTTGCAGATTGTGAACGACCCTTCGTGGCTCGAACGGCAGAGCCAGCATACTGGCATACGGCGAGACGACGTATCGCTGTCGCATCGAACGTCGCATCGCGAGCGAATCGACGCCGAACGCGAAATACTTGTAGTGTCCCGTGCTGTCGAGTTCGAAATAGGCGGATTCGGATATGCCCCAGGGCACTCGGCTATGGCGCGTCAGCCTTCGTTGTTCCCGAATGATCGCGCGACAGCTTACATCGAGTAACCCATGCGAAGGCGAGGCCATGAAAAGTACTGGCATCAGGTATTCGAACGCGGTCGCGCTCCAGGATAGAACCACCCGCATACCGCCGATGCGGCGTAGAGGCCGCCCCAGATGAACCCAGTGTGCGACCGGAATGTCACCCTTGGCTATTGCGACGATACTCGCAATCCTCGCCTCGGATGCCAGTAAATCGTAGTAGCTGGGATCGAGTTCACCGGTCGTGTTGTTATAACCGATATGAAATAGTTTGCGCGTACGATCGAACAAAAAGCTGAAGTCGGTCATCGCGACAATCTCGTCAATTCGCGTGACAACGCGATCGCGAAGCGCAACAAAATCTCCGAGAATTCTTGCCGCGTGCGCAAGCGCTTGACTGTCCGCCGATGCTGCCGACGCCGCGGCCGGATCTTGTGCGTGACGCCGCGCCTCGACCGATGCCTCGTCGACGCGTTCGATGATCTGAGCCAATGTTTGGGGCGTCGATGATCCCGCAGTGTCGTCCCGACGGTCGATGTCGTTGTACGGCTCGGTCGCGCGGCAATACTGTCGGGTGTTCGCTAACTCAGCCTGCAGAATTTCCGCTTCCGAGCGAAGCTGTATCAACCAACTACGCAATTCCTCGATCCTGGAAGCGCTCCAGAAGACGTTACCGGTCTCGGCCACAGTGAGAATCGCGTCGTCGAGTTCTGCACACAAGGAATCGTGAATAACGTTAACTGTCTCGATCCACGCCTCGACGCCAGGTGCTGTGTCGACAATTTTCTGCCTGGTCTTTTCGAGCACGGCCAGGATGGCCGTCATATCGCCGGCGCCGGTATCGTGGGTTCCTTTAACAGTGTCGGTTATGTTGGCGACAAGGTCGAGGAGCGCAGCCTCAGCGCGAACATGGGCCAGCGGCGATTGCTCGAGCTTTTCGAGTGCCGTTCGGCAGACCAGCAACGCGGCAATGAGATTACCGCTGTCGACCGTCGATACGTAATCCGGCGGGAGCACCGACAGATCGCGCGTGCTGTACCAGTTGAACAGATGCCCACGGAAACGCTGCATCCGTCGTATCGTCGCTGTCGTGCCATCGATTCGTGTCAGGAGCCCGCTGATTCCCATATACCCGAGATCGTGTGCGGCAACGGCAGCAAGCAGGAACAGGCCGATATTCGTCGGCGAGGTCCTTTCGGCCAGTGCAAGCTTCGGTGCTTCCTGATAGTTGTCCGGCGGCAGCCAGTGCGTTTCCGGGCCGACGAAGCGCTCATAAAATTGCCACGTTCGGCGTGCCAGCTTTCGCAGCTCGAGTCTGTCGTTGATCGACAGCCGCGCCGGTTCCTCACGCTCCCGGGCCATCAGCCAGGAAAGCCAAGGGGCGATGCACCAGGTCGTTCCGAACAGGGCGGGCAGCAGTGCCCACCGATCACCGCGAGCAGCGATTGACAGTGCGATGATCCCGATGAACGGTGCGACGACACCTTGTCGATAGCTGGCAACGACTCCCTGACCGACCGCGGCACGCGCACTTTGCTCAGACGGCGTCCACTGCAACAGATTTCGTCGCGTTACCGTCATACGGGTGACGGTACGCGCGATTGCGTCCAGCACCGTGGCTGCGACGATTGGCAGATTTGCGAGATTGATCAAATATTGGCCGGCTTGCCTGCCGAAATTTCCTGTCAGGCGAATAGCTGTAGAGCGTAGCGTTCCCCATCGGTGGGCGCTCCATCTGAGGTCACCGAGGAACGAGTAGATAATTCTTAGCCCAGGGACAAGCGCGATAGCTAAAGTCCAGGATCCTCTATGCTCGGGTAACAGAAGCCAACCTGCCAGGAATAACAGGAGCAGAGACGGCGTAACGAGGCTCCGGCGAAGATTGTCGAACAGCTTCCATCGACCAAGGAGATCGATGCCTTGCCATTGTGCCATCGTTGCGCCGATTGGGATCAGCCAGGGAAAAAGCTGCCAGTCCCCGCGAATCCAGCGATGCTGACGCTTGAGTTCGGCCAGAAGATTGGGGGACGCGCTCTCGAGCAACACAATATCCGAGGCGAACCCGGCTCGGCCGAGTATTCCCTCCAAAAGGTCATGACTCAGTACAGCATTCGTCGGGATGCGTCCTTCGACACTGCGCGCAAAGGCGCGCACATCGTAGATACCTTTGCCGCTGTAAATTCCGCG
>Ga0224512_10001254_pt1 | contig 24896 bp, 17 predicted proteins | sample SF_May12_sed_USG_4_FD_169103 | JGI IMG/M metagenome (GOLD analysis project Ga0224512, IMG submission 169103) | Sediment microbial communities from San Francisco Bay, California, United States - SF_May12_sed_USGS_13 | ecosystem: Environmental > Aquatic > Marine > Sediment | place: USA... | reverse complement strand
GGAATGCGGTCGGCCACCCGCAGCGTCCGCTTGCGGAAGCCTTCGAAGTAATCGAGGAAGGGCTCGATCGCCGTGATCTGCATGGAGTCCACCGCCTAGTCTACTCTGCCTGTGGAGGCCGCGCGCCCCCGGGATCGCTTCGTCGGCCTGGAGCCCGTTACCGATCGAGACGCCGTTCCGTGCGCGGGCTCGCCGCCGGGCGACGCTCCGCTAGAATCCCTCGCGATGGACGTTCTCCAAGGGTTGCTCGCCCCGAAGTTCTGGATCCTCTACGTACTCCTGCTGTGCGCCCTGTACGTGCACTTCCGCGGCCGCGTGCGCCACGGGTTCGTGCGCCAGCTCACCGATCATTCCACGTTCCTGGCGCCCTACAACGTGCTGATGTACGCGTTCTCGGACGTGCCGAACACGCCGTTCGTCGACGTGGCGAGGTTCCCGGAGCTCGCGCGCCTGCGCGAGAACTGGGAGACCATCCGCGACGAGGCCGCGGCCCTCTACGACACGGGCCACGTGAAGGCGTCCGAGAAGTACGACGACCTCGGGTTCAACTCGTTCTTCCGCTCGGGGTGGAAGCGGTTCTACCTCAAGTGGTACGACGACTTCCTCCCCTCGGCCCAGAAGCTCTGTCCGCGGACCGTCGAGCTGCTCCAGCAGACGCCCTCGATCAACGCCGCCGCGTTCACGCTCATGTCCCCCCAGAGCCGGCTGGTGACCCACCGCGATCCCCTGGCCTGCTCCCTGCGCTACCACCTGGGTCTGATCACGCCCAACTCCGAGGCCTGCCAGATCGCCGTCGACGGCCAGCCCTACGTCTGGCGCGACGGCGAGGACGTCGTCTTCGACGAGACCTTCATCCATTCGCCGGTCAACGCCACGGACGAGCCTCGCATCATCCTCTTCTGCGACGTCATGCGGCCGCTCCGGTTCGCGCCGATCGCGGCTCTCAACCGCTTCGTGGTCCGCCATCTGGTGAAGGCGACGGCGACCCGGAACGAAGAGGGCGACAAGGTCGGCGCGCTCAACAAGCTCTTCGGCGGCGTCTACCGGACCCGGCTGCTAGGCAAGAAGCTGAAGGAAAAGAGCCGCCCGACCTACTACGCCCTCAAGTGGCTCCTCATCCTCGGCGGGCTGTACCTGATCTTCTTCCGCACCCTGATCGGCTAGCGCGCCCGCTCGGTGCCCGCGCCGTCGGCGCGCCGGCCATGATGTAGGATGCGCCGGCGTTCGACACTTCCTGGAGGAACGTGAGATGACTCGAGTTCGGTTCTCCGCCGCTGCACTGCTGCTCGCATCGTCGCCGCTGGCGGCAGGCGTCTACTACGAAGCGACGACCAAGACGACCACCGAGGGTCGCCAGACCGGCGACGCCTACACGGTGAGGGCCTGGGTCGAGGGCGACCGCGCGAAGGTCCTCTTCGACGAGAGTGCCAATCCCATGATGGCGCAGGGCAGCTACCTCGTCACCAACGACGGCGGGGCCACGGTCTACCTCGTCAACACCGAAGACCAGACCTACGCCGCCTTCGACCTGGAGAAGATGCTCTCGGTGGTCGGCGACCTCGACGAGATGACGGGCGGCGCCGTGAGCATAGACTTCGCCGACGGGAGCTCCGAGGTGCTGTCCAGGGGGCCCGGCGAGGCGGTGCTGGGAAGGCCGACGACGCGCCTGGAATGGAAGGCGGCCTTCACGATGAAGATGAAGATCCTCGGCATGAGCCGGGAGAACCGGATCGAGACGGTGACCGAGGCGTGGCTGAGCGACCAGCTCGGCGACCAGGGCTTCGGCATCTGGCTGCGCAAGGGCCCGCCCAAGACCGGCGACGCGGACCTCGACGCCGCGCTGGCGGCGGGCTGGCAGGACTTCGACGGCTTTCCGTTGAAGAGCGTGACGCGGACCGTGAATACTGGGGAGAAGGGCAAGTCCCGGACCTCGATCTCCACCACCGAGGTGTCGGTGCTGCGCGAAGAGGCGGCTCCGGCCGGCGCGTTCGAGATTCCCGCGGGCTTCACCGAGGTGAGCCTCATGCCGACGGTCGCGGACGAGGAGGAGCCCACGAACCCGCTCAAGGGGCTCTTCGGGCGCAAGGGCAAGAAGAAGGACGGCAGCTGACGCTGCGCCGGGGGCTTGCCGCGTTCGCGGTCCTGCTGGCCGGCGGCCTCGGCGGCAGCGGCCGGGCGCCCGGCGCGGCGGCCGCCGCGCCGCCCGATTCCGGCAGCCAGCAGGTGCGCAATCGCGGCGCGGGCAAGGACCGGTGGTGGGACGCCCTGCCGCGCGCCGCGTGGGCGGCGCTGCCGCGCGTCGCGCAGGGCCAGGATTGGTTCGAGGTCTACGAGGTCCGCCCCGGGATCTTCGCCATCTACGAGCCGGGCCAGTTCGAAGAGGTCGTCTCGTACCTCATCGTCGGCTCCGAGCGGGCGCTCTTGTTCGACACGGGCCTCGGCATCGGTGACGTGCGGCGCCTCGTCGGCGAGCTGACCGACCGCGAGGTCGCCGTGCTCAACTCGCACACCCACTACGACCACGTGGGCGGCAATCACGCCTTCGCGACGATCTACGGAGCGGATCTCGGCTACACGCGGGAGCACGAGCGCGGCCGGACCCACGGTGAGGTCGCCGAGTTCGTCGGCGAGGGCTGGATCTGGAAGCAGACGCCGGCGGGGTTCTCGATCGACGCCTACGAGTCGCGGCCCTTCGCCGTCAGCGACCGGGTGCGGGACGGGCAGGTCCTGGCGCTCGGCGGCGTTGAGCTCGAGATCCTGGCGACCCCGGGCCACGCCCCGGACGCGCTGTGTCTGCTCGACCGCCGGCGCCGCCTGCTCTTCACCGGCGACACGCTCTATCCCGCCACCCTCTACGCTCATCTTCCCGGCTCTTCCTACGAAGACTATCGGCGGACCGCCACCCGGCTCGCCGGCCTCGCCGACGCCGTCGACGTGCTGCTGCCCGCCCACAACGAGCCGGCGATGCCGGCGAGCGATCTCCTCGCCCTGCGCGACGCCTTCATCGCCATGGAAAGCGGGCGGGCGCCCTTCGTCACGACCGACGGCAATCGCGAGTACGACTTCGGGCGCTTCTCGATCCTCGTACCGGATCCGCCGCCCTTCGCCGCCGAGTAGCCGGCCCTACCGGCGGCGCACCGCCATCAGGCTCAGATCGTCGACCCGGGGGGATCCGGACAGGAACGCGTCGAGGTCGTTGCGCAGCGTCGCGAGCATCGCCGGGGCCGCTGCGCCGTGGTGGCGAGCGGCGGTCGCCCCGACCCGGCGCGGCCCGAACTCGGAGCCGGCGGCGTCCGGCGCCTCGGACAGGCCGTCCGTGAAGAGCAGCAGCGTCTCTCCGGGCTCCATGCGGGTCTCGAGCGTCTGGAACCGGACCTCGGGCAGGAGGCCGACGGGGACGCCGGTGATGGGCAGCGGCCTCACGCCCTCCGCGTGCACGACCAACGGGGGCAGATGCCCGCCGTTGGCGATCTCCAGGGCGCCGTCGTCGCCGAGCCGGGCCACCACCAGCGTGGCGTACGAGCTCGCCGTCGTCGAGGCCAGCAACAGGGCGTTGGTGCGCTCCATGAGCTCCGGGAGCGGGAGCTCCAGCCGGATGAGAGATCGCAGCAGGGCGTGCAGCTGCGACATCACCATGGCGGCCGCCACCCCCTTGCCGGCGACGTCGCCGAAGGCGATGAGGGTGCCTTCGCCGTCGGCGGGCTCGACGACGTCGACGTAGTCGCCGCTGACGGTTCCGAGCGGCTCGTAGACCCGGGCGATCTCCCAGCCGGAGCGCTCGACGCGCGGCGGCGGGAGCAGTGCCGCCTGGATCCGCGCCGCCGTCTCGAGATCGTGCTCGAGCGCCCTGCGCTGCTCCGGCGTGAGGCATCCGAGACACACCGAGACGAGCGGATCGGCGAGCAGGCGATCGCTCTCCACGGGCTCGTGGCAGACCGCGCAGGCTCCCCAGTCGCCCTGGGCCAGCCGCTCCAGAGCCGAATCGACGCTGAGCAGCAGGCGCGTCAGGTCCGGGTGCCGCGGCGGGTCGACCACGGCCGCGAGGCGCTGGCGCCGTTGCACCAGGTGATCGCGAATCAGGTGATCGTTGATCTGGCGATCGCGATTCAGGATCTCGGTGGCGGGCATCGCAGGCTCCTTTCGCCTCGGGTCGGGTCGCTGCCGGCCATCGAGTGGGAGGCTCGTACCACCTTGCCGGCAACCGTACCGGAGCTTTGTGACGGTGAGTCTAGCCGCCTTTTGCTAACCTGTCAAATCGGGTTCAGAGGTTATCTTGTATACTCGGAGAATGAGTGGCGACCGCGGCCCCGAACCGAGCCCGCCGCGTTTCGACCTGACGAGCGGCAGGCACTGCCTCGACTTCGTCAACACCCTGGAGGATCGCGGCGGCGCCGCCCGCGAGTCGCTCCGCGCCTACCCGGACCTCGTCGAGTTCGCGCGCCAGGCCGGTCGCGTCGACGAGGCGACCGCGGTCGAGCTGCTCCGCCGATCGCGCCGCGAGGGGGCCGCGGCGCGCGCCGTGCGGCGCCGGGCGATCGAGCTCCGGGAAGCCCTCTACCGGCTGCTCAGGAGCGGCTCGCCGGGCGCGGCGGCGGCCGATCTCGCGCTCCTGAACCGCGAGCTCTCCTCGGCGCTGGCCGAGCGACGTCTGGAGCCCGGCGGCGCGGGCTGGCGCTGGTCCTGGGCGCCGTCCCCGGATCTGGCGCGTCCGCTGTGGCCGGTGCTGCTCTCGGTCTCCGACCTCCTGACGTCGGAGGAGCTGGGAGCGACGCGGGAGTGCCGCGCGGACCGCTGCAGCTGGCTCTTTCTCGATCGCAGCCGCAATCGATCGCGGCGCTGGTGCGACATGCGGACCTGCGGCAATCGGGCCAAGGCGCGCCGGCACTACGGCCGGGTGCAGGCGGCGCGCCGCGCTGCCGCGGGGGCTAGTCGAGCGCCCAGGCCGTGAGGTGGCTCTCGTCCTTGACGAGTAGCCGGTTGCCGGCCAGCGCGGGGTGGGCCCAGGTCTCGCTGTCGGCCACGGTGTAGCGCACGGGAGCCCAGGCGTCCGCCGTGGCGGCGCCGATCGCGAGCTCGGCTTGCGTCGTGAGCACGATCAGGCGCTCGCCGGCGACGATCAGCGAGGCGTTGTCGCCCTCGCGCCCGGCGCTCGTCCAGAGCGCCTCGCCGGTCTCGGAGTCGAGGCAGAAGAGCTGTCCTTTCCGCTTGTCGGTGAGACCGAAGAGGAGGCCGTTGCGCCGCACGGGCGAGCTCAGGTACATCGGGAGCTCGTCGTTGCGCCAGGCGATCGCGAGCAGCCAATGCCCCTGGCCGTTGCGCCGCGGCGCCAGCGCGATCGTGCCGAGATCGAGGCCCGAGACGATCACCCGCGGGCCGTCGGCCAGGGCGGTCACGCTGTTCTGCTGGTAGGCCGTCGCGAAGGGCATCTTCCACAAGAGCTCGCCGGTCTCGGCGGCGACGGCGACGACGTGCGAGCGGCTCTGGGTGACGATCTGGGCGACGCCTTCGAGGGTGACCTCGATCGGCGAGGCGTAGCCCGGGGGGTCCCCGCTCCAGCTCCAGATCTCCCGCCCGGTCGCGAGGTCGAAGGCCGAGAGCGAGCCGGAGTCGATGCCGCCGACGTGGGCGATGAGGCGGCCGCCCACGGCGGCGGGCGACATCGCCGCCCCGAACTCCGGCCAGGCGCGGTCGAAACGGTCGGCGAAGTCGTGCTCCCAGCGCACGGCGCCGGACCCCTGCTCGAGGCAGGCCAGGCGCCCCGTCACTCCGAGCACGCAGACCGCGCCGCCGGCGACGACGGGCGTCGAGCGCGGGCCCTTCCCGTGCGCGAAGGCCGCCGGGTTGCGACGGTAGGGGACCGGCGTCGCCCGGCGCCAGATCTCCCGGCCGTCGGCCAGATCGAGGGCCCGCACCACCTCGTCCTCGCCGTCGCGCGCGTGCACGTACACGCGCCCGCCCGCGACCACGGGCGAGGAGTGGCCTTCGCCGACCTCGACCCGCCACAGCCGGGTCAGGGTGGCCGGCAGCTCGGCGGGCAGACCGTCCGGCGCCGAGCCGTCGCGGCTCGGGCCGCGCCACTGCGGCCAATCGGCTCCGACCACCGGCGACGGGCCGAGCGCTGCCAGCCAGAGAGACGCGAGCGCGGTGGGAAGGAGTCGCCGGGCTCGCATGCCGGAAGACTATCCGACCTCGGTCCGGGAGCGCACCACGGAGCACGCCGGCCGGTGCGAAGGGCTCCGCATCGCGGGCAGGCCGCTCTCGCTAGGCTCGAGCCGCAACGAAGGCCAGCGCCGCGAAATATTGACACGCCGCAGGACAAGAATTGGACGGTACGGATCGCATCGCTTCGGAACGCGAGTCCGGCCAGCCGCGCCGGCTCGTCCCCGCTCGGCCGGGTACCGCGGGGCGCTGGCGCTCCGGCGGCGAGCAGGCCGGGTCACGCCACGGGAGCCGCTCGGGCGGACTCCCGGGGATGGCACCGCTCTTGCTCCTCGGATTGGCCCGGAGGCGCTCGAAGACCGAGAGACTCGAGGACATGACGCTCATCGACGGTTCCATCGGCCCGCTCCCACCCGGCCGCCAGATTCGCAGGAGCGGCGCCGCGAGGGCCGCTCTCTTCAGCCTGTGCGTGTCGGCGGCTTCGTCGGCCGCCGTCGTCGCGGCGCCGACGACGTATCTGCACGAGACGGATCCGACCTGCCTGGGCAACTCGCCCTGCTACATGGAGATCGAGGCGGCGCTGCAGAACGTGAATCACGGCGGGACGGTGGTCATCCTGTCCGACATCACGGGCTCGATCCGGGACACCCAGGGGCGGCTTAACGTCACCGTCACCGGCTCTCCGGGCACCAGGGTGGTGGAGACCCAGATCCTCCTCGAGGAGGTCGTCACCGGCTGGACGATCAGGAACCTCGAGATGACCACTTCGTGCATCATCGAGGACGTGGCGGGCTCGATCACCCTCGAGAACGTGACGGCCAACATCATCAAGATCGGCGATCTGACCCAGGACACGGTGGCCGACATCGTCATCCGCGACAGCACGGTGCGCGGCACCGGCCCGCTGTCCGTGATCGGAGCTCCCGGCTCCTCTCTGGGCGGCTCCGTGCTGATCGAGAACAACGAGGCCGGGGCGATCAACGTCAAGCTCGACGTGGCTGCCGGGCCGCCGACCGTGCTCAGCGCGGACGTGTCGATCCTCGGCAATCAGACGGTCAACGGCGGCGGGGTGTCGATCCTGGGCTCGCCCACCAGCGGGGCCGGCGGGATCACGGGAGCCATCGAGTACTCGAACAACGCCTCGTCGGCCCTCGACGCCAAGTTCGGCGTCATCACTTTCGGCAACGTCACGGGCAACATCTCCGGCCCCGTGACGTTCACCGGCAACGATCTCGCGTGGATCGCGCTGCTCACCACGGGCTCGGTCGCCGGCGGGGTGCTGGGCCCGGTCACGATGACCGGCAACCTCGTCGAGGCGATCGAGATCGTCACCAACGGCGGGCCCATCTCCGGCCCCGTCCTCATCGCGGACAACGAGGTCCTCGATCTCGGCGGCCACACGGGCCTCGACAATCCGCTGCTGCTCGTCGACGGCGACACGGGGCTCGGCGACACGACGATCTCGAACAACACGGCGCCCGACGCCGACGTGGTGGCGCGCGCCGTCGACGGGACCGTCTCCGGCACCGTGCGGATGATCGGCAACAGCGCCGGGCTCCTGACGGTGGACTCGCGGGGCGGGGACTTCGGCCAGCCCTTCGAGGTGATCGGCAACTTCCTGCCGACCTCGGAGGACGAGCGGCTCTCCAAGCTGACCCTCCGCGCCCAGCAGGGGGGCGACGGCGCGGGCGGCGTCGTGAGCGGCAACTCCGCCGACGAGCTCATCATCAACTTCGAGGGCTTCCTCGACGGCGACCTCGTCACGGCCGGCAACGTCGTGCGCGAGCAGCTCACGGTCGTCTCCAACGGCAACCTCGGGGGCGCCACCCACGCGGTCGGCGGCAACGACTTCCAGGGCGCGAGCCTGATCAACGGCATCGATTCGGAGGTGCGGTTCAACCGCTTCGGCGGCGACGTCAGCGTCATCCAGGGGACAGCCGTCGACGCCACGCGGAACTGGTGGAGGTGCAACGAAGGCCCGGGGGCTCCCGGCTGCAGCGACACGCTGACCTCCGGCTTCCCCGTCAGTCCGTGGCTGACCTTCGGCGGCGCCGCCGCGTGCTCCGGCTCCGTCGCGGTGGCGACGTTCGACGTCCTCACGGCTTCCGACTCGACGCCGACCGTGGGCAACGTCACGCCGGGCACCGTCGTCGTGACGTCGGCGGACGGCACCGTCCTCGACAGCCCGGTCCTGCTCGCCAACGGCGCCGGCTGCTCGCGAGTGGCCGTGGCGGCGGGGGAGACCACCCCGCTCATCCAGATGACTCTCGACTCCGAGGTCGTCGCCGCCGCCGACGACTGCACCTCGGGCCCGCCGCCGCCGCCGTGCGTGGCGATCTTCGCCGACGGCTTCGAGTCCGGCAACACCGCGGCCTGGTCGAGCACGGTGCCCTGACGCGGCCCCTCAGTGCCGGCAGCCGTAGCGCCGCTCGCGCTCGTCCAGCCAGGCGGCGGTCGAGGGGTGGATCGTGTCGCCGCCCTCGAGCTCCCAGAAGAACGGCAGGCGCGGCGCCGTCTCGGGCCAGACCTGGGTCATCGTCGCCGCCTCGAAGAGCCGGCCGTTGAGCATCGTGGCGTCGACGTACTCGGTCCGGCGGTAGTCCGCGAGCGGGTTGCCGTCGATGACGACGAGGTCGGCGAGCTTGCCCGGCTCGAGCGAGCCGACGTCGCCGTCGAGTCCGAGGGCCCGGGCGCCGCTGGCGGTGGCGGCGCGCAGCATCTCCCACGGCGTGAAGCCGCCCTGGGCCAGCATCCACATCTCCCAGTGGATGGCGAGCCCCTCGCGCTGGCCGTGGGCGCCGGTGTTCACGGCCACGCCGCGGCGCATCAGCTCCCGGGCCGACGCGGCGACGTGGAAGTGGTTGTAGTGGCTGTCCGGCGCCTTCTGCCGGCGGATCGCTCGCGGCTCGACCCGCGAGCGGGGCGAGTAGCGCATCAGCCGCTCGTTCTCCCAGACGTCGTCGCGGTCGTAGAACCAGCGCTCGCCCTCGAGGCCGCCGAAGGAGACGACCAGGGTCGGCGTGTAGGCGGTTCCCGCCTGCGACCACAGCTGCAGGACGTCGTCGTAGATCGCCTTCAACGTCATCGAGTGCTCGATCGTCGTGTGCCCGTCGACGAGCTCGGTCATGTTGTGCTGGAACTTCATCCCGCCCTCGGGAACGACCATGACGCCGAGCTCGCGGCCCGCGGCGACGATCTGCTGGCGGGAGTCGCGGCGCGGCAGCTGGTAGCTCTTGACCGCGATCGCGCCGACGTCCTTCATCCTCTGGACGTGGAAGCGGGCGTCGGCGAGCGAATCGACGTCGACGTGGTAGCCGCCGCCCTTGGCGCCGTAGAGGATCGTCCCCGTCGAGAAGATCCGCGGCGCCACGATCCTGCCCGCCTTCTGCAGCTCGCTCGCCGCGAACACCTCCCAGGTGTCGTTCGAGGGATCGTGGATCGTCGTGACCCCGAAAGCGACGTTCGAGTACTGCATCCAGTTCTGCTGGGGGATGATCTGCGAGCGGCCGAACCCGCCGTGGGCGTGGACGTCGAGGAAGCCCGGCACGACGGTCTTGCCCGTGACGTCGACGACGTGGGACCCCGCCGGCACCTCGACCTCGCCGCGCGGGCCGACGGCGGCGATGCGGTTGCCGGCGACGACGACGGTGCCGTCCTCGAAGATCTCCTGCTCGCCCGCCATCGCGCCGCGCATCGTCACCACCCGCCCGCCGACGAGGGCGATGGTGCCCGCGGGGCGATCGAGGGGGACGTCGAAGCCGAGGTCGATGCCCTCGGCGAGCGGTTCCGGGAGCTCCTCCGGCGCGCCGTCGAGGAAGGCGAAGGCCGCGCTGAGGTCGCGCCGGTAGAGGAGGGGTCCGCGGCTCCAGGTGAGGGTGTCGCCGTCCTGCCAGGCGAGGAAGTCGCCGGCCCGGCCGGAGAGCTGCGCCACCGGGATCGACTCGCTGTCCTTGCCCAGCTCCACCGGCTTGCCGGTCGCCGGCAGCGGCGCGACGTAGGCGCGGTAGTCCTCGACCCAGGCGATCCAATCGCCGCCCGGCGAGACGGCCATCTCGACCATGCCCGCACCCTCGACGTGGGTGCGCTCGTCGCGGCCCTCGAGGTCGACGCTCGCCAGCACGAGCTCGTCGTCCTCGCCCGGCTCGAGGTAGAAGAGGCGCTCGCCGTCGGCGGAGAAGCGGGGGCTCGTGCCCGCGTCCGTCACGAAGGTCGATTCACCGCCCGCCGCCGGGACGGTGTAGAGCCCGGGCTCGAGCGACCACAGCGCCGAAAGCAGGTAGCCGCCGCCGATCTTCGCGTAGGCGACCGTGGCGCCGTCGGGAGAGAAGGCGGGCGCCACGTACTTGCCGGGGGTCGCGGTCAAGACGCGGCCGGCGCCGCCGGCCGCCGCGACCACCCGAACGCTGCCCTGGGTCTCGTCGTTCCAGGTGGTGTAGACGATCGAGCGGCCGTCCGGCGAGAACGCCGGGAACATCTCGAAGTGGTCCTCCTGCGCCGTCAGGCGCCTGGCCTCGCCGTCGGGGAGCGGCTTCTTCCACAAGACGCCCAGGGCCTGGAAGACGGCGCTGCGGCCGTCCGGAGAGACGACCGGCCAGCGCGGCATCTTGACCCGGAAGACGTCCGGCGCGACCTCGACGGGGACGCGCAAGGTGTCCTGCACGCTCATCTCGCGCCGCACGTGGACGGGGATCGCGCGGACCTCGCGGGACACGACGTCGAGGCGGTGGAAGCCGCCGCCGGACCAGAACACGAGCGCGGCGGAATCCGGGGTCCAGGCGATGGCGGGCGCGTTGCCCTCGGTGCCGGAGGTCTCCTGGAGGTCGCGCTCGAAACGGTCGTAGATGGCCCATTCGCGCCCCGACTCGAGGTCCTTCAAGTAGATGGCGGATTGGAGATCGACGAGTCTCCTGACGAACGCCAGGTACCTGCCGTCGGGCGACGGGGTCGGCAGCACGGCGCCGCCGGGACCGGAGACGAAGCGCTCGGTCTCGCCCGTCTCGAGGTCGTAGCGCTGGATGGCGAAGATCTCGCCGGTCGAGTCCTTGCCGTACTCCCAGATCCGGCCCGGCGTCACGTCCTGGGAGAAGTACACGTACCTGCCGTCGGCGGCGAAGGCGGGATCGGCCTGGTTCTTCTGGTCGTCGTCGCCGTGGGGCCGCTCCGTGAGCTGCAGGCCGCCCCCCTCGTGGCCGGGGTGGAACATCCAGATCTCGCCGGCGGCGATCGAGCGCGTCGACATGAAGGACTTCTTGGCGACGAGGTACTCGCCGTCCGGGCTCCAGGCCGGGTTGTGGACGAGGTGCTCCGCCTCGGCGGTGACCGGGCGCGGCTCCGAGCCGTCCGCGTTCATGATCCACAGGTTGTCGCCGCCCGCGCGGTCGGAGACGAACGCGATCTCGTCGCCGGTGGGGCTGTAGCGCGGCTGGTAGCTCCAGTCGATGCCGGAGGTCAGCGCCCTGGCCTCGCCGCCCGTGATCGGGACCGTGAAGACGTCGCCCAGCATGTCGAAGACGATCGTCGAGCCGTCCGGCGAGACGTCGACGTTCGACCACGTCGTCTCCGTCGTGTCGATGGTGATCGTGCGCGAGGGGCCCGGCGGCGCGCCGACGCTCCACTCCTCGGGCTCGCCGGCCTCCTCTGCCTCCGCGGCGCGAGCGAGCGCCGGCGCGACGAGCAGCGGCAGGAGAACGGACACGACGACGGCGAAAGCGGGCGTGGCGGATGGGCGCGGCATGGGCGGGTCTCCGGGTTCGAGTGACGGTGGACGGCGGGATCCTATCGCCTCGCGGCGCGCGGCGGCCCCGGGGCCGGGGCCGGCCGGGTGGTATCCTCGGCGCGAAGCCCGACGACCACGAAGCGGCGAGGTGCGCTCATGACGACGGCGTTGTCCCGATCTTCGACTTCGACGCTCTTCCCGGCCCGGGCGCGGCGCGCCGGCGGAGCGGCGCCCGCCGCCTGGAAGACCGTCCTCGCGCTCGCGGTCGCGCTGCTCGGCGCGGCCGGCGGCTGTCTCGCCGACGAGTGGCTGGTCTGGGTCGGCGGCGGTCTCGAGGCCGTCGAGGGGGGGTGGGCGGAGCGCCGCGGCGAGGTGCTGTTCACGCAGCGGGGCGGCACGCTCGTGTCGGTGCCCTATCCGGACGTCGATCTGGCGGCGAGCGCCTTCATCACCTGGCAGCTGGGCGGCCGGCGGCGAGTCCCCCCCCGCGCCGTCCTGCCGCCCGATCCCGGCGCCGACGCCGGCCTCGACGCCGCACCGCCGCCGCCGGCCTGCAGCCCGGCGACTCTCGTGGGGCTGCGCGGCAGCGAGACCCTCGTCGTCGCCGACGGCGAGGAGCGCGAGACCGTCCACGCGGCGTGTCTCGACGCCCCCGAGACCGACCATCGGTTCCCCGAGCTGGGCTGGTTCGGGAGGGCGACGCTGGCGGCCGCGCGGCTCGAGGTGGCGGCGGGCGACCGGGTCTGCCTCGCGGATCTCGAGCCGCCGCAGCGCGACGCGGAGGGCCACCGCATCGTCTACGTGACCCTGGCGGACGGCAGCGACTACACCGCGCAGCTGATCGGCGGCGGCCTGGGGCTTCTGCGCTCGGGCTCGTGCAGCCGCGCGGCCGGCTACCGGCGGCTCGAGGATCGCGCCATCGCCGAGCTCCGCGGCCTGTGGGGCCCACCGGGCGCCACCGCGGCCTTCGCGGCCATCCGCCAGGCGGACGCGGTCGGCGGCGGTCCGGCCCCGCCCCGCCAGCGCGCCACGGGCGGCGGCTGACGGCGCCGTTGAGAGCCCGGGCGGCTCTCGGCTTGCGGCGCTTCCGGCCGGCGCTTCCCGAGCTGGTCTTCCTTGGGCTGGCGGTCCTCGGGCTGGCGGGCTGCGGCGTGCCGTACACCTCGCAGGCCGTCTGGGGGCATTGCCGGCTCCTGATGGCGCGGCGCTCCGTCGCAAAGCTCATCGCCAGCTCGGAGACGGACGCGGCGACTCGCGGCCGGCTGGAGCTTCTGTCGGACATTCGCGACTTCGCCTCGCGAGACCTGGCGCTGCCCGAGAACAAGAGCTTCCGGACCTACGTGAGCCTCGACCGGCCCTACGTCCTGTGGAACGTCGTGGCCGCGCCGGAGCTCTCGACGGAGCCCCTGGAGTGGTGCTTCCCGATTGCCGGCTGCGTCTCGTACCGTGGCTACTTCTCCCAGCGCCGGGCCGAGCGCTTTGCCGCGACGCTGCGCGGCCGGGGGTACGACGTCGTCGCCTACGGGGTCGCGGCCTACTCGACGCTCGGCTGGTTCGCCGATCCCGCCTCGAGCACGTTTCTCGATTGGGACGAGGCGGAGCTGGCCGAGCTCGTCTTCCACGAGCTGGCCCATCAGCGCCTCTACGCCGCGGGCGACACGACGTTCAACGAGTCGTTCGCCAGCTTCGTGGCCGAGCAGGGCGTCGCGCTCTGGTTCCGCGCGACCGGCACGGAGGCCCGGGTCTCCGAGTACGCGCGGCGAGCCGGCCACCGCGAGCGCTTCGCGGGCCTGGTCGCCGGCTACCGCGCCCGCCTGCAGGCCGCCTACGACGCGCCACGGGCGGACGACTGGAAGCGGGCGCGCAAGCGGGAGCTCCTGGCCGATCTGCGAGCGGCCTACGGGCGGCGGACGGGAACCTGGGCGGACGACCCGCTCTACGACGGCTGGTTCGCGCAGGAGCTCGACAACGCCCACCTCGCCGCCGTGGCGTCGTACCACGATCTCGTGCCCGCGTTCCGCGCGCTCTACCGGCGAGCCGCGTCGAGCCTCGAGGCGTTCTACGAGGAGGCCGAGGCGCTGTCACGCCGGGAACCGGCGGAGCGCAGCGCGATCCTCACGACCCTCGCCGGCGAGGAGCCCGGCGGTCCTGCTGCGGCAGCCCGCGGCGGGTCAGCCGGCGCGGGTGGCGGCGCAGCGCCGGCGCAGCATCTCCCGGACCTCAGCGAAAGCCGGTAGCAGCGGATGCCCGGCGGCGGGGGGCGGGCCGAGGACGGCGAGGCCCGAGCAGGGGCTGCCGCCCTCCGCCTCGGCCTGGGCGAGGTTGAGCCGCGCCGGGAGGTGCTCGGGGTCGAGGGACAGGGCGTGCCGGTAGGCCTCCGCCGCGTCGTCCCAGGCCTCCCGCCGGTAGGCCGCGTTGCCGACGCCGAGCCAGGCGAGGGGCTCGTCGGGCCAGGCGGCCGCGGCGCGGCGCCAGGCGCGGCCGGCGCTCGCGGCGTCTGCGATCTCCTCGAAGTCGGCGAGGGCGCGCAGGAGGCGGTCCCGCCGGGGAGCGGCCGGCCATTCGCCGGGCGCGAGCAGGACGAGCGCCCAGCGCCCCGCCCAGTCCCACTGGCGCAGCCAGACGGGCGCCTTGCGGAGGAGGCGCCGCTCGGCGCCGGAGCGCAGGACGAAGCGGTTGGCGGCCGGGTCGAAGCCGACGACGACGGCGTAGTGCCAGACGGGAGACGACGGGACGCCGAGGTTGAGCAGGACGAGGACCGGGCGCCCGGCGGCTACCTCGGCGAGCACGGCCGCCGGCTCGGGGGGCAGCGCGTAGGCGAGGCGCCCGAAGGAGCGCCCGGCGGCGGCCATCTCGATCTGCAGGCTGCCCTCGAGCCCCGGGACGTAGACGCGCTCGACGACGCTCGCGTAGTCGGCGCGGACGCCGGCGTGGTCCAGCAGCGTGAGCAGGCTGGCCGGACCGCAGTGATGGTCCTCCTGCGGATGGAAGGCCACGGCGTCGAGCTCGACGGCTCCGGCACCGACCCCGGCCCGCGCCAGGTCGAGCCGGGGGTTCCAGCTGCAGGCCGCGAAGACGAGAAGTGCCGGACCGAGAAGAGCCCGGGCGAGAAGAGCCGGGGCGAGAAGAGCCGGCGCGGCCCCTCCGCGAGCCCGCCGGGCCCTCAGGTCGGGCGCTCCCGAAGCCGCACCGTCAAGGCTTCTTGAAGATGTCGATGACGCCCACCAGCTCGAGGATGAGGAGCACCAGGAAGGTGATCCCCAGCACCTCGATGACCGCGCCGCCGGCCGGGGCCTCGGCGATCCGGCCGGCCATCGCCTCGAGCTCCAGAGGGGTGAGCGCGGCGGCGCGCAGCCTCGCGACCTCCGGATCGACGCCGAGCGAGGCGAGCTCGGCCGCCACCTCCTGGCGGGCGAGATAGGCGTCCACGACGGCCCGCGTCGCCGCTCCCTCGCCGAGCGCCAGGGCCTCGGAGGTGGAGACCACCTCGGCCCGCGCCCCGGGCACGAGGGCAAGAAGCAGGCTGACGGTCAGGCCTGCGCAGAGAAACGGCTTCCTTCGCTGATCCATGCCTTCACCTCCTCGCGGAATCCCCTCGCGGAATCCTGTGCCCTCGAGCGCTGTCCGGCTGTGAAAGGCGGCACCACGATCCCGGAATGCTTTCTCCAGCCGGCAGCCGGTACGGCGTGGGCGACCGTCCCTCCAGGGCGGCGCGAGACCAGTCTACCGCGCCCTCGCGGCCGCGGCCGGCACCCTCCCGCCGGACGGCCGCGGCGGCCGTGCGCCGGGGTGGCCGGTCCGGAGCCCGCGAGGTATTGCGCGACGGAGCCCGCTGGCGTAGACAGGTGGCGCGGCCGGCCGCGTGCCGCGGCCCGCGCACCGGGTGCCGCGGAGACGCACGGGCCGCCAGCCGGGTCATGGCCGAGTCGACGCTCAGGCACCGCCTTCACGCCCTCGTGTTCCTCTGGGTCGCGGTGTTCTCCGTCGTCGCCGGCCTCGCCACCCAGTCCTCGCTGCCCCGGCTCAGGGAGGCCGCGCTCGAGGAGCGGACGCTGCTGGGTCTCAGCGTGGCGCGCTCGCTGGATTCGCAGCTCGAGCATCTCTTCGCCGACCTGCGCGAGCTGTCGTCGCAGATCCGGCCGCCGTTCCGGGAGCACGTCGAGAGCCTCCGCGCCCTGCGCCTCACGAGCCCCTTCCGGCACTCGATCTACGTCCTCGACGGCGACGGCGCCCTGCTCGCGGCCGACCCGCGGGCGACGGCCCCGATCGCTCCGGAGTGGCTGCGGCAGCGCGAATCCGTCACCCCGTCCCTGCGCAAGGCGCCGGCCGCCGACCCGGTCGTCGCGATCATCCAACCGTTCGCCGTGGCCGGGCGCACCCACTACCTCGTCGCGGAGATGGGGCTGCAGGGCTCGCCGCTCGGCGCTTTCCTGGAGAGCCTGGCGTCGCACCGCGAGCTCCACCTTCTCGTCGTCGATCGCGGCGGGCTCGTTCTGGCCGCGGCCGATGCCCGCGCCGTCGCGCGGCAGCTGCCCGCCGCCGAGGCGGAGCGCTCCGGGGCCGCGGCGGCGCGCCCCGGGACGGCGATCGACGCCCCCTGCTACGCCTGCGAGGGGGAGTCGGCGGACCGCTTCGTGACGATCCGCGTGCCCCTCGAGCTGGCGCCCTGGGAGGTGATCGTCCAGGAGCGGTCGAGCCGGGTCTTCGGCGCGGTCCGCTGGGCGCGCAGCGGCCTCGTCGGGGCGCTCGCGATGGTCGCCATCACCGGCGCGGCGCTTGCCTGGTCGCTGTCGCGCTCGGTCGTCGCTCCCATCCTGCGCTTGTCGCGGCAGGCCGAGGGCCTCCGGGAGGGCGACCTCTCGACGCCGATCGAGGTCGCCGCGGATCGGGAGCTGACCGTGCTGGCGGACACGCTCGACGAGGCGCGGCGCCGGCTCGCGGCGTCGCTCGAGGATCTCGAGACCATGAACGCGACGCTGGAACAGCAGGTCGACGAGCGCACCCGCGAGGTGCGCCGCCTGCTCGACCGCGCGCTGGCGGACGACGCCCGGCGGCGAAGCCTGGTGCGGCGCCTGCTGTCCGCCGGCGAGGAGGAGCGCCGGCGGATCGCAAGGGAGCTCCACGACGAGATCGCGCAACTCCTGACGGCGGTCGTGCTGGCGCTCGAGCGCATCCCTCACGAGGACCGCCGGATCGTCCAGGCCCGGGAGCTGCTGGCCCGCACCCAGGACGAGATCCGGAGGATCATCTCGGACCTGCGCCCCTCGCTGCTCGACGACCTGGGTCTCGCGATGGCCGTCCGCTCCCACGCCCGGGACTTCCTCGACGGGCGCGGGCTCTCGGTGGGCCTCGAGATCGACGAGGAGCTCCACGTGCCGGCCGAGATCGAGACCGCCGCGTTCCGGATCTACCAGGAGATCGCCACCAACATCACCCGGCACTCGGGCGCGGAGAACGTGGCGATCGAGCTCTACGTCGACGACGGCGCTCTCACCCTGTCGGTCGAGGACGACGGCGTCGGTTTCGAGCCGGCGGCGGAGGCGGGCACCGGCATCCTCGGCATGCACGAGCGCGCGTCGCTGGTCGGCGGTACGATCAGGATCGAGAGCGCGCCGGGCACGGGGACCCACGTGCGGTTCGAGTGCCCGCTCGGCGCGCCGGAGCCCGCCGCGGGGGCAGCGGCCGCGGACGACCCGCCAACGGCGGCGGACCCATGATCGAGATCCTCATCGTCGACGACCACGAGCTCGTGCGGGAGGGGATCCGGGCGATCCTCGAGAAGATCCCCGATTTCAGGGTGGTCGGCGAGGCCGGGGACGGCCGGCAGGCGGTCGACCTCGTAGGCTCGCTGCGGCCGGACGTCGTCCTCATGGACATCAGCCTGCCCGGCGGCATCGGCGGGCTGGAGGCGGCGCAGGCGGTCATCGCCGATCATCCGGACGTGCGGGTGATCATGCTCACGCAGTACGGCAACCGCGAGTACGTGCGCCGGGCGGTGCGGCTGGGAGCCCACGGCTACCTGCTCAAGAGCGGCGTGTCGAGCCAGCTGATCGAAGCCGTGCGCACCGTCGCGCGGGGCGAGCGCTACCTGCATCCGGCCGTCACCCAGGAGCTCTTCGAGATGGTGACGACCGAGTCGAGCCGGGAGACGAGCGACTACGAGCTCCTGACGCCGCGCGAGAAGCAGGTGTTCAAGCTGCTCGCCGAGGGGATGACGAGCCGCCAGATCGCGGAGTACCTGACGATCAGCATCAAGACGGCCATGACCCATCGCTCGAACGTGATGGCCAAGCTGGGATTCCATTCGCGGGCGGAGCTGATCAAGCACGCCGTCCGCGAAGGGGTCATCCGGCTCGAGGAGGATCCGGCCCGGGATCCGCCATGAGCTCCGGCTCCGGCGGCCCGGCCGTCTCGGACTCCGACTCGGCCGGCGGTACCTCCCCGTTCCCGGGGTAGAGCCGCTCGTATTCGAGGCGGTGCTCCTCCTTCAGGCGGTGCAGAGAGATCCGGCCGGTGAAGATGCTGCTGTCGAACGGGAAGACCTCGGGGTTCAGATGGGCCCCGTAGAGGTGCCAGACGATGATGATCAGCATCGCCAGCAGCGCTTCGTTGCTGTGGGCGACCTTCGAGACGGGAATGAGCTCGGCCGGCAGGAGCCGGGCGAAGAAGACCGGGAAGTAGAGGACGAGGCCGCTCGCGACCATCACGAGGCCGCCGAAGATGAGGCCCCAGTACTCGAACTTCTGCCGGTAGTCGAAACGGTCGAAGGCCGGCGGAGCGGCGGTCCGTCCGAGGTAGTAGAGGAGGTTCTCGTAGGCGTCCCGGAAGTCCCGCGCGGTGAGGAACATCGAAGGCGCGCTCCTGCCGAGCAGGACGCGCAGGGCGACGCGGCCGACGTGGAGCACCGTGAGCACCGCGAAGACGATGCCGGCGATGCGGTGGATGGAGCGCGCCACGAAAACGCCGCCGAAGAGGTCGAGCAGCCAGCGGCTGAAGTCCAGGTACGGCCACTTCTGCGGCATGCCCGTGAGCAGCAGCACGACGAACAGCACGATGACGGCGGCGTGCTCGAAACGCGCCACGGGCGAGAAGCGCACCACCGAATCCGACCGCGAGCTCGGTTTCACTCGTCTCCTCACGGCCTCGTGGAGTAGCGATAGAGGTGGAGTCCGACCTGGAGCGCCAGGCCGAGGACGACGAACGGGATGAAGATCTTGTAGAAGAGCCCGACCAGGTACACCAGGGGGGCGTGCTGGAGGGACGGCGGATAGTGCGACAGCCAGGCCCCGGGGAAGCCCGGCGGGGCGCCCTCGTGGCATTCCTCGCACATCGCGCTCACGGTCTCCTTCATCTGCTCTTCCCCGAGCGCTGCCGGGGACTGCACGTCGTGGAACCCGTGGCAGTCGATGCAGACGACGACCACCTGCCCGGGCTCGGTCTCGGCGCCGGCGGCCAGGGACGCGGTGACGCCGTGGAAGTCGGCGAGGTAGGTCGTGGCGACGGTCGTCAGGAGGCCGTAGCGCCGCATCAGCTCCGCGTCGCCGTGGCACTCCATGCAGGAGCCCGGCGAGGTGAGCCGGAAGCGGACCGTGTCGGGGTGGGCGATCGAGTGGGCCGAGTGGCAGTCGACGCAGCTCGGGACCTCGTCCACGTCCTCGGAAAGCGCGGCACCGTGGACGCTTGCCCGGTAGACGTCGAAGATTTCCTGGTGACAGGTGGCGCAGCTGTGGGAGAGCATGGCCTGCTTGCGATGCGGGTTGCCGATGTCGTGGGCGCCATGGCAGTCGGCGCACACCGGCACCGCCTCGAAGCCCTCGGCCAGGTGCTCGTAGTGGACGCTCTCGAGCGTCCGGGTGTAGGTCTCGAAGTGGCACGGCTTGCAGAGGTCGTAGGAGTGGATCACGTAGCTCCGGCGGTTGGCCGGCGGCTCGTCGAAGGGATGGTCTTCGGAGTAGCCCTCGTGGCAGTCGGTGCAGATCAGCTCTGCGCCGTGGACCGAGGCGAGGAACGCTGCGCCGTCGACCTCGAGGGAGAGCTCGTCGCCGTCCGCGAGGGTGAGGACGAGGTCCGGATCCTCGTGGCAGTCGAGGCACTCCTGGATCTCGGGCGGCACGGCAGCGGCCGCGGCCGGCGGCGCGCCGAGGGCCGCGGGCAGCCACCAGAGCGCCAACCACGCGGCACGACCTCGCCGCGGCCTCGCACGATGGGGAAACGCTGATCTCATCGCCCTCGGGGCTTCCGGGCCCCGCATCCGCGCTCATGTGTAGCGAATGTCCGCCGGACGCGGCCAACCCCCGTGAGGTGGGGGGCGGGCTCCTACCGGGGCGTGGGTGGTCTCCGCGTCGGGGTGGCTCGGCGGCGCCCGAGCCGGGGCGCCGCCTTCGCGGCGAGGCCGGCGGCGGTCTCGCGGGCCGCCGCCGGCCGCCACGCCGCGGATCGGCGGATCAGTGGAGGCGCTCGCAGTAGCGCTTCAGGTTCTCGAGCGAGTGCTCGAGGCCCGCCGCCTCGAGCCCCTGGATCGTCTCCGGCGGAGCGTCGGCGAACGGTCCCCGATCCGGGACGACGCAGTCGAGCTCGACGGTGACCTCCGTCTCGTCGCCCACCGCCTCGTAGGTCCAGTCCTGGACGCCGGTGAGGACGAGGGCCCGGCCCTCGGGGGCCAGCTCGACCGTCTCGGCCGGGCCGCTCACCTCCGAGTGCCATCGTGCCCGGGTCGCTCCGACTCGCTCGTCCACGACGTCGCCGCACAGCGGAAAGCGCATGCCGACGGTGTCGAAGGACCCCTGGGAGGCGGATCCGGCGGCCGGCTGGTCGAGGGCGACGTACCAGTCGCTCCAATGCTCCGGATCGCGGGCGATGGCGTAGGCCTTGTCGAGCGGCGCGTGGATCCGCGTGCGGAGGGTCAGGTGGATGGGAACGCCCGCCATCCGCGCGCGGCGCCGTGACCGGGTACGCGCGAAGTGCTCGCGCAGCCTTTCGACGCCCAGCCTGGCGACCATCACGATGCCCACGAGGGGCAGGAAGATGACGAAGGCCAGTCCGAGCAGCGGCCCGACGAGGAGCATGGCGATCGCCGGCACCCGCCGGTAGACGTCGCCGGCGCTCCCGCCGAGCGGCCCTCGCTCGTCGACGGTCAGAAACGCCAGGCGCCGCAGGCAGAAGTACACCCCCGGGTCGACTTGCTGGCTTACCGTGTATCGCTTCATGACGTCCTCCTTTCTCTCGCCCTCAGAATAGGAGGCCGCGAGCGCCAAAGCACTCGGGCAAACGCCCTATTTCCGGCCGTCGAGCGACCGATTTCCCGGCCGCGAGCGCCCGAGGGCGCGCGCCGGGCGCCAGAGATCGAGAGGGGTCCCTGCTTACGCTCCCGAGCGCCGCCCCGCAGGGGCGGAGCGACGACCGGGAGCGGGACGTCACGGGATGGTCGAAGACCAGGCCGAAGTGTCCCCGCTTTCGAACCCGTCGCGGAAGATCACCATCGTCCCCACCAGGTTGAACGACAGGTTGTCGACGTTGGCCGAGTAGACGGCGCCCGGAGGATCCGTGCTGAGGGTGACCTGGCACAGCGCCGAGGCGGCTGTCGGATCGGTGGCGATCTCGTCCACCAGCTTCCTCCAGACGTCCGGCGTGGTGATCTGCGTGAGCACCGGCGGCGCGGGCGTCGGTGCGCCCGTACAGTCGGAGCTGGTGAAGAAGTCGCAGCTCTGGACGACCTCGAGGGTGATCCCCGACGTGTTGAGCCTGGCGAAGCCGAGGTAGTCGTAGACCGAATCGCCCAACACTTCGACGCACTGCCCGAGCGAGAGATTGGAACCCCGGCCTTCGGCTGCCGCTGAGCTCGTCGGCTCCCCGAACTCGGCCGAGCCCGAGATGCTCGCGTCGTCGATGTCCACCGTGCTGAAGAAGATGCTCGGCGTGCCGTCGGTCGACGCGGTCCAGCCGTCGAGCGAGCAGTCGAAGTTGCCGTTGGCGAACGCGTCCGCCTCGTCGACCCGGAAGTTGCGCACGAAGTCGTCGCCCCCGGTGCCGTCGCCGTCGCCGTCGAGGGCGTTGAGGACGGCGTCGGCCAGCCCGCCGCTGCACGCGAAGAGCCGGTACGGGGCGTCGAGGAGCGGTCCGGCGACGTCGACCGTCGCCGTGAACGTCCCGCCGTCGTAGGTGACGGTCCCGATGGCGACCTCCTGGTCGTCGTCCGCGGCGGCGCCGCAGAGGGTCGTCGTGATGTCGCGGTCGTCGCCGGCGCCGACGAGGAACCAGTTGTCCGGGTTGGTGACCGAGTTCGGGTCGCTGGAGTTGCCCGGGTCGAACATCGCTTCGTCGAACGTCACGAGGAACTGGCTGATCCTGGAGTGCGCGGTCTCGCACTCCTCGAGCTGGCCGTCGCCGGTGCCCTGAACGGTGTCGACGGCGGCGACCCGCGGCGGCCTCGTGTCGAACACCTCGAGGTCGTCGGTCGCCGTGCCGCTGTTGCCGTTGGACGAGGTGAGCTCGTCGGTGGTGTTGGTGAAGATCCCGACGGTGAAGCTGGTCACGTCCACCTCGACGGTGCAGGACGCCCCCGCGCCGACGGAACCGCCCGTGTAGGAGATCACGTTCGTGCCCGGAACGGCGGTGATGACGCCGCCCACGCAGGTGGTGCTCTCGTTGGCGGGAGTCGCCACGACGATCGCCGCCGGCATCGTGTCCGTGAAGTCGAGTGCGGTCGCGTCGAAGGAGCTGGCGCTGTTGTCGATCGTGAACGTGAGCACGCTGACGTCGAACTGGTTGATGACGTCGGGCGCGAAAGCCTTGGCGAAGGTCGGCGGCGGCTCGATCGTGAGGTCGGCGACCGCCGGGTTGGCGGCCGGCAGACCGTTCTCGAGCAGGTCGCTCGTCGTGTTGGTGAAGGTGCCCGCCGCGGCGCCGGCCGGCACCTGCAGGGTGACGACGATGGAGCAGGAGGCGCCCGGCAGCAGGGTGCCGCCCGTCATGGTGAGGAAGCCGGTGCCGGCGATCTGCGAGCCGGCGCCGCAGACGTCGGAGGCCGGCAGGCCGACCGCCTCGAGGCCGGCAACGACGGCGTCGAGGTCGTCGGAGAACCCGATCCCGGAGACCTCGCTCGCGCTCTCGTTGACGATCGAGAACGTGAGGTCTACGGTGCCGCCCGCCACCGTCGGGCCGTCGAAGGCCTTCGAGAACGAGAAGAAGTCGATCAGCAGCTCGGCGGTGGCCGGATCGCCCGCGACTGCCAGGCCGTCGATGGTGCCGCTGACGGAGCTCGTAACGTTGATGGCGATGGTGCCGAGGCCGACGCTGCCCGGGACCTGGAGCGTCAGCGAGAAGGTGCACGACGCTCCCGCGGCGAGGTTGCCGCCGGTGAGCGTGAGGAAGTCCGTACCGCTGACCTGCGACCCCGCGCCGCAGACGTCGTCGGCCGGCAGGCCGACGGCGACGAGGCCGGGCAGCGCGTCGTCGAGGTCGTCGGTGAAGGTGATCGCCGTCGCGGCGCGCGCCGGGTCGAGGTTGGTCACCGTGAACTCGAGCGTGACGTTGTCCCCGGGCGCCACCGGATCGTCCGTGAACTCCTTCTCGAGGCCGAGGAAGCTCGACGACACTTCGAGGGAGTCGGCCGCGGGATCGAAGGCCAGAGGGCCGCCTTCCATGGTCGCGGTGATGTTCGAAGTCACGTTGACGTAGGTGCCGTCGTCGGCGCCACCGGGCACGGCGAGCGTCACGTCGAAGGTGCAGCTCGTGGCGGCAAGGAGGTTGCCGCCCGTGAAGACGAGGTTCGACGTGCCGGTGATCTGCGAGCCCGTCCCGCAGACGTCGGAGAGCGTCCCGCTGGTGGAGACGAGGCCGGGGAGGACGGCGCTGAGACTGTCGGTGAAGGTGATCGCCGTCGCGTCCGAGACCGGCGAGATGTTGTCGATCGTGAAGCGCAGCGTCACGGCGTCGCCAGGAATCACCGGGTCGTCGAGGAACTCCTTGGTGAACTCGAGCCCGCTGATCATGAGGTCGTCGCTGGCCGCGACGCCCATGACCGTGGTCCCGCCGACGGTGGCGCTGACCACGCTCGTGGTGTTGGTGTGCGGTCCCGCCGGCGCGTCGGCCGGGACGGTCAGCGCCGCGCTGAAGAGGCAGCTCTCGCCGGGCGCGAGGGTGCCGCCGGTGAGGGTGAGGGTCGAGGTGCCGCTCAGGGTCGACCCGGCGCCGCAGACGTCCGGGACGGGCAGACCGATGGCCTCGAGGCCGGCGAGCGCCGCGTCGAGGTCGTCCGTGAAGGTGATGTCCGTCGCGTCCGTCGGCGCCTCGACGTCATGGGTGATGGTGAACTCGAGACCGACGATGTCGCCGGGATCCGCGGGATCGCCGATGAACTCCTTCTGGATGGCGGGAGCGCCGAGGACCTCGAGGTCGTCGCTCGCCGGCGGCCCGGTGGCCGTCACCGCGTCCACCGTGGCGGTGACGGGGCTCGTCACGTTCGGGTAGAAACCGCCGGGCGCTCCGGCGATCACGTCGAGGTCGACGGAGAACGTGCACTGCGCGCCGACCGCCAGCTCGGCGCCGGTGAGGTCGAGCCGCGCGGGGTCGAAGCCGGTGTTCGGCGTGAAGACCATCGTGGCCCCCGGGCCGCAGAAGCCCGGCGCCGGCACCGTGGCGTCCACGAGGATGTCGTCGAGCACGTCGGCGAAGGCGATGTCCGTGGCCGCGGAGGTGGGGCTGGTATTGACGATCGTGAACTCGAGGTTGACGGTGCCGCCGCCGCCGACCGGGTCGTCGGTGAACTCCTTGGTCAGCGCCGGTCCGGGCTCGACGAACAGCAGGTCGGAAGCCGCGTTGCCGGTCGTCGGCGAGCCGCCGACGTTGCCGGACACGGCGCTCGTCGTGTTGGGGAAGACGCCCGCCACGCTACCGACCGGCAGCTGCAGGGTCACGCTGAAGGTGCAGGAGCCCTCGGGCGGCAGATTGCCGCCGGTGAGGGTGATCACCGAGGTGCCGCTGAGAGTCGAGCCGGCGCCGCACACGTCGCTGGCCGGCAGGC
>Ga0224512_10001253_pt1 | contig 24935 bp, 25 predicted proteins | sample SF_May12_sed_USG_4_FD_169103 | JGI IMG/M metagenome (GOLD analysis project Ga0224512, IMG submission 169103) | Sediment microbial communities from San Francisco Bay, California, United States - SF_May12_sed_USGS_13 | ecosystem: Environmental > Aquatic > Marine > Sediment | place: USA... | reverse complement strand
ACGCCCGACGAGCGTGCTCGTACGCTGTTCGAGTGGTCGTATCCCGACATCGCCGAACGTTGCCGTGCCCTGGGAAAACCCTATCCCGACCTCACGGCTGACGGCATGATCGCGGCGAACCCGCTGATCGACATATCGACCGTCAACGCGCAGGAGTGACGCTGGGCCGATTTGCCGAGGGAGGAGACAACACGCAATTGGACCAATTTCCGCTTTGGGTTGCCAGCGGAAACTATAGCGCAACATATGCGATCGGCGGCTATGCGACGCTTAGGAGTCACTCGGAACTCGAAAACTCGGCGACCCACTATTGAGCGTCTGCTTTTTCCAAGAGCAGTCACTCGATACTGTTCGCCTCTAAGTGTGGCAGTCGGCCAAATGCAGACGCAATTAAGAGCAATGAGTGGGTGTTGCGATCAGGCTATAAACCTTTTGATATAAATAATCCGAGTTGCTTGCTGAAGTAAATGAAGCAAACACCCAGTGGCAGCAGCAAAATTGAATATATGAACAAATCGTCGTCCCCGCGAAAGAAAAAGTAATGCAGAAACGTAAAGAGTGGGAATAGGAGGATAATCATGCCTACGAATCGCCAGATTAGAATTGCCATAGTCTCAGTTCTCAATCTCTCGCCTCCTTGGTGCGCGCAATTAAGATAGTTCGGGGTTGGATTTCACGCCCGTATGGTATATCGGTCTGTCTGCTTCACGCCCCGAGTCATCCGTTCAAGCAGCTTCTGCCATTTTGAGCAAGGGCGATCCACGTTCATGTAATGCCTTGAGGTACTTGGCTTCATCATAAGGCGTACGAGTAGCCCAGCAACGATACAGGATGCGGATCCACTTGAAAGCCAGCGCTCTTACAGCCGCCTGATGCGAGCAGCCTTTCGCTCTCTGTTGATAATAGTACAAGCCAGACCAGTAGGACTTGTTGATTGTCTGTGCCGCCCACTCAACTATGGTCTGTCGCAAGAAGCTTGGGCATTGCCATCGCCAGTGGATCCAGGTCGACTGGCCGCTGCGTTCGGTAACCGGCGCAATGCCGGCATACTTCTGCAACTCGGCCGCTTTGCCGTAACGCTCTCGTTGTTCGCCGAAGGCGGGGAGCAAAATGGGGACATTCTGCATTTCCACAAAGAAATGCAGAATGTCCCCAACATTTTGCCTCACGCAAGAGTGCAAAACGTCCAACCGGCCATGCCACCTGGTTGCTGAGTAGCGGCTGGCCGATGGCATTTCGGTATCGGATTGGCGCTACCGCTTTTTAAAGATGCTGGCGCTCAAGACGCTGTCTTCGGTATCAAAGGGGTGATCCTCCACTACCACATCGTCAATGGTGAGGGTGTAAGTCCCCTTACGGGCCTTATTAACCACAAACACGACCAGCCCAAAACTATCAGTCGTTCCCTCGACAGACCGGGTCGATCCATCAGGCAAAGTCCATGTTGCAAAAACCTCGGCTCCGCGCACTCTCCAGTTCAGATCATTCAGGACTCTAACCTCGCCGAGAACCTGGCGTTTGTAGAGGTCCATGTTGATCTCCGAAACATTGACAGAGGGCTCGCGCGGCGGTGGCGGATCGCGAGGCTCGAAGATGGACATGCGGACGGACGTAAAGCCATTCAGGTATTCGGTGTGCCAGGACACCGAGAACCCATCCTCATAGGCTGTCATGTGCGTATCAAACAGGCTCTGCCGGAAAATGATCGCGTCCGGGTAGAGTTCAGTGACAGCGTCTTGATTATTCACCGCAAAGAGTGCGTTAACTCCGGTCGTCGTGAACCAGCCATCGTTTCCGAACCATGAGATTCTCGCAGCGACGTCGTTCGGGCGGTTATTGGCGCTGCCGCCATCCGGGCCGCGGTAACCCACGTTAACCTGACTTTGAACCTGGCCACCTTGCCCAATGTAGTCCTCGAGGATCCAGGTGCACGAGGACGCGTCGCCGGGGTTCTGGACGCTCTGGCAGCGTGTTGGCTCGCCATAAGCAGCTTCGACCTGCGCCCGCGTATCCCCCAGAGCGACGCCCGGTACGCTCTGGCCTTCGATGACAGTGCCAAATTCGGGTACGGCTGCCAGTGCGGACAGCGTACTCAGCAGGCTCAACGCCCCGATGAACAGGGCAGCAATGGTTCTTTCCTTCATAATTACCTCCGGTAAATTTCACACAACAGTCATTTCAATTCGCTCGCGGCCAATCTGGATGTAGAACGCGCTCAAGACAGCCGCTCCGGTGTCTTGTCGAAACTGCCGTTAACAGATGGCAGCTCGCCAAGCCCTCGTCGCATGTGGAAGCGAATACGTCGGTCAGACACGGAAAGTTACATCGGCAGGAAAATATCTTGATTGGACAGAAGCGACAGGTTGGTTTTCCGGAAGACGAAGTGGCTTCGCGAGGATCTTGATACCGGGCCTTGCGTTACGGGTCAGCCGCTCTTGCGCTTTACTCGGACCCCGTAATTCCGGATCATCAAAGTGTAAAGGCCGGGATTGGCGACATTACTGACAGAGTCGACAGCCCAACCACGTGAACCAGGTGGTGGCATACAGATGCAGGAATCTGACGAACACCGATGGTCAGCGCTGATGGTGAGTGCGCAGGCGGGTGACGAGTCCGATTATCGGCAACTGCTGACAGAACTGGCAAATGTGATCCAAAAGTTTCTGCGCAGTCGCCTGGGTGACCACCACTTTATTGAAGATTGCGTGCAGGAAGCCCTGATTGCAGTTCATCAGGCCCGCCATACCTATGATCCACAACGGCCTTTCCGGCCATGGCTGTTTGCAATCGTACGCCACAAGGCCATAGATAATCTGCGCAAGCAACGCACACGAGAAAAGGTCGTCGATCACTACAAGATGGAACAGGAGATTCTGTCCCAGGCGGGCCATCAAAGTTCATCCGAGATGGAGTCTCCGGAAGGTCGTTTACTCGCGTCACTGTCGACACAGCACAGAGAGGTGTTGGTTTTGACCAAAATCATCGGTTACAGCATTGCCGAAGCGGCAGAAAAGCTGGGCATTTCCGAAAGTGCAGTCAAAGTACGCGTTCACCGGGCCATCCGCAGGCTGCAGCAGTCACTGGCGAGGGATGAACTATGAACAGGTTTGACGCGCTGATCGCAAAGCTCCCCCGTGGCCCGGAATCTGAACCGCCAGCGTTCCCACGCGCAGCAGTTTCGACCAGGCCATGCTGTCTGCCTGAGAATCGTCTTTTCCGGCGCGCCGGTAACTTTTCTGTGTTGGCAAACGTATTTGGTGGTGGGATTCACCCTGAATGGTGGATCGGCCCCGGCCGCCCGGGGACTTGTGGAGAACAAACCAGAACGCAACGTCGCCGGAGAGCGCAGGACCATGAATAAATACGACGAGCTGATCGCCAATCTCAGCCGCGCTGTGGCACCTGTTTCGCCGGCACCTTCTGCCAATACGCTGGCTACGGCCTGGTTCGTACTGAGTGCGGTTTATGTGGTCGTGGCAACCCACGTGTTTGGTCCGGCCCGCGCGGGCGCCTTCTCGCAGCTCGCCACAGAACCCCGTTTTCTGCTGGAGTCCTTGCTGGGCGCAGCAGCGATACTGTGGGCCAGCCTGCTGGCCTTCCGTGCCGCTGTTCCGGCTGCCCTGACCCGACAGTTTGCCGCGGGCGGTCTTGTTCTGATGGCGCTTTGGCTGGCCCAGTACGTGATTGGACTGCTCAGCCCTGCGCTGGAACCATCGATAGTGGGCAAGCGCAGTCACTGCTACTACGAAACGATGATATACGCGTTGCCGCCGATCCTCGTCGGTATCTTCCTTATTCGCCGGTTGTATCCTTTGCGGTTTGTTCGCACCGCCATGTCGCTCAGCCTGGCGGCCGGAATGCTGCCGGCCTTGTACATGCAACTCGCCTGCATGTACGAACCCGCACACATCCTTTCCTTGCACATCCTGCCCGGCCTGCTGATGGTACTGGCAGGCGCAGCGATTGCCTCACTATGGCGCCGGCGCCGCACGACTTCCAACGGTGCTTGAATAAGACGACGTGTTATTTTTTTCGCCGGGTGCTGTTGAGGATGCAGAATTCTGGTCGAGCGACGCAGCGCTATCCTGGCCTAAGGCTTTTCGACGCGGTATTTATCGGCCAGGGCGCCGGTGATTCCGATGTGCCGGTTTGCCGGGTCTATCAGTACACCGGGATTCATTATGCCGTGTGGATCAACGGCGCTTTTGGCAGCGGCCAGCGCTTCCCGAAAGAGTGGTGAAGTCTGCTGTTCATAGCCGGCACGGTGATCACGTCCGACGGCATGGTGATGCGTAATGGTTCCGCCGAACTCGACCACCAGTCGATTGGCGACTACCTTGATATCGCGCCACTTGTCCAGAGCATTTCGGAGGTTGCCGCCGGTATCGCCGACGGCATAGAAGGTGAAGTAGGGCGCGGGACCATCGGGATACACGTGTGTAAAACGGCAGGAGAATCCGCAGTCTTGCCCGGTAATCTCCTTTATCGCTGCCACGAGGCCGTTGCGAATCGCCTGGTAGAAGCGCGGAAACCGATCCCAGGTCACCGCAGTCTCAAACGTGTCGGCGATGATGCCGAGGGCTGTCAGGCGGTTACGATAGTACGGCATGCGGATGAATGCATTCCTCCACGAACCGGCTTCGCCGCTGCGACTCACTGCATCACTCGAACTGTAGACGACACCGTCAGCCGGCACATCTCCGCCATGATCTCGAGCGATCTCGATCGCGCGCCGCATCCATGGCTCAACGGAGTGATCCGCAGACTCGAATCCCAGGACGAGCAGGGAACAGGGCTGCTCCGCAATCCGGTTCAAAGTTACTTCAGCCTCGTCCAGCAGCCGGCAATTGCTGGGGAAGAGGCCGGCCTGCGAAATTGCCCGTGCAGCTTCCGTCCCTTGTCCCATATTTCCGAACGCAACCGTAGCGCTAGCACGCCACCTTGGTCTGCGCTGCAGGCGCATCGTCGCTTCCGTGATGACTCCCAGTACACCTTCCGATCCGAGGATCAAGCGATCGGCCGATGGACCAGCGCCGGAGCCCGGTAGTTCGGCCGTGCGGATGACGCCCTGCGGTGTCACGATTCGAGTGGCCTCAACGAGATCGTCGATGTGCGTGTACAGTGTGGCATAGTGTCCACTTGCCCGCGTGGCGATCCAGCCGCCCAGCGACGAGAACACAAAACTTTGTGGAAAATGCCGCAGCGTAAGGCCGTGCGGTTTGAGGGCTTGTTCCAGGTCCGGCCCCAGGATGCCTGCTTGAAACCGGGCACGCCGGCCGATGCCATCAACGTCCAGCAAGCGATCAAAATGTTGCATGTCGAGACTGATGGCACCCGCGTAGCTCGCACCAACATCTGCCTCGACGCCGCCGCACACGCTGGTGCCGCCGCCGAATGGAACGACTGCCACCTGATTTTGCCCGGCATACTCGAATATCTGGCGAATGTCTTCCTCGTTGCGAGGAAATGCAACGAAATCGGGCGCATTGTCGGCTTGTCGCAGATACATCCGTACCATATCGGCGTAGGACTTCCCGTAACAATGCGCCAGACGGTCAAAAGGCGTATCCGAGAGGATTCCTTCGAGTTTGCCCGGTGGACGGAATCGCGGCGGGCGCAGGTCAAAGTCGTCTACCGAAGGGGGAGCTGCCTCGACCGTTCCTGCCGGCATAAACTGATGCGCAACCGACTCAATGAGTTTGTCTTCTTCCGGTGACAGGCTTTCAGATTCGTAGCCCCAACCCCAGAATCTCAATCGCGGCCGCTTCGACAGGCTGGTCTCATATGTCACAGCATTCTCCGGGGTGTTGTCACACTGCGGCCTGGCCGCACTTCGCTGCGTCTCGCGGTTGGCCCAAAAGATGCTCGAGCGAGACTATCAGCTTGCCGAGCCTGTGCACGTTTGTCCACCGGTCTCACCATGCGGATAACGTCATGGCGACAGGGTTGATACTGTCTGTTTAGTCACCGGGTTTGGGACAGGAATCGGGAACTGGCCATGGTCTCTGAGGATGAGAATCCTGTTCGAGGGGCGCTGCGGCAAAGCCGCATGCCCGGTCGCGAAGCGACAATCCCACCCTCTTTGTCAGTTTCGTCATCAAGCGGCGCAAATAGTCCGACGCGGGCCCGACGCGACGGATTATGACAAGTCGGCGATCGCCACATCATTCTCGCAAGGCCTTAAATTTGAAGAGGAAATGCTGGGCCGCGATGCCGGGGTTTCCGATCCGGTTTCAGCCTGTTCATTTTTGGTCTAAATTGTGAACTCGGCCCAAGAATTAGAAGATCATGGCAAAAAATAACAAGAATCGGGCGCGACCAAGTGCGCCCAGGAATGACCCGCTCGCAATCCAGTCGACATCACGTCGCGACTTCGTTCGTGTATTCGGCGGCATCACGATCCTCGGCCCGATAGCCGGCTGTGGCTCGGGCGGCCGGGGTGAATCCGACAATGCGAGTGCCCTGGAAGCGGGCGTCAAGAGCGGCTTCCAGTCCGTGGTGACCGACGAGCCGCCCCTGATTCTGTTCGTGCCCGGCTACACCGGGGCTCCCTGGTTTCGCGAGCTGCTCAGTGACATCCCGGACCTGAAGGACCGGTACTTCTCGACACAGATGGCGCACCTGTCTGACTCGACCAATCCCGATCAACGCGCTGTCATGAATATGAACGACGTCGTCGACGAGTCCGGCACACCGCTCTTCGACAGCGATCGGGCCGTCATCGCGTGCAACGCCGATGCGGTCAGCGGCATATTGCGGGACGAACTGAACCGGTCCCCCCGCCGTGGCGTCACCATCGTGTCGCACGGCAAGGGCGGCCTGGATGTTTTGCACGCCTTGGTGAACCTGGACAACGAGGCCGATCTCAAGTACCGGCAGCCCAAGGCCGACCGGGCCACAAACACGGTAACGCCCGGCGAGCCGGTGAACCGCGACGTCTGGCCGGTGATCACTGGTTGGGTCGCACTGACGTCGAACTTCTTCGAGGGCGCATTCCCGGTCGTTGCCGGCGACGGCAGTTGTGATGCCGAGGACCCTGGGCAGCCAGGTATCGATGAGGCCCCGACCATCGAAGCCGAAGACGATTGCGAGTCGCGATACGGCGGCTTCGACGTCTTCGACGGTGACAAGTTCGAGGATCGCCAGCAGTACATGGCGGATCACCAGGACGCCATCATGGCGTTGATGGGTTGCGTGCCCACGCTGAACGCCTACGCGGCCTACGTGCCGGACGAGGCCAACCCGGCGCCCCTGGATTCGGTCAATCGACGCATCCATACCGAGTCGGACGTCCTCGAATTGTGCGGCGCGAATGACGGCATTGTGACCGCAAGAGCCGCGCAGTTACCGGGTGCGATGATCCTGGAAAAGCTGCCCGAAGATCCAGGCCAGCTGCGCAGCGGTGTCGATTACCTGGCACCGGCGATCGAAACGGTCGTTGCCGGTTTCTGGTCGGACGCCTTCCGCAACGAGAGGACGACGGCATACATCAACCAGATCGAAGTTATGGCCATCAATCCGGTTGCCGACGCCGGGCCGGATCAGGCTGTCGAATGCGAAGGCCACGATGGAACCCAGGTGACGCTCGATGGCAGCGCATCGTCGTCCGCGTTCACCGAGATCGTCGAGTATGTCTGGCTCGAAGATGGCGAAGAGATTGCCACCGGCGTCAATCCCGTCGTGCTACTCGAGCTCGGCATCCATGAGCTGACCTTGCGCGTCGCTGATCATTGCGGGCGAACACATGAGGACCAGGTGATCATCACGGTCGAGGATACGACAGCGCCCGAGATCGAGCTGTCGTTGAGCATGCCCAGGGTCTGGCCGCCGAATCACAAGATGGCGCTGGTCGCCACAGGCATCTCGGCAAGCGACATCTGCGACCCGGAACCGGCATTGACGGTCGAGGTGACCAGCAACGAGCCGGTCAACGGCATCGGCGATGGCAACACGGAGCCCGACTTTAGCGTGGAACAGAACCCCGACGGCAGCTTCAACGTATGGGTCCGCGTCGAGCGCAGCGGAACGGGCGAAGGTCGCCTGTACACGATCAATGCCACGGCCGAGGACGGCTCGGGTAATGTCGCGACCCGGTCTGAGGAGGTCCAGGTACCGCACGATCAGTCAGGCTGAGCCTGTTCGGCGCCGTTTTTATTTTTCGGAGTCGGGCCTGAACGTATCTGGAAAACCGTGGGCGATTCTGATGACGAACGGGTGACCCGTCGATGAATCAGGCCAGTACTGTCTTCACACAGGCTGATTCTGAACGCTGATCACAATTTTCATGTTGCAGGCCGTGTATGGTGCTGGAAACAATACCGCAGTGAACGGCCATGTCGACATTACCTAAGTCAATTCAGATCATTATCGATTGGCTATCACCCACAGGCAGAATAAACCGTCGAGCGTATCTGCTTCATTTCATCTTGCCTGCACTGCTGCTGTGTACTCTGGCTGCGATTTTCTCGTACCCGGATATTTTCTTTCTCAGTATTGGGTTATTGGCGGTCGGGACGAAGAAGCGGCTGAACGATGTCAACTTGAAAATCAGTCGTGGTAAGAAATTCTTTTTCACGAGTTTCGGGGTCGTTGTAACCGTCATTGCGGCAGCGGTCGCCTTTTTGTTGTTCATGGGTTCGATTTCTGGCGCAGGTAATAAAGACCTCTTGCGCAGTGCTGGAATCGTCATCGCTCTGCCAGTTGCCGTGCCGGTTCTCATCGTGTCCATGTATGCGCTTTTTACACCTGGGGTGGCAGAGGAAACGGAGCACGGGCCTGCCCCGATTTATCCCCGACAGTCAAAGTAGGCGGCTGACCGAAGACGTTCGCTCCTGGCTCCTGGACGCCACCGCAGATGCGGGGGATCGCGATGGCGTGACGGTTACGTGCCGATGCTCTCCAGAAGTTCGCGCACGGTCGCATAGTCCATGCCCAGCCAGGTAGCAGCCAAATCCAGCGAATTGAAGACGATGACGCTCTTTCCATGCCTGTTGACCTGCTCGGCGAAGAGTTGCGCCTCGTCGTAGACACCGTAGTCCACCAGAAACGCATAGCGACCGATCGTCGATTTGCCGCCGGGTTCATTGTCCATTTCAGCCAACTTCTTTACGTCCTCGGGCGAGACTGAAAATGTGGCACGCGTGAAGTCCGACAACACAGATGCGCTTGCTTTGATCGACGAATCAGCGAACAGACGTTGCTTGTGGGCCATCATCTCATCGAGCGTAACGCTACCGGTCCACAGTTCGAGGATCACGTCACCGTCCATTGCTTGTACGAACTTGCAGGGCATAATTCAAGGCCTCCTCATAGACGACAGAATACTATCATTTTCGTTGACAGTGCTTTTCCCGGCGGTAGTTGGCCAGGCCAGCGACCCTGCGATCCGCGATAGTGTCTGGCGCGTCTAGGTGATTCGGATCACGTTTGGCGATACCAGCTTCTCGAAATCCTGGTAAGCCATCCGGATCAACTCGGTGTGGGAGCCCGCATTGAACGCAATCTCCTCATCCTCGGCCAACTTCTCGGCGACGTAAACGTCCATGTCGTAGAGGTTGCCGAACGGTGGCATCGCGCCGACTTCACAGTCCGGGAACAGGTTCTTGAACTCCGACTCCGAAGCGATCTCGACGACGTCCGCCTCGACGCCTCTCTTCAGATAGTCGAGGTCGATGCGGAAGGAGGCCGGCAGCACTGCCATCGCGAACTCATCGTCCAGCTTGACGATGACCGTTTTGGCCAGCTCCTTGCCCGGGATGTGCGTCAGTTCCGCGGTCCGCTGCGTCGTATAGGCGGGCGAGTGTGTGATCGTGACGTATTCAATACCGTGTTCATCGAGAAATTCTCTAAGCTTCTGGGCAGGCATGGTTTTCCCCTCGTGCAAACGTGTGACGATAAACGTTGCCGAACGCCGGCCCATCGGGGCTTTCCATCCGTCCGCCAGGGGCCGCGACGCTCTATGTACAGTTCAAGTTGCTATGCCGAATCTGAATCTCCTGTGCTTCGTCAGTGCGATTGACATTCTATCGTTCCGTCAGCCGGATGCACTCACCTGTCAGCGCTACGGGTCGTCACCGTACGTGTACACAGGGTACCTGTAACCCGGGCGATCGGACTTCTCGTAGTGTGCTTGCAGGAACGCGACGAGATCCGTCAGCTGTGTCACGGTCATCACGTCGTTGTAGGCCGTCATGATGGACTCGCCCTCCGCGGAAACTCTTGCCTCTGGATACCGGGATGCCAGCCTGTGCGACGGGTTCACTATCGATGTGACGAGCTCGCCGTAGGACATGTTTCTGCCCGTGCGGCTGCCGAGCAATACGCGGACAGGGCCGGCCGCGGCAGGCTCCGGCAATTCGGCACCGACCACGGTATGGCAGCTAACGCAGCCCAGGGACACGAATTGGGTCTCGCCCTTTGCTGCATCGCCCGGTGGCAGGAACACGCCGCCTTTCGATCGGGGATCCTGGTCGCAGGCAGCAAGCAACGCCAGTGTACACAGCGCCGTGAGTTTGATGTGAAGCGCTCGCACGTCTGATACTCCAGTACGGTCAGCACGGTCGATGGTTCGATGCCTGTGTGCCAGTGTAGATCCGTGCAGCATCTCGAGGCAAGGCGGTCAATTCCGGAATCATCGACTCAGTTTGTCTCGGGTCCGCCGACTGACATTGTGATTCCTGCCAATGACTGGCTCTGGAACGCACCGTTACAAGCTCCGATCAAGAATGCCCATCTGTGCTCGAGAGGCAACGGAGTCGAGACCACAACAATCAGTCCGCGCAGACCCCAGGTGCCGCGCCGTCGACCTGTCAGGTATTAGATCCTGCCGGATCCTGCCGGCTTCAAGTGGGGAATGTACCTAATGTCCGCTTTGGGGTACGGCCACGGATTTGCTGTAAAATACAGGCGGCCAAGCACAACATTTGTTCAAACGACATGAACACGCTTGCAGGCGCAGCGGTTTCTGAAATGACACAGTGTCTTAGCGACGAGTTGTTCAGCAGGCTGGTCGTGCTGCGGCGCTGGTTTCACCAGCATCCGGAACTCGCGTTCGAAGAGGCAGATACCGCACAGCGGATTATCAATGAACTCGAACGCCTCAATATAGCTTGCGACTATGCCGGCGTCGGTCATGCCGTCATTGGCCACATCGAAGGACTGGATGCCACCCGGCCCGTCATCGGTCTTCGTGCGGAAATGGATGCGCTGCCAGGTGACGAGACGACGGGCGTCGCGTACGCGTCGGTGCATCCGGGAAAGATGCATGCCTGTGGGCACGGTGCGCATATGGCGATGGTGATTGGTGCCGCGGAGCTGCTCTGTAACGACTTGCCACCAGGTCCGGTCCGGCTGATTTTCCAACCGGCCGAGGAGAGCGGCGGCGGCGCGAGGACTGCGATCGCGGACGGCGCGTTGCGCAACGTCGCAGCAATCTTCGCGGGTCATGTGACCCACGAGTATCACACCGGCCAGATCATGGTTCGCGATGGCGTGGTCACGGCGCAGTCGGATCGTTTCTCGATCCACATCCGCGGCAGGGGAGGACACGGCGCAAGACCGCACGAGGCCGTGGACGCAGTCGTCATCAGCGGATTCCTCATTACTGCTTTACAGACACTGGTGTCGCGGGAGACCAATCCTTTTCATCCCACCGTTGTGACGATCGGCAAGATTCACGCAGGTTCGGCGCCGAACGTAATCGCTGAAGAAGCGACGCTGGAAGGATCGATCCGAACTTCCAGACCGGAGGTTCGACAACATATCCTGCATGGCATTGAAAGAATGATTCGTGCTGCCGCCGAACTGCACAATGCGAAGATTAACGTCGACTTCAGCGCGGGATACCCACCGGTCGTCAACGACCCCGTCGGCGCGGCGATCGCGCGAGCGGCGGCGAGCCGGGTGGTCGGCGCCGACAACGTAGTAGGTTCGGAGTATCCCAGCATGGGATCAGAAGACTTTTCCTTCTACCTGAATCACGTACCGGGCGCATTCGTGCGTTTCGGCGCTCGCGAAGAAAGTTGGGAGCCCGTGCCGCTGCACAGTCCTGCATTTGACATTGACGAGAAAGCGCTTGCGGTCGGCGCGCGCTTCTATGATCAGGTGGCCCGGACAGCGCAAGAAAGCATCGGGGCTTAGTCTCATGGAGTTTGAGCGCTGTGCAAACCCAACCGTTGGCATCGAATGGGAACTTCAGCTGCTGGACGCTGAAACGCTCGATCTTCGACCCGGCATCATGCCGCTCATGGAGCTTTATCCCAGCGGCACGTTCGTCAAACCGGAATTTGTGCAGTCCTGCGTCGAGCTGACAAGCCCGGTCTCGGACACGAGCGACGATGCAGTTCGTCATGTCGGCGCGACCTTGTCCAAAGTCCTGCAGCGCTGCGAGGAACTCGACATGACTGCGTGCGGTGCCGGCACACATCCATTTTGCCGACGCCTTGCACTCATAACGCCAATTCCGCGGTATATGCGTTTGGAAGAGTCCCGCGGCATCCTCGCACACACGCAGATCACGTTCGGCACGCATGTACATATCGGCATGCCTTCCGGAGATGATGCGATGCGCGCGATGTCGCGCCTGATACCGGCACTGCCGGCGTTCATTGCGCTTTCCGCCAACTCGCCATTCTGGCGTGGCCACAAGACCGGGCACGCGGCCTACCGACACCGTATTCTCGCGGCGTCCCCAACTTACGGGCGACCTGTTTCCTTTGACAGCTGGGCGGATTTTGAGCGGTTTTATCACGCCGCGATCAGGTCCGGAACGATCGAGAATTTCAAGGACATCCACTGGGATATTCGGCCCCATCCCGATTTCGGCACGCTGGAGATTCGGGCCATGGACGCCGCATCCGACCTGCAGAATGTGCACGCTCTCTCGGCTTTTGTGCGTGCATTGGCTGTTTGCATGGCACGTACGACGGATGGCGAGGTACGCCGGATATTGCCGGCGCAACTGCCTGTCTGGGTCGAGCGGGAAAACCACTACCGCGCAAGTCGGACCGGCATCGACTCGGACTATATTTATGACGAGCAGGGACGATATCGACCTGTACGCGGTTTGATCGATGACCTCATCGCGCTATGCGATCCGATCGCAGAAGAGATCGGCGAGAGCAAGGGCCTCAGGTTGGTCAGGGAAATACTTGGCGGTCGGACGGGCTACTCGGCGCAACTCGATTTATTTTCCGCGACCGACTCCATGCAAGCCGTTACCGCCGACCTCGTTCAGCGCTTGCAACCCGACCATCTGCGTACAGCTTGCCGAAGCCGTGGAAGACCCACGCCGGGTGTTGGATGATTACGTGGATGGACCGGACAGCGCGGGTCGCCTTGTTGTATGGACTACTGCTTATTTACACGCCACCGGCAACCCATCACCATGACGGAAGGATGCAGAATCTGAGCTGGAGCCATATCGAGCACGACGCGGATATAGGCCTTCGCGCCAGAGCACCCTCTCGCGAAAGCCTGTTCGAGGCCATGGGCGAAGCCTTGACAGCAGTCGTTACAGATCCCGCGTCCGTTCGCCCGGAGCAACAGATCGAGATTCAGTGCGAGGCACCGGACGATGCGCTGCTGCTGGTTGATTGGCTAAACGCCTTGATCTACGAAATGGCAACCCGACGCATGCTATTCGGGAATTGGCGCGTGACGCTCGACGGACACAAACTTGATGCGCTCGTCGAAGGCGAAGCCGTGGATCGTGCGCGTCACCTTCCTGTCGTCGAAATCAAGGGAGCGACTTACACGGCGCTGTCAGTCAAACAGGACTCGTCCGGCAATTGGCATGCGCAGTGTGTCGTGGATGTGTAGGAGCAGGCAACGATGGATCTGAACAGGCTTGAACGTACCGATGAGTATCGCTGGCAGATTCCGGTCGATGGCTCGATGAATGTGCCCGGCGTGATCTTCGGCGATCGAGAGCAGATTCTGCAGATGGACGACAAGGTATACGAGCAGCTTCGTAACGTTACGCTTCTGCCGGGCCTTGTCGGACCGGTCTATGCGATGCCCGACGCGCATTGGGGTTACGGCTTTCCGATCGGTGGTGTGGCGGCATTCGACGCAGAGGCAGCCGGGGTCGTGTCCGCCGGTGGGGTCGGTTTCGACATCTCCTGCGGCGTACGCACGCTTCACACGAAACTGACTACGGCGCAGCTGGAGCCTCTGAAATTCGAGCTCGCAGATGCACTGTACGCGGACATTCCCGTCGGTGTCGGCAGCGAAGGCGCAATTCGTCTCTCAAATGCTCAGATGGATGCGATGCTGCGAGGTGGTGCGGCATGGGCCGTGGAACAAGGCTATGGCATCGAAGAAGATCTCGACAGAACGGAAGAACGCGGTTGCGTCGCAGACGCAAGACCGGAAGCGGTTTCCGAGCGTGCCAAGAAACGACAGCGGCGCGAGATGGGCACGCTTGGCTCCGGCAATCATTATCTCGAGATCCAGCGTGTCGCCGAGGTGTTTGATGTCGCCATAGCGGCCGCTTATGGGCTGGCACAGGATGATATCGTCGTCAGCATACATTGCGGATCGCGCGGCCTGGGCCACCAGATTGGTACGGATTATCTGCGCGAGATGGTGTTGGCGGCAACGGAATTCGGTCTCGAGTTGCCCGACCGCGAACTGGCGTGTGCGCCGATCCTGTCAACACTTGGTCAACGCTATCTTGGCGCCATGCGCGCAGCGATGAATTGCGCGCTCGCGAATCGTCAGATTCTTACCCATCTCACACGGCAAGCGTTCGAGCGATTGTTGCCCGATGCCCGGTTGACGATGTTGTATGACGTTTCACACAACATCTGTAAGGTCGAGCGGCACGTTATCGAGGGTGAGGAGAAGGAATTTCACGTCCATCGCAAAGGAGCGACACGGGCGTTCGGGCCCGGCAATCCGGATCTCGAGCCGGGTCTGCGACCGGTGGGACAACCCGTATTGATTGGCGGTTCGATGGGCACCGGCTCTTACATATTAGCGGGCACGGCGGAGAGCGAAACGGCCGCGCTGAGTTCGGCTTGCCACGGCGCCGGGCGGTCAATGAGCCGGCGGAAGGCGCGCCGCCAATTCCACGGTCGACAAATTGTCGATGAATTGGCTGTTCGCGGCATCGTCATTCGCAGCCCTTCCTCACGAGGTGTGGCCGAGGAGGCGCCGATGGCTTACAAGGACGTGAATCGTGTGGTCGATATCGCCGAACGCGCCGACCTGGCCCGCAAGGTCGCTCGGCTCGAGCCACTGGTCTGCATCAAAGGCTGAGCGACGATGTAATGCTTGGCGGTCCGCGGCGCAAGAAAAGCTCCTGCAGCGTGCGTAACGGCAATGCGTTTTATGACGTCGGAGGTTTCCAGCCAGCCGCGATGCGCCTGGTGGATACCGAAACGCATGTAGTCAAGATCCGACATGCTGTGGGCAAGCGTGTTTGAATACGGGAGCCTCCCAAATACGCAGTTGCCCTGATGTTCGAGGTTCAGTTTCCGGAGTAGTTTCAGGGTCGTGGCCGCCGCGAGGAAGTTCCGTGGTTGAGTTTGCGAGTCAGCGCGAACGCATGGTTGCGGATCAGATCGCTGCACGTGGTGTATGCGACAAGCGGGTGCTTAAAGCCATGCGTACCGTCCGGCGCGAGGCTTTCGTGCCCGCCGCGGTGCGTGAGCTTGCCTACGGCGATACGCCGCTTCCCATCGGCGCCGGTCAAACCATTTCCCAGCCGTATGTTGTCGCGTACATGATCGAGGCATTGGCGATACGGCCCGGAGACAAAGTACTTGAAGTTGGTGCCGGGTCCGGATACGCGGCCGCAGTGCTCGCCGAGCTGGCCAAAGAGGTCTTTGCCATCGAGCGCATCACGGAACTGGCTGATCAGGCCGAGGCCCGCCTTTATGCCGAGGGTTATAACAACGTCCACATACTCAATGCGGATGGCACTCGCGGCTGGGAAGCGCATGCGCCTTTCGATGCGATCCTGGTTTCCGCAGGTGCACCGATCGTTCCTGAAAGCCTGAAAGAGCAGCTTGCCGCGGGTGGGCGCATGGTCATTCCCGTCGGTTCGAACAAACGCGCTCAGGAACTGGTTCGCATAACGCGCGGCGTGAGCGGAACCTTCGAACGCGAAGATCTCGCCGATGTTCGCTTTGTACCGCTCATTGGGGAACAAGGCTGGGAGGTCGGGGAGACAGACAGTGAGGTGACCAGCCCCAGGCTGATCCGTACCACACCTGCTGTGAGCCAGACCCTGCCGAGCCTGATCCTGCGTAACAGTCAATCCTTCGAGGTGCCCGAGGAGGCAGCCGTCACGTCGCTGGTAAGACGTATCGGGGATGCCCGCGTCGTGCTGGTCGGCGAAGCAAGCCATGGCACGTCCGAGTTTCATCGAATCCGGGCAGCGATCACGCGGCGGCTTATTGCAGACAAGGGTTTTACCATTGTGGCCATCGAGGCGGACTGGCCCGACGCGGCACAGATCGACCACTATGTGCGACATCAGGATTTGCCAGCCTCCGATTGGTCGGCCTTCGCCCGGTTCCCCACGTGGATGTGGCGCAATGTGGAAGTACGAGACTTTGTCGACTGGCTGCATGAGTACAACAGGCCATTTGCAGTAGCCCGGCGGACAGGGTTCTACGGACTTGATCTCTACAGCCTCTATAATTCGGCGCGCGCCGTGATCGGCTATCTCGAGGACGTCGATCCGGATCTCGCCGAGATCGCGCGCTGGCGGTATGGCTGTCTCAGTCCCTGGGAAACGGACCCGGCTGCCTATGGACATGCGGCACTGACCGGGGCGTATCGCGACTGCGAGCAGGACGTCGCGATGATGCTCCGGGACCTTTATCGAAAGCGTCAGGAATACGCACACGCCGACGGTGAGCGCTTCCTCGATGCCGCACAAAACGCGCTTCTGGTCGCCAATGCCGAACGCTATTACCGGATCATGTATTACGGGTCGCGAGCGTCGTGGAACCTCCGCGACAGCCACATGTTCGAAACACTGAACCGCGTTCTCGACGCGCACGGACCTGACTCAAAAGCTGTGGTATGGGCCCATAACTCGCATATTGGCGATGCCTCCGCTACGGAGATGTCTGCACGCGGCGAGCACAACATCGGACAGCTCTGCCGCCGGGCCTTTGGCGAACAGTCCTGCTGCATCGGTTTCGGGACGGATCGCGGCACCGTTGCGGCCGCTTCAAGCTGGGACGGCCCCATGGAGATTAAAGAGGTCCGTCCTTCTCATGCGCAGAGTTATGAGCGGCTGTTCCACCTGACCGGGAGAGCCGGGTTGATTTTGCCACTGCGCCACAACCAGAATCTGGAGGTCGTCGGTGAACTCGCGCAACCGCGCCTGGAGCGCGCCATCGGCGTGATCTACCGACCGGAGACGGAACTCGAGAGCCATTATTTCGAGGCAATTCTGCCACGCCAGTTCGACGAGTACATCTGGGTCGACGAAAGTTCAGCGCTTACGCCGCTCACGACGGCCGAACTCCATGGTGTCCCTGACACCTACCCGTTCGGGCTTTGAGCCCGCCGGTCAAATGCAGACGAATGACGCACCGACCACGACCGAAGCGCGCGGCATCATGCTCGCGTTTGCCGAGCAGACCGGTGTCTCCTCATCGAGAAATCCCCCACGACGGTATCTATGGACAGACGCTCATGCTGTCTGCAATTTCCTGAGCCTGTATCGCCGGACGCGAGATGAGACATACCTGCGCCTCGCGCTGAGTCTCATCGATCAGGTGCACGCGGTGCTTGGCAAACACCGGGCGGACGATCCGCGGAGTGGCTGGATCAGTGGCCTTCGGGACGAGGAGGGCGGCAACCACCCGACCGTCGCCGGACTTCGCATTGGCAAACACCTGAATGAGCGGGGCCGCCATGATGCATTTGACGAGCGGCTTGAGTGGGACCGGGATGGGCAGTACTTCCACTACCTGACCAAATGGATGCATGCGCTCTGCCGCGCCAGTGCCGTGACCAACCCCTCGAAGTTTTCCCGCTGGGCACTGGAACTTGCAAAGGTCGCTCAGGCGAAATTTGCATTCGCCGTTCCTGGCGACACGCGGAAGCGCCTGCGCTGGAAAATGAGCATCGATCTTGCATACCCATTGGTGCCGTCGAGTGGTCTGCACGATCCGCTCGACGCCTATATCACCTACCATGAAATCGCTGCCTGCCTGCAGAGGAGCGGCCGGCGCGATGCGCTTCCGGCCCTGGGCGGGGAAATTGCCGAAACGGCCGCCATGATCGAAGGCCAGCGCTGGCATACCGACGATCCGCTCGGACTGGGCGGCCTGTTGTTCGACACCTATCGTGCGATGCAGCTGTGCGCCGCGGGCCACCTTCAGAATGTGGATTTCGTGACGGAACTGGGACAGGCAAGTGCAGTGAGTCTCGACGCCTTCGTGCAATCCGCGCGTTTGCAGGATCCGGCGCAATACCGGCTCGCGTTTCGCGAGCTGGGCCTCTCTATCGGACTGAAGGCAGCGCCCGGGATGGCCAGTCTCGTGGCGCAATACCCTGGTCATTTTGCGGAGAGCCTCGGGCGCGACATCGAGGCCATGACGAAGTTTTCGTCCGTCGGAGAAACTATCGAGCGCTTCTGGTTACAGGGCGAACATCAGAAGACCCAAAGCTGGCAGGACCATCTCGATATTAATCGCGTCATGTTGGCGACCAGTCTGTTACCGGAGGAGTTTCTGAATGTCATGGACTATTCAACGAGTTGAGCCGGCGTAGCTGGCGCGCGTCCTCGTCAAGACCCGGTCTGCAACAACTGGGTGCCTTCGGAATCTGCATATTGAAGCCGTCGTGATCGGACAGATACATTGAATACGACTCCTATTCTCGGAGACAGAGCGAGAGGTACGGTCATGAAAGTTGCAATGCTGTTTACCGGAAGCGGGCCCATCGTCATTCTCACCTCCCACGAATCGGTGACCGACAACGTGCTGCTGGAAAAGCTCCGCGCCAAAGGAATTGAGCGATTCCTGGCCTACGAGTTACCGCTGGATCTCGCGAAAGAACGCTATGGCGGCCACTTCGCCACTGTCCTCAACGATCTGCATGAGACCGACGATCTCCGCGTGCTCGACTACAACGGAGAGCGTGCGTTTGCGCTGTTCCGGCTCAACGAGTTGGGCAGTCCGGTGATCTACGATCCGGCGGGTGAATAGGGGACATCGGGCGACTGATCATAAGGCACCTCGACGAGATGGCGATGGAGATAGCCAGTTCCTGCGCCGCGAGCAGTTCGACCGAAATCCGTATTCGCAAAGCGATGCGCGCGACGCGCAGCAATATTCTGCAGCAGTTCCTGCGAGTTGGTCATTTCCTGCGGATGCGAAGCAGCTTGGCGCGGCGCTTGTCGGCCCGCAGCACCTCGATCTGATAGCCCTTCCAGCTGATCACGTCGCCGGCCTGCGGAATTCGCTCGAGCTTTTCGGTTACGAAGCCACCGATCGTGGATGCTCCAATCTTCGGGTCCCAGGCTATGGCGAGCTTCCCGCTCAGCTTGCGCAGGTCGATCCTTCCGCGAACGATTAACGATCCATCGGCCAGCTCATGTAACTCGCGCATCGGCAGATCGCTCTCGTCGAAAATGTCGCCGACGATTTCCTCCAGCACATCTTCCAGCGTTGCGATGCCCTCCACGGTGCCATACTCGTCGACGATGATTGCAAGGTGGCGGCGCTTGTCCTGAAACGTGCGTAGCAGTTGTATCAGCGGAAGGCTCGGCGGGACGATCAGCGCTTCTTTTGTCAGGCTGCCCCAGTCGATGTTGGCTTCGTCGTGGTGCAGTAGCCAGTACAGCAGGTCTTTTGCGAGTACCACGCCGGAAACGTCTTTTAAATCACGGGTCTGTGAGAACGGAAAACGACTGTGCCCGGTCAGCCGGACAAACTCCAGCGCTTCTCTGCGAGTCATTTCGCCAGACAGGAAACGCACCTTATTGCGCGGCAGCACGATGTCATGTGCGTGCAGGTATCTGAGCTGTGTTGCGCCCACGACCATACCTGCCGTATCGACACCGACCGCACCCTTGCTGCGCCCCAACGTCGCGAGCAGGCGAATTTCCTCGGACGTCGTTACCGGGATTTCGATATCGCCCCGCAGCGACCGCGAGACCTTCTCACTCAGCGCGACGAGCGGCCGCAAGACCATCGTCAGCCATCGGATGCCGTGCGCGACGGGTGATGCCAGCTTTGGCGCATAGGTGACACCCAGGGTCTTGGGGATGATTTCCGTAAAGAAGAGTACAGCGATCGTGAAGATGATCGAGAACAGCCACAGGGTGCTGGTATCGAAGACATCCTGGTAACTCGCGCCGGCAACAGCGGCGCCAATCGTATGTGCAGCCGTATTGAGAATCAGGATCGCCGCTATCGGCACATCCATGTTCTCCTTGAACTGTGACAGCAGTCGCCCGGCACGTTTCTCGCGTTGCATGAGGATTTCGATCTGCGGCCTGGTCAGTGATAACAGAACCGACTCGAAGATTGAGCACAGGAAGGATACGACCAGTACAACACTTACGGCGGTGATGAAGAGCAGCATGGGCTTTCCGAAGGGAGGCTAGTTTCGCATTATACGTTTACCTGTTTCCGGGCCAAAGCATCAACCCTGGAAGAACGCGAACCGATACGTCCGGGAATCTGCTGAACGAACAGCCCGCTAGATACCATAGAGCAGCGGCAAGACGATGGAGAACCCGAGCCACAAGATGAGAATGAGGGGTATGCCAACCTTGAGGAAGTCCGAAAACCGGTATCCGCCGGCGCTCAGGATCAGCAAATTCGTCTGATAACCGAAAGGCGTCGCGAAACTCATGTTGGCGCCGAACAATACGGCAAGCACGAACGGCAGCGGGTCCACGCCCATTTGCTGCGCAGCGGAGATCGCTATCGGTGTGCCGATCACGGCAGCCGCATTATTCGATACGATGTTCGTCAGCACGGCCATGATCAGGATGAAGGCACTGAGGACCACCGCGGCCGGCAGGTTGCCGGTGGCAGCCACAAAGGTCGCCGCCAGGTACTCCGCCATGCCCGTGTCGACCAATGCCTTGCCCAGGGCCAGGCTGGCGACAATGAGCATGATGACCGCCACCGGAAGCGATCGGCCGACATCCCGCCATGACAAACATCCCAGTGCGATCATCAGGCCGACGCCGATAATCGCGGTGATGGAAATCGGTAGCAAGCCCAGTGCCGCGAACCCTATAACCATAGCCAGCACCACGAGAGAACGCTTCGCTCGATGTGCTCTCGGTAAATCCGTGGTGTCGTCGAGAACCAGCATCCTGTTGCTGGCCTTGATGGCATCGAGGGCGGCCCGGCTGCCCTGCACCAATACCACGTCGCCCTCGCGCAGGCGAACCTGATTCAGATTCGCAACCTCTTTCTCTCCGGGCTCCCTTGCACAGTGCACCGCGAGCGGAACCAGGCCGAAAAAGGCAATGAAATGAATGTCTGGCAGGGACTGGCCATACAGTGGGGAATCCCGCGTCACGACAATTTGTGCTACCTGCTGGTCGCGCCCCTTTGGCAGCGTCTCAGCGTCAGCCGTATCTTCACTGTCTGACTCATCGTAAAGACTCGCGCCTATCAAGCGCTCGAACCGCTTCAGATTTTCCGGTGTGTCTTTCACCAGCAAATGATCTCCCGGTTGCAGTTTTACAAGCGGCAATTTCATGAGGATGAGCGATTCGCCACGTTTAATCTGCTCCACGTGCATGTCACCTTCAGTCTTGTCGAGCACGTCCTTGAGCGTCTTGCCGGCAGCAAATCCGTCCTCACGAACAGTGAGTTGGGCATCGAATTTACGCGGCCGGGTATCGGTTATCGGGCGGACACGATCCGGCAACAGCCGCGGCACAATCAGCCAGACAAAGATCAGGCCGACCGCGCCCACCAGGACCGCCGGAAGCGCGAAGTCGAATATGCCAATGTCGGCGACGCCGAGATCGCGGGTAATTCCTACGACCAGCAGATTTGTCGAGGTACCAATAGTCGTGCACATGCCGCCTATGATCGTTGCAAGTCCCATAGGCAGCAGGAACCTCGACGCCGGCAGATTCGTGCGCGATGAAATACCGATAAGGATCGGAATCATCAGCACAACGATTGGTGTGTCGTTCATGCATGCGCTGAGCACGAAGACCGATACGAGCATCATCAGCAATGCCAGCCTCGGTCGCTTGAACCACATGTTGCTCGCAAGCCTGGCTACCGGCTGAAGAGCGCCCGTCGTCTCCAGCGCTTTTCCGATTACGATGAGCGAGCAAATCGTGATCAATGCTTCGTTGCCGAATCCCATGAAGAACTGGGCCGGGTCGAGCGGCACGCCGTCGACTTCGTAGGGAAACGCATGGAAGCCCAAGACCAGCACGATGATTACGGCGAGACTCGTGGATTCGAGCGGCATGCGATCACGGGTAAACAGGAACAACGCCGTGACAATCAGAAGAATGACAGCGACCCCGTGAGCATCTGGTGTAACGGTTGTCATCGCAGTATTGGCAAGTTACCAATTAGCGCAACGTCGTGTGCACGTCTGCGCCAGGAAAGAAGATTATACCGCGTCAGCAAGGGACGACGCGCCACAAACGAACCCGGCAGGCTCTTGCTCTCATGAGGGGTTTTGCGGATTGAGATACGCGCGACTCTGGAGTGCAATGGCTGTGAATCGCGCGGAGACCCGCCATGGTCAGCACATTGATGGCTCGGAACATTACCAAGATCTATCGAACGGGCGAGGTCGATGTCCACGCATTGCGGGGCGCCAGTCTCGACCTTTACGAGGGCGAGCTCGTCGTCATGTTGGGCCCGTCCGGATCGGGCAAGTCGACTCTGCTGAATATTATCGGCGGGCTTGACACGGCCACCTCGGGCAAGCTGCGGTTCCGTGATCACCAGCTTAGTGGCGCCGACGAGTCGGAGCTGACGCGCTTCAGGCGTGAGCATGTCGGCTTCGTATTCCAGTTCTATAACCTCATTCCGAGCCTGACGGCCGAGGAAAACGTGGCGCTGGTCACGGAGATCGCAAATCGCCCGCTCGATCCGGTCGAGGCACTGGAAATCGTGGGCCTGGGCGAGCGCGTCCATCATTTTCCCGCGCAGCTCTCTGGCGGCGAACAACAGCGCGTGGCGATTGCCCGGGCAATCGCCAAGCAGCCGGAGATACTGCTCTGCGATGAACCAACCGGTGCCCTCGACAGCAAGACGGGTCTGCTCGTGCTCGAGGCCATCGACCAGGTTAACCGTGAACTCGGTACCACCACGGCTGTCATCACCCACAACACGGTCATCGGCTCGATGGCCGATCGCGTCCTCCACATCGCCGATGGCACGATTGCCAGCATTGAGGAAAACGCCATGCGCCGGCCTCTGGCGGAGCTGGCCTGGTGATGCGCGCGATAGACCGCAAAGTGCTGCGTGACCTGTGGCATCTGCGTGGGCAGGTGTTGGCCATCGGTGTGGTCGTTGCAGCGGGCATCGCCGCGCTTATCATGTCCCTGTCGACGCTCGAAGCACTCGACGAAACGACAGCGGCCTACTACGAACGTTACCGGTTCGGCGATGTGTTCGCGTCGGTCAAGCGTGCACCCGACAGCGTCGAGCAACGTATCGCCTCGATCCCCGGTGTGCGCACCGTGCAGACCCGGGTGTCACAGTACGCAACGCTCGATATCGAGGGCTTCGCCGAACCCGTGATGGGCCGGTTCGTTTCCCTGCCGGAAGGGCGCCAGCCGATACTGAACCAGCTCGCGCTGCGCAGCGGCCGCCTGCCTGAGCATGGCGCTACTGACGAGGTCGTGCTCAATGAGCCGTTCGCCGAAGCGCACGATCTTAGCAACGGCGAGGAAATCGTGGCGGTAATCGACGGTCACCGCCGCGAGCTGCGCGTCGTCGGGACAGCGCTGTCGCCTGAGTTCGTGTATGCGCTGGGTCCGGGTGCCCTGATGCCCGATGACAGGCGCTTCGGCATTCTCTGGATGGGGCATGAGGCGCTCGCGGCAGCGTACGACCTCAAGGGTGCGTTCAACAACGTCTCGCTGGTTCTCGAGCGCAGCGCGGACGCAGGGCAGGTCATTTCTCAACTCGATCGTGTGCTCGAGCGATACGGCGGAGTGGGAGCAATTGCCCGAAAAGACCAGCTCTCGAACTGGTTCGTGATGAACGAGATGGAGCAACTCAAGACGATGTCGATGATCCTGCCGACAATCTTCCTGATCGTCGCTGCATTCCTCACCAACATGATCATGGCACGGCTCATAGCGACAGAGCGCGGGCAGATCGGGCTCATGAAAGCCTTCGGTTACTCAAACGTCGAGGTGGGTCTGCATTACGCAAAGTTCGTAATCGGTATCGTCTTCGTTGGCAGTGTGATTGGCATTGCGGCCGGTAGCTGGCTCGGTCGCATGAACACGGAGATGTACACCGACCTGTTCCGCTTTCCATTGCTCTTGTACCGGCCGAGTACGTCCGCGATGGCGATAGCGGTCAGCGTGAGCCTTTTGTCGGCGCTGCTCGGTTCCGCGGGAGCGGTGCAACAGGCGACCGGGCTGCCGCCGGCGCAGGCCATGCAGCCGCCGGCACCGGCAGCCTTCCGGCGCATGCGCCTTTGGGACACGCGAGCCGCGCGTTGGCTCGATCAGGGCTCCAGAATCATCGTACGCAATATACTGCGCGCGCCGCTGCGCTCTGCGCTGACGACACTCGGCGTCGCTGCATCTGTCGGCCTGCTGGTCCTGGCGATGCAGTGGAACGATGCGCTCAATTATCTGGGGCAGAGTTACTTCTTCCACGCCCAGCACCAGGATGCGACGATCGGCCTCGCCGAGCCGCAAGCCGAAACAATTCTGCACGACTTCGAACACCTGCCCGGCGTGCTGGCCGTCGAACCGATGCGTATCGTCAGCGCCGACCTGT
>Ga0224512_10001252_pt1 | contig 24939 bp, 27 predicted proteins | sample SF_May12_sed_USG_4_FD_169103 | JGI IMG/M metagenome (GOLD analysis project Ga0224512, IMG submission 169103) | Sediment microbial communities from San Francisco Bay, California, United States - SF_May12_sed_USGS_13 | ecosystem: Environmental > Aquatic > Marine > Sediment | place: USA... | reverse complement strand
ACGATCCAAATGTGGCCTCGCGAGTCGACGTCGACGCCGATGGTCGCGCCCATGATCCAATGGTTGGGAAGTGGCTTCGGCCAGAAAGGGTCGACTTGGAACTGTGGTGCCATGCCGGCCGCCGTGTAGTCGGCGTTGACGGTCTCGTTCATTCCCTCCGAGGCGCACGCCATGACGACGACCGTCAGGGTGAGTCCCGCGGCGGCCAAGACCTTTCGTTTCTGCATTCTCGCAGCTCCCCAATGCGAAGACGGTATTCGACGAGAGCCGATAGCGTACGTGGTGGCCGCGGATCCGGCAATCGACCGGCCTTGTCGGGACCGACGCCTCTCGTAGCTTCGCGGCATGACCGATCCGACTCGGCTTCGCCGCACCGCCGCCCTCGCCGTGGCCCTCGTCATGCTTCTCCCCACGTGGTCGGGCGAAGCCCACGAGATTCCCGCCGACGTCACGGTACAGGCGTTCGTAAGGCCCGAGGGCCGCACGTTGTCCATGCTGGTGCGTGTTCCGCTTCAGGCGATGCGCGACTACGACTTCCCCACACGGGAGCCGGGCTATCTGGTCGTGTCGGAGGCGCGAGAGAAGGTCGTCGAAGCCGCGGATGTCTGGATCGCAGACTACGTCACCATGCGCGAGAACGGAGAGGCACTCGGCCGACCTTCGGTGAGCGCCGTGCGCGTGGCCATACCGGGAGACCGAGCCTTCACGACGTACGAGCGTGCGCTCGCCAACGTCCGATCAGAGCCGCTTCCGGACCGAATCGAGCTACCCCCGCAGCAGGCGATGTTGGACGTGCTTCTCCAGTGGCCGATCGAGTCGGAGGAGTCCGAGTTCTCGATCGAGTCCGGCCTCCAGCACCTCGGCCTGAGAACCGTGACGGTGCTTCGCTTCCTCCCTGCCGGGGGGGCGGAGCGGGCGTTTCAGTACTCTGGAAACCCCGGGCTGCTGCGCCTCGACCCTCGCTGGCACCAGGCTGCCTGGCGATTCACCGTCTTCGGCTTCGAGCACATTCTCGACGGCATCGACCATCTGCTCTTCTTGCTCTGCCTGGTCGTGCCGTTACGCAGCTTTTGGGCGTTGGTGCCGATCGTGACTTCGTTCACCATCGCGCACTCGATCACGCTCATCGCCGCCGCGCTCGGGCTCGCTCCCAACGTTCTGTGGTTTCCGGCGCTCATCGAGACGCTCATCGCACTGTCCATCGTCTTCATGGCGTTCGAGAACATCCTCGGGACGTCGCTCGCGAAACGGTGGATGGTCGCGTTCGGCTTCGGACTGGTCCACGGCTTCGGCTTCTCCTTCGCCCTCTCCGAGTCGCTCCAGTTCGCGGGGGCACACCTCCTCACGTCGCTGCTCTCCTTCAACATCGGCGTCGAGCTCGGCCAACTCTTCGTGCTGGCGCTCGTGGTTCCGATCCTCCGGCTGAGCTTCCGCACGTGGCTGCCACCCGTCATGGGTGTCGTGCTGCTGTCCGCCCTACTCGCCCACACCGGATGGCACTGGATGCTCGAACGGGGTGGGCAGCTCATCCAATACGACTTCGCGGCGCCCGTCCTGAACGCGGCCTTCGCGGTGATCGCCCTGCGTTGGATCATGCTGGCGCTCATCGTCGGCGGGGTGCTCTGGGCGCTGAAGGGCCTGTTCGGTCGATTGGATCAGCGGGTGGCCCCTCCCGAGGCGGCCGAGGCCGTCATTTTGCCTGGCGCGAGCGGCGAGAGCACCGCACTCTGATGCCCGCTTCCCTTGTCCGAAGATCTCGCAGGAGTCACGCACCGATGCGCGCACGTCTCTCGATCCTCCTAGGCGTCACCATGGTGGCGGTCGCCCTCGCCACTCCGGGACTCGTCTCTGCCCAGATGATCGCCCCCAACCCGTATGCTCCGGTCCGGAGCGATTGGGGTGAGCTCCCGAACGGGAGGGAGTGGGGCGCGACGAGTGCGGTGTATCCGTCGCCCGACGGTATGACGATGTGGGTCGCCGAGCGTTGCGGCGCAAACGTCTGCGAGGATCCGAACGGCGTCGACCCGGTCCTGCAGTTCGATCTCGACGGCAATCTGCTTCGCAGCTTCGGGTCAGGACTCATCTATTGGCCGCACGGCATCTACGTGGATCGAGAGGGCAATATCTGGGTCGCCGATGCGGTCGGATACGGTCCAGAGCCCGCGGGACGTGGCCACGTCATCGTGAAGTTCAATCCCGAGGGCGAGGTTTTGATGACGCTCGGCGAGCGCGGCAACCCAGGCAACAGCCGCACACAATTCACGCGTCCCTCCGACATGCTGGTTGCCCCCGATGGCTCCATTTTCGTGGTCGATGGCCACCACGCGAACGGGAATAATCGGGTGGTCAAGCTCGCGCCCGACGGTACCTTCCTCATGGAATGGGGGCGCACCGGAACCGCCAACGGCGAGTTCCGCGATCCGCACGCGCTCGCCATGGATTCGCAGGGGCGGATCTTCGTGGGTGACCGGGCCAACAGCCGGATCCAGATCTTCACGCAGAACGGCGAGCACCTCGAGACGTGGTATCAGTTCGGGCGCCCCAGCGGACTCTTCATCGACGAGGACGACGTGCTGTACTCGGCAGACTCTGAGTCGAACACCGCACGTAATCGTGGCTGGCAGCGGGGCATCTACATCGGGAGCGCGCGCACCGGATTCGTGACGGCCTTCATCCCCGACCCCGAGCCCGATCCGGACAACTCGGGGACGAGCGCCGCGGAAGGGGTGGCTGTCGACGCGTTCGGCAACGTGTACGGAGCCGAGGTCGGCCCCCGTCGCATGAGGAAGTACGTGAGGCGGGAGAGTGGCGTGCACCGCTGACGCGCCCGGACCGGGCGGGCTCGCGCTAGAACTCGCGCCAGTCTGACTCGAGCACCTTCCGGTAGACCTCACTCACTGCGAAGAGCTCCACGACCTCGCTGTCGAGCATGCCGTCGTCCGCTTCGGCGCGGAGGATTTGGATCGCCTTCTCGACCGGCATCGCCTTCTTGTAGGGGCGGTCCGACGCAGTGAGGGCGTCGAAGATGTCGCATACGGTCATGATGCGGGTTTCGAGCGACAAGTGCTCGGCCGTGGCGCCGTCGGGATACCCGCTACCATCGAGCCTCTCGTGGTGCCCTCGGACGATCTCGGCGAGGCGTGAAAGATCTTCGGTCCAAGGGATGTTCACGAGAAAGTCATGTGAGTGGACGACGTGTGATTCGATCTGCCGTCGCTCGTTTTCGTCCAAAGATCCGCGCTTGATCCGCAGGAAGTGAAGCTCGTACGCGGTGAGGTATGGCTGCTCCTCCCCCGTCGGATCGAGAAACGTCGCCTCTGCGATTTCGTCCAGGATCGCGGCTGCCTCCTCGCCGAGCACACGAGGGGTGTTCGCCTGTTGAACCGCCGCCCAGTATCGCTCGACCCTTTCGAGATCCCTCTCGAGCTCCGCCTCGACGGCGGCGACGTCGTCCGCCGCTTCCTCGGGTCCCTTCTCGGCGATCAGCGTCGCCCGGCACTCGGCGGCCTCGAGCCGGAGCATGGCACGGATCAGAACGAAGCGGTCGCGCACCTGCGCGCCGAGGACGGGGGAGAGCTTGTTCTGCTTGACGAGCACCTCCTCGCGAACGCTGACCTTTCCGAAATCGTGGAGCAGTCCGGCATAGCGCAGCTGCTTCATCTGAGCGTCGGTGAAGAACACGTGGGCGAAGGGCCCGTCGGTCTGCTCGTTGATGAGCTGAGCCATATCACAGGTCAGCTCGGTCACGCGCACGGAGTGCCCCGATGTCGTCGGGTCCCGGCGGTCGATCGCCGTCACCGCCGCCTTGATGAAGCCGGCGAAGAGATTCTCGATGTCCTGATGGAGGCGACCGTTCTCGATAGCGACCGCGGCCTGACCCGCGAGCGACGACACGATTTCGACCTCGCGGTCGGTGTAAGGGAGCACCCAAAGGTCGGAGTCCCCGTCGGTACGAATCTCGGCTTCCGGCGAGCTCTTCCGATTGATGAGCTGAAGCACCCCGACGACCTTGTCGCGGTGATCGATCATCGGCACCGTCAGCATCGATTTGGCTCGATACCCGTACTTGTCGTCGAAGGCCTCGCGATTGAACGAATACGGCACGTCGTCGCCGAGCTCATACACGTTCGCGAGGACGAGCGGATCGGCGGTGGTAGCCACGTATCCGGCGATCGAGGTCTGGTCTAGCTTCAGCCGAAACGTGAGACTCGGCAGATCAGGGAGGGTATCGATCTGTGAAGCGATGAAGTGGAGCACGCGCTCTCCGTCCTCGTCTTCTTCGACCAGGTACAGGCTTCCCGCGTCCGATCCGGTCAACGAGCGGGCCTGTCTGAGGATCAGGTCGAAGAGCGTCAGCGGGTCGCGCTCGCCCATGAGGGCCATCCCGACCTTGCTCATCTCCCGGAGCGCCTCGCGGGAACGCTTCAGCTCGGCGCGCAACGCCTCGACATCATCGGAGGCGACCGACGACGAAGCGCCGGGTGCGTCGGTCATCGCATGAGCTCGTCGGCCCGGTCGGAGGCCTTGCGCGCCTCCTCCTCGTGCCCGAGCTCGGCGAGGATCTCGCTCTTCAGGGGGTAGAGCTCTTCACTGAGCCTCGCCTTGCGCTCCAACGGCTCCAGCGCCGCACGCACGTCATAGGACAACTCGAGATCCCGAAACGCCCGAGCCGGAGCGGGCGAGTCTTCCGTGGATCGTGCTTCTCACGGTCGACTCTCCAACTTGTAGTCGACGCCCTCCTGCGCTCCATCGACGACGAGGTCGCTCCCGGCGCGTGCCGATTCTTCGCGCATCTTCGCGATGATGGCATCCAAATCGTGGTCCGTCCGCGTCGGGTCGTGATGGGAGAAAAGGACGCGTCGAACTCCGCCCGCAATGGCCAACTGCAGCGCCTGCTCGAAGGTGGAATGCCCCCAGCCAACTCGATCCGGATACTCCTCACCCGTATACATCGCGTCATGGATCAAGAGGTCCGCGTCTCCCACGAAGTCCACGATCCGTCGGTCGAAGCCGGGCTCCAGTTCCCCGTACATAGTGCCCTCGAGCTCGTTGTCCGGAATGAAGCAGATCACCTTGCCGGCGACTTCGATGCGGTACCCGATCACGAAGGAGGGATGTCTGACGCGCATGACGCGGAGCGTCGCGTCGCCGACACCGTATTCACCCTCGTTGAGGTGCTCGAACTCCATTTCGGCGGCCACGAAGCTGAAGGGGACCGGGAAGTAGATCGGGCCCATTTGCCCCGCGAATAGGTTCTGGACGTCGATGCCATTCTGTTTGGGGCCGATCACCCGGATTCTGTCTTCGGCGTCGTAGAGCGGGGCGAAGAAGGGGAAACCCTGGATGTGGTCCCAGTGGAAGTGCGTCAGGAAGATCGGAATGGCGTTGGGGCCGCGTTCCGCGATGCCCTGCCCGAGCAGACGAATGCCCGAGCCGGCGTCGAAGATGAGGCGCTGCTCGCCGACCGAGACCTCGAGGCACGTCGTATTGCCTCCGTACCGGACGGTCTTGGGGCCCGGAGAGGGGATCGAGCCGCGCGTGCCCCAGCAGTGGACCGTGACGTCGTGATTGTCCAACCGGCCTTCCGAGTCTGGGAGTGAGCAGTACCGGCCGCGGTGGTCTGCCTTCGCGGGGGCTTCGCTCGCAATGTAGGGGCGCGTCGAGCCGACCCGCGAGGGCTGTTGCCGTCTCGCGGTCGCTTACGGCTGTGCATAGCTTGTGATTCCCGGAATCACCGCTCCGACGAGTCTGGTACTCCCGATGGATCCACCCACCACATCTGTCGTGCCGGACAGCCCTCCCCCGACGCTGACCCGTGAGCAGATCAGCCTCCGGCTCCGAGAGGTTGCGCTGTTTCAGGGTCTTGGTCAGGACGATCTCGGGGAAATCCTCCGGATTTCCGAGGCGGTGCGGGTGGACGCGGGTGAATACGTTTTCGAGGAAGGCGAGCGAGGAGACCACTTCTTCGTGATCGTGCATGGTCGCATCGAGCTGAGGAAGGCGACCGGACACGGGTTCAAGAAGCTGGCCGTCCTCAAGGCAGGGCAGGCGTTCGGCGAGATGGCTCTTCTGAACCAGACGCCCCGGTCGGCGTCCGCCTACGCGCTCCAGGACACCTATTTGTTGTCGGTGTCTCGGGCCGCATTCAGTCTGATGCTCGGTGGGGACACGCTCTCCGTTCGGCTCCTCAAGAACCTGTCGAAGGCGTTGTGGGCGACGTCCGTCCGGTTGGCCGCGCAACAAGGCCGAGCCTCGACCGACAACGACACCGGCCACGAGACGCTTGCCGAGTTCAACCGGCTCTTGCGCGCACGGTTGTTGCCCCGGGTGACGCCCAGGGTGAGCGGCTACGACATCGCGGCTTCGACGCTCGCGCCCAGGCAGGGTTCGGGCTCGACGTCGTGGGATTGGTTCGTGTTGACCGACGGTCGGCCCGCGTTCGCGGTCATGAAGGCCGTGAAGAACGATATCTTCTCTGCGCAGCGGCTTGCCGCGGCACGGATGCTGCTGCGAAGCCTCGCGGCGGAACCGCACGCTTCGCTGGGAGAGTTCGCGACGAAGGTTTCGCGTGGCCTGCGTGCCGGATGGATCGAGGGGCTGTCGGGGCCCGTGATGTTGGGCGTCCTCGCCCTCGCCGACGGGGCAGCAGAGTGGGTCGAAGCGGGCCCGATCACCGGCGTCGTGGTGCGCTGGGACGGCGACGCCGAAGACCTGAATCGTCACGCGCCGCCTCTGGGCGACGACGGTGATCGCGCCTACGAGTCCGAAGTGGTCGTCTTGGCCAAGGACGACTGCATCGTCGCGCTCACGGATACCCACTTGGACGCCCTCGGGTCGGTCGCGTCGGTCCTGGCGGAGGAGGAGGTCGTCGATTCTCGCGAGACTTTGTCGAGAGTTTTGGGCAGAACCCGCCCGCATGGGTCCGTTGGGGCCGAGGCCGCCGACCTCAGTGCCGTCGTCATCGTGCGGACCGCTCCGTCCCTCTGAGGGGTATCGTTGCGACCCTGGCCCTCACGCCGGGCGACTGGAGCACTGCGAAGGGGAATCATGGCAGTCACCGAAAAGGACGTGCGCAACGCCCTCAAAGGCGTCAAAGATCCCGAACTGGGCCTCGACCTCGTGGTCTTGGGCCTGATCTATGACATCGACGTGAAAGGAGCGCACGTGGACGCGGTCATCTCACTCACCTCGCCCATGTGCCCGGTCGCGGGCCAGATCGTGGACAATGTCCGGGAAACGATCGAAGGCGTCGAAGGAGTCGAGAGCGCCGAGGTAGAGCTCACCTTCGACCCGCCTTGGACGCCCGACAGGATCAATCCCCTGATCCGGTCTTCACTCGGTCTCTGACAAGGCACGCAGCATCACCCCGCCGTACTTTGACCCAGGGACGGCGTAATCTACCTTTCCGTGTTACAGATTGTCGTCGGTCGTGACGAAAGTGTCATATCACAGAGGGAGCCATGAGCCGGTTCACCGAGGAAGAGCTGATCGAGAAGGTCCAGAACGGATACATGGTCGAGAGCCCGGAGGATATGACCGAGGGCTACCGAAAAGCCCTGCGCGTGCAGCTCACGGTGCAGGCAGACACCGAGCTCATGAGCGCGCCGTCGTACTGGATGGCCGCGCGTCACGCCCCGTCGACCAACACGCAGGTCAGTGCGCACGCGATCATCCAGGACGAGCTCGCGCACGCGAACATCGCCTACCGGCTCCTGGAGGACATCGGGGAGTCGAAGGAACACCTTGTCTACGGTCGTCAGCCGCACGAGTTCAAGCATCCGTACGGATTCGACCAGCCGCTCGACAACTGGGCCGACCTGGTGGTCGCCAACGGCTTCTTCGACCGGGCCGGCATCACGCTGCTTTCGGATGTCTACCACAACACGTCGTATGCCCCACTGAAGCGAGCCCTGGTAAAGGTCGACATGGAAGAGACCTTCCACCTTCGTCACGGGGAAGTGTGGATGCGACGGCTGTCGAAGGCGGGTGGAGAGGCGAGCGAGATGCTCCAGCGCTCGGTCGACTGGATGTTTCCCATGACCATCGAGTGGTTCGGGCTACCGGATGACCTCAAGCGGCACTCCGGACAGCTCGACTACAAGCTCAAGGGCCTGACGAACGACCAGCTCCGTCAGGTGTGGATGGCGTCCACCGTTCCGCTCTGTGAAGAGCTGGGTCTCGATGCGCCGGCGCACTGGGATCAGGAGAAGGAGGAGTACGTACTGGACTATCCGTTCCCGTGCCAGTACGACGCCGAGGAGAAGCGATGGGCGTTCGACGAAGGCGAGATCAGCTGGGACGACGTCTTCGCGCGCTGGAAAGGCCGCGGCCCCATGAACGAGATCTATGTGGAGTCGGTTCAACGATCACGGATGGACGTGAGCCGTTGGTTCAACGGCAAGGCGGCCGCGTGACGTCTGTCCGAAAACAGGAGGCCCGCCGGTGAGCGTCACGGTGCTGCCGATCGCTCCACGGCCTGACGGGGGCCTGGCGTCTCACCTCTCCGTCCACAAGAGCGGAGGACGCGACCGTTGGTCAGAGCCGCTCACGGCGCCACCCGAAGATCCTGTGCAGGCGACCTGGGGCCTCCTCCAGGAGGTGCTGGACCCGGAGATCCCCATCAGTCTTCCTGAGCTCGGATTGATCTACGGTGTGGAGTGGGAGGGAGGCGTGGCCCGTGTTCGGCTGACGTTCACGGCGACCGCGTGCCCGTGCATGGAGTTCATCCGCGAAGACATCACGGACCGACTCGAGGCCGAGTCGTGGATCGACGCCGTGGAGATCATCGAGGTCTGGGATCCTCCATGGACCAGCGAACGGATCACCCCTGAAGGACGCGCGAAGCTGCGCAGACTCGGAGTGAGCGCATGAGCATGCGGGAGAAGGTCTACGACGTCTTCGCCCGGAAAGACCGCGGAGATCAGCTGGTTCACATCGGGTACGTCGACGCGTTCGACGACGACACCGCCAAGGTGCACGCGTGGACCACGTACGACGAGGAGCGTTGGTTCGAGATGTGCGTCGTCGAGCGCACCGCGATCATCCCGGTCAACCGGCAAGACGGCCCATTCGCGAAGGCCCGGAGGGAAGCACATGAGTGACGCGCTCGACGTGGGAAGCCTGGACCGCACACAACGGGACGCTCTTCGGCGCCTCGTGTTGTCACTGGCTGACTCCAAACGACTCATGGGCATCCGATATTCGGATTGGCTCCTCGGCTCACCGTCCATCGAGACCGGCATCGCAACGTCGTCGATGGCGCAGGACGAGTGGGGTCACGCACGGCTTCTGTACTCGATGTTGAAGGACCTCGACATCGATCCCGTGCCGATCGAGCACGATCGGGCGTCGGAAGAGTACGCATCGGTCGCGCCGCTCGACGAGGAGATGCCCGACTGGGCTGCCTTGGTCGCGGCGATTTGCCTGGTTGACGGCGCGATGACCACCATGCTGGAGTCGTTCGCCGAAGGGAGCTTCGAGCCGGCGCGAGGTCGGGTCCCCAAGATGCTCGCCGAAGAGGAGTTTCACGCGAGCCTCGGCTCCGCATGGTTCAAGCGACTCGCCGGAGCCGGAGGTGATGCGCACCGACTCCTCGGCGAGGCGACGCGCGCGATGATCCCGGACCTTCTGGCATGGGTCGGTGCGGACGACGGCCCGGCGCGCGCCATGGTCGAGGCCGGCGTCATCGGCGATGCCGATGGGCGCGTCGTGGCGTTCCGAGACCGCGTCCGGGCGCTGACGGCACTCGTCGATGTAGATGTGGACGCGGTCGTGCCCTCGGAGGATTGGGACCCCGCACGGGCTCGGTCACCGGGTCACCCTTCCGAGGAAGCGGTCGAACGGGCGCGCGGTGATCGCAACCGCGCGCTCTTCGTCGAGTAACGTGGCGAAGTCGCCGCCGTTCCGAAAAGGGGCGCTCGACGCCGGGTCTCGCGGATCGTTCAGCGCGGAGGATCGCCGCGAAGAGGCCCCTGGGACCCTGCCGGAGGCGCCTCCGTGCCCCTTCTGCTCGGGCACCGAGACCGAACTCATGAGTGCGTTCGGCGCGCACGCATCTGTGAGCACCTATTGGTGCCGGGCGTGCAGGAGCCCGTTCGAGCTGATGAGGTGGCGCTGAGGGCCGGTTGAGCCGCCCTCTTCGATCGCGCCGCTCTCGGCTAGTGCTCGACCAGCTCGACTTCTTCGAGGAAGTCGCGAAGCGGATTGGCCACGGCGACCGCCCGCTCTCGGAGCGCGGCGGACGTCGATTCCCGAACCTCTCCGCCCAGAAGGTGCCGCGATACGGCCTTGCCCAGCTTGTCGTCGGACTCGGCCGACGCCTGGTGGTACTCGGCGTATCGGGCGCTCACGCGCTGCTCGAAGATGGGTAGTTGCGCCTTTGGCGTGCCGTTCTGGACCATGTCCTCGAAGACGGCCGAGTGCAGCGCGTCCAGGCCTTCCTTGATTCGCTCGTCGGGTGCCCGACCCATGAAGGCGAGCTGGGCCCCGCGGGTGTGCGCCCACATGAAGAAGATGAGTGCCTCTTCGGCTGTGCGAAGCGCGGTACCATCGTCGTCATCCAGGGTATCGACGTCGGGCAGTGGCGTCTCGACATCGTCACGAGCGACGAAGTCGGAGAAGCTCTCCCACACGAGTCGCGCGAGGTTATCTCCGAGCTCGTGAGGTGTCATCGTCTGAGGCGCGCGGAACTCGCGGGCGTCGTCTGATAGCGTGCTGTGCACGTTACGATCCTGTAAATGGAAGTTTCACGTAACCCCAATTCGGATCATGGAGCCTACTGTGTCAAGGTTAAAGATTTGTCGGCCCGTGGATCACGGTCTCCGCGACGGGGGCCGAATGGGTCGTCGCACCCGTGGATCCCTTGTCTCACTGGGCCTCGTGGTCGCCGTCGTGGTGATGGAGGCGTGTGCCGCTGCCGCGCCGCAGATCCCGCCCCCGCGGCCGATTGTGGTGCACTCCGGGGCCCGCATCCGGGCGGACCACGAGCGGATGAAGGAAGTCAACGAGTGGGTCACGCGGGAGCAGGAGAACATCCAGAACGACCCCTCCTTTTGGGTGATCGGCGCCTCCACCGTCGACGAGAGTTTCCCGTGGCAGGGGATGGTGCTCGGTGAGGACAGCGTGACGGTGCAGATGCCGCTCGGCGGTCAGGACGCGGCGCTCGTCTACCAGATCTACGGCCACCTGCATCTCATGGTGCAGATGGGCCGGCAGGAGGAATGGCTCCCCGAGGCCCCGGACGCCGTGGGGTACGACCTCGAGCGCGCAATCGTCGATCGCGTCGCCGACGCTTGGATTCTCGGCCGGTCGGTTTTCGACACCCAGCCATTCGGTCCGCTCGATGAACTCGCCTACGCGAAAGACGCCGGGTACTTGGACGCCTTCATCTTCACGGCTCGCCCCGACGAGTTTGCGGAGAGCCGGACGCGGTGGGCGAGAGAGAATCCCGGCGCCATGGAAGAGTACCGCGACTGGTTCCTCGAGACGTTCAATCGCGAACCGCCGGGGCTCCGCGCGAACTGACCCCGCTCAGGTCGGAAAGACCTCCCAGCGCAGGGCCACTGGACCCGTATCGTCCAGCTCTTCGACGTGCACGTCGACTCGGCCCGTGCGGGCCAGGCGCTCGTCGCTGGGCTTTCCACCGAACAGCGCGAATCCGAGCACCCGTATCGTGCACTCGACACCGTCCGGTGAGACGGCGCGCAAGACGGACCCCTTGAGCGACTTGATGGAAGGCGCTTCACCCGACTGCAGGCGAAGGCGTAGAATACGGCCCCTGTGGGGGGCGTCCATCGCGTCGAGGACGCGGAACGTGACGCCGCTTCGAGTGGTGGCTTCAGGTGACATAAAGGAAAGACTATCCGCATGACCTCGCCGATGGAAGACATGTCGCGGAGTGACCTGGAGCTGAGCCCGGAGCGGATGCTCGAGCTCGCCGAGCTCGCCTCACGACTCATCGTGGAGCGCATCCAGGGTCTCGACGCCGAGCCCGCATGGCGAGGAGGGTCACGCGCGGAGCTCGAGGCGATCATGCGTGAGGATGCGCCCGAAGAGGGTCGGGACGCTGAGTCGGTCATCCGGCGTGCGGCCAAGGAGATCCTCCCTGTCGCGGGCCGCGTCGACCACCCGCGCTTCTTCGCCTTCGTTCCTTCGTCGCCCACGTGGCCGGGCGTACTCGCGGATTACATGGCGGCCGGTCACAACATCTTCCAGGGAACGTGGCTGGGAGCGAGCGGGCCCAGCCAGCTCGAGATCGTGGTCATCGACTGGTTCCGTGATTGGATCGGGTATCCTGAGACCGCCGGAGGCCTCTTCACGAGCGGTGGGTCCGCCGCGAGCCTCGATGCCTTCGTGGCGGCGCGGGAGCACGCGGGGGCGCCCGAGCGTGCCACGGTGTACATGAGCGACCAGTCGCATACGGCCCTGACGCGGGCGGCCAGGATCGTCGGAGTGCGTCCCGACAACGTCCGGATGGTGCCCTCGGACGAGCGATACCGGTTGAAGATGGACGACCTCCTGCGGATGGTTGAGAAGGACCGGGCTGCGGGCTTTACGCCGATCGCGGTGTGCGGAAATGCGGGCGCGACGAACACTGGGGCGGTGGATCCGCTCGACCACATCGCGGACTACTGCGCCGAGCAGGACGTCTGGTTCCACGTCGACGCCGCCTATGGTGGATTCGCCGTACTGACCGAGATGGGAAAATCGCTCTTCAGCGGACTCGAGCGGGCCGATTCGATCGCGATGGACGCGCACAAATGGCTCTTTCAGCCCTTCGAGGCCGGGTGCCTCATGGTCAAGGACGTTCGTCGACTGGAGGCTGCGTTCTCCGTCCGTCCGGAGTACCTCCAGGACACAGAGTGGGGCAGGGACCATCCCAACTTCGGGGATCGCGGTCTGCAACTGAGCCGCTCGTTCAGGGCCCTCAAGATCTGGATGTCGATCCAGACGTTCGGTCTGGCCGCCTTCCGAAGCGCCATCGCGCGTGGGATCGAGCTGGCCGAGCGTGCCGAAGCGTATGTTCGGGCCTCGGACATCCTCGAGATCGCGAATCCGGCCTCTTTGGGCGTCGTTTGCTTCCGCGTGTGTCCGCGCCAGACGCTTCTCGACGATGAACGCATCGAGGAGGTCAGCGAGCGCGTCCAGGCTCGGGTTATCGAGACCGGAACCGCAATGATGTCGTCGACGCGCCTTCGCGGACTCTACTCCCTTCGCCTGTGCATCCTCAATTACAACACGACGTGGGGCGACGTCGAGAGGACCCTCGCGGCCATCGAGCGATTCGCGCTGGATGAGCTCGAAGCGGCTGCGCCGTGACCGGGATCGAGCGGTGATGGACGATCCGGGGCGTGCGGCGCGGATTCTCACGTGGATGGGAATCGCACTCTTCGTGGCGGTCGCGGCAGCGCTCTCCTTGGGCGCCAGCATGGCGCTGGTCGATGCGATTCTCCTGTCGGTCCTCCTCGCTGCCGTACCGATGTTCGCCGTCGCGCAGGTGCCGCTCGTCGAGGGGCTGCGACTCGAGCGACTCCCTGCATACTGGAGTTCGATCATCACCCTCGGAATCCTGGGGACCGCATGCTGGTTCGTAGGCTCTCGCGTGGATGGAGCCTCTGCGCTCGGCCTGGCTCCCATCGCGCCCGCGCCCCTGGTCGGTTGGACGATCGGGCTCACCGCCGCGGGCCTCGCGATCGTCTTGGCGTTTCATGGAATGGCCGCGGCGGCGGGGGTCGTCGATAGCGACCTACTTGTTCAACTCCTTCCCCGGACGTCCCGCGAGAAATCCGTCTTCGCGCTCCTCTCGTTCGCCGCCGGCAGCGGCGAGGAGCTGGCGTACAGGGGGTACGTGATCCCGACGCTCTCGCCACTTCTCGACGTGTTCGGGGCCGCGCTCTTGAGCACCGCGGTCTTTGGCGTGGTCCACGCCTATCAGGGGCCCCTCGGGATCGCTCGTACCAGCTTGATGGGCGGCGTGTTGGCGTGGGGCTTCATCGCGTCCGGTAGCCTGTGGCCGGCCGTGGCCGCGCACATTCTCATTGACCTCATCGCCGGCATCGCGCTCGGCGACAAGCTGCTCGTCACCGCAAAGGGCTGAACCCCATGGAAGTCGATCTCGCGCTGCTCGCGGATGCCGCCACCGTTGACGGGTCCGGAAAGCTCAACATCCTCGGCATCTTCGACCGGCTTGGCACGTCGGCCTTTCCTACGCGGCACCCGCGCATGAGTCTGGTGCTCCGATTCGCCGCTGGTGTGCACGAGGTGGGCAAGCACGAGGTCGAGATTCTGCTGAAGGCTCCCGACGGGAAGCAACTCGTGCGGATCGATGGCGAGATGAACCTCGCGGCGGGCCCGCGCGGCGTGTCGAGCGGAGTTCTCGTGCCCCACATCCTCAATCTGGACGGGCTCGTCTTTCCCGCGCCCGGTCGCTATGCGTTCGACGTACGGGTGGATGGTGAGCACCAGGTGTCGATCCCCCTTACGCTCGATGGCCCTACCAGCTCGGCTCAGGCGTAGCCCTGGGGCCCGGGTCGTCGGCTCCCGGCGTGCCACGAGAGAAGGCTTGCAGAAACCAAAACCCCCGCCGATATGTACAAGTGGGCAGAGACGCACCCGGGAGCCTACGGTGATCCTGCATTTCAACTACGAAGAGCTGAGGGCGCTACGCGCCGGCGCGGAGGTCTTCCTCGACAGAGGGGAGGCCGGTGTCGGGGGCGTCTTGGCGCCTTCCGAGGCCCGGGTGCGTGTCGAGGCGCTCCTGCCATTGCTCGAGGGTGAGTTTTCACTCCCGACGCTCCAGGAAGTCTACGACGTGCAGGCTGGCGTTGGGGCGATCGTCGCCATGCTCCATGCCGAGATGGAAACCGCGGTTCTCGCCACGCACCCCGCTGGAGAGCGGGCGGTTTCGGCGTACTTCGATTTCGCGCATGTCTTCACCGTTGCGCACCGACTGTCCGAGATCGCTTCGGAGATGGAAGCGTTGATCGAGCTGGTCACGGGTGAGGCCCCGACCCCCGCCAGCGCCCGGTCCTTCCGCTTTCCGGACTGACCGCCGCCTTGCTCCGGGAACCGCTCGTCGGCGCGGCGTCTTATCCTGGAGCTGGTCGCTCAGAGTCAGTCCGGAACCAACGGAGATGCAGTTGATCGCGTCGCGTGTCAGAGACGGGACCGATCGATCGTGAGGGACACGTCCACGGGGCTGCGGCCCGGTTTCGAAGACGAGGCGCTGCCGCACTTGGATGCAGTCTACCGCTTCGCCCTACGCCTCACCGGAGGGCCCGACCAGGCGGAAGATTTGGTGCAAGAGACCTTTCTGAGGGCGTTCAAGTCGTGGGACCAATACACCCGCGGAACCGCCGCCAAGAGCTGGCTCTTCACGATCTGCCGGAACGTCTTCCTCCGGGGCCGTGAGCGTGGCCAGCGCCACGACGAGATCGTGGAGGAGAACGTCGGGCGAGGGGCCGCGGCGGCACCGATCAACCCAGTGTGGGTTTCCGTCCTTGGATCCGACCCCGAAGGGCAGTTCTTCGACTCGATCGTCGACGCGAAAATCGTCGAGGCAATCGAGAGCCTGCCCGAGGAGTACCGCACGGCGGTCGTGCTCTCGGACATGGAAGGGCTGCCCTATGCCGAGATCGCGGCGCTGATGGAGGTTCCCGTGGGGACCGTGAAGAGCCGCCTTTTCCGGGGTCGGCGTCGGCTTCAGCAGGTGTTGTACGAATACGCCGTGGAGATGGGGTACATCTCCAAGCGGCCGGGCACGGACGATTCATGACAGGCGGGGCTCATGTCGATTCTCGATAGCATCAAGCGGCTCTTCGGTGGGGTGCCCACCAACGGCGCGCAGGCCGGGCCGGGTGGCAACTCCAGCGATGCGGACATGATCTCCTGTGAGGACGCGCTCCAGTTGGTGCACGACTACCTCGATGGGGAGTTGGTCGGGGTGTCAGAGGGTCGGGTGAGAGCTCATTTCGAGGCCTGCTCGCGGTGTTATCCGCACCTGCAGCTGGAGTCCTCGTATCGCGAGGCCGTGCGGCGGGCCGTGGCCGGAGAGATGGCTCCCTCAGGACTTCGAAAGAGGGTCACGGACCTCCTCGCGGAGGCGAGCTCAGGGGACTGATTCGGGCGGCCGAACCCGTCGACGGTACCCCGTTCGACCCGGCTTGCCACGCCTCTGAGAATCATAGAAGGTAGGGCCGCGGAGCGGCGCCGGAGGCGTCTGCCCACCTTCTGACAGCACGAATCGGAGTCTGAATGGCCACGGCCTCCACACGGGAACGGATTCTCCCACGCACACTCGAAGAGGAGATGCGGGAGTCCTTCCTCGACTATTCCATGAGCGTCATCGTCCAGCGGGCGCTGCCGGACGTTCGCGACGGTCTCAAACCGGTACATCGACGCATTCTGTACGCGATGCACGAGATGGGCCTGAACCCCGACCGCCCTTACAAGAAGAGCGCGGCCGTCGTGGGAGACGTGCTGGGTAAGTACCACCCCCACGGCGACTCGGCCGTGTACGACGCGCTCGTGCGGATGGTGCAGGATTTCTCCCTCCGTATGCCGCTCATCGACGGTCAGGGCAACTTCGGGTCGATCGACGGCGACCCCGCGGCGGCGTACCGCTATACGGAGGCACGCCTTCAAGCGCTCGCGGCGGAGCTACTCGACGACATCGAGAAGAGCACCGTCGACTTCCAGCCGAACTTCGACGATCAACGCGAGGAGCCTACGGTCCTTCCGGGTCGATTCCCGAACTTGCTGGTGAACGGATCGTCGGGAATTGCCGTCGGCATGAGCACCAACGTGCCGCCACACAACCTCCGAGAGGTCGCGGCCGGGATCCGCCAGCTCGTCGTGGATCCGGAGTGCACGGTGGACGACCTCATGCGCCACGTGCCCGGTCCGGACTTCCCGACCGGGGGATACGTGGTCGGTCGCGAGGGCATCGAAAAGATGTACCAGGAGGGACGCGGTCGGATCATCATGCGAGCGCGGGTCGTCAAAGAGGCCCTCAGAGGTGGCAAGGAACAGCTCGTGGTCACGGAGCTTCCGTACACGGTCAACAAGACCAAAGTGATCGAGCAGATCACGTCGCTGGCCAAGAAGGGGAAGGTCGACGACCTGGCCGACATCCGGGACGAGACCGACCGCGACGGGATCCGACTCGTGATCGAGTTGAAGCGGGGAGCCAATCCCGCCGGCGTACTCAAGACGCTGTTGCGGGGCACGAGCCTGCAGATGACCTTCGGCGCGCATTTGCTCGCGCTCGACGGTGGGCAGCCCAAGAACTTCGATCTGAAGCGCCTCCTCGAGCGGTTTCGGGACCACCGCCTCGAGGTGATTCGTCGCCGCAGCCGGCACGACCTCGAGAGAGCGGAGGCCGAACGGCACGTCGTCGAGGGCCTGCTCGCAGCCCTCGAGCACATCGACGAGGTCATCAAGATCATCCGGGCCTCCGCCGACCGGGCCGAAGCGTCCTTGGCTCTCCAGGACCGGTTTGGGCTCAGCGAGGTGCAGGCTGATGCCATCCTGAACATGCGGCTGGCCAGACTCACGGCGCTGGAGAAGACGCAGCTCGAGAATCGGCTGGTGGAGCTCCAGACGATGATCGACGAGCTTCGGGGGATCCTCGACTCCGAGGAGCGGCAGCTCGAGATCATGCTCGAGGAGCTGGGTGAAGTCGTCGAAAAGTTCGGCGACCAACGGCGTACCGTTCTACTCGATGACGACGAGTCCGAGACCGAAGAGCCCGAGCTCGAACGTCAATTGGCCGACGAAGATGTGGTCGTGACGTTGTCGCACGAGGGGTTCGTCAAGCGCATCCCGATGCACCTCTACCGCCGACGCGTCGGGTCGGGGAAGGCGCTCGCGGGGATGGAGCGGTACGAGGACGACTACGTCGAGCGGATCTTCGTCGCGCGAACCCAGGGATGGATCCTCGCGTTCACGGAGAACGGGCATTGTCACTTCCTTCCGGTCCTCGACGTGCCCGAAAGCGCGAGGTCTTCCCGGGGACAGTCCGTGTACGCGCTCCTCGAGGGGGCCGATCGCAAGGACCGGATCGTCTCGATGATACCCATCGACGATCTCGATGCGGGTAACCGGTTTCTCGTCTTCCTGTCTCGGAAGGGCATCGTGAAGCGGACCGCGCTGGGTGAATTCTCGAACCCCCGGGCGGGCGGCGTCATCGCAGCGGGCGTGAAGGGCGGGGACGGCATCATGGACGTCGCACTTTCCGACGGCAGCGCGGAGGTCATGCTGCTGTCACGCGGAGGACGGGCGATCCGATTCGCGGAGGACCAGATCAGCGTGGTCGGGCGCACGGCGCAGGGTGTAAAAGGGATGTCGCTGACGGGAGACGACGAGGTGGCCGGGATGCTTCTGATCCGGCGCGACGCGACTGTGCTCACTGTGAGTGAAGACGGGCTCGGCAAGCGCACCCAGATCTCGGAGTTCCCGCTTCAAAACCGAGGAGGCATGGGCAATCTCGCCGTACCGGGCGGCGAAAAGAACGCGCCGATCGTGGCGGCGCTCGAAGTGGTCGAAGCCGATGAGGTCATGATCGTCACGGCGGGTGGCCAGGTCACCCGAGCGGCGGCGGACTCTGTCCCGATTCAAGGCCGGCGAACCCAGGGGAAGCGAATGGTCTCGGTTGAGCCCGGCGACCGAGTGGTTGAGGTCACCCGGGCCCAGGGTCGCGGTGGCGCTCCCGCGCGTGACGAGGTCTTGGCAGGGGATGGCGGAGACGAGGAAGGACAGCTCGATTTGCTCGGGTAAGCTCACCTGCTGGGGTAACCCTTTCTGCCGGGGTAACGCTCCCTGCCCGGGTTACCGACTGACCCGAGATCCGGAGCCCTCTGAGCTCGTGAGGCCCTCCGGCCCTCGAGGGGAAGACCCGGGGGCCTCTACCGTCGCTCGCCCAGCGTCACATTGAGCGTGATACGCTCCCCTTCGCGCTCGACCACGATTACGACCTCGTCGCCAGGCTTACGTTCGCGAAGCGCGTAGGTGTAGGCGTAGATGTCGGTGATCTCCTTGCCGTCGAATTCGACCACCACGTCGCCGGCCCGGAGGCCGCCGTCTTCGGCGGGGCTACCCTCGCGCACTCCCGTGATTCGGAGGCCGAAGTCTCGCGGCGTCATGTCCGGAATGGACCCGAGATAGGGCCCGTATCCGCTGCTCGACGACGACGAGCTCGGGGCGGCCGGCGAGGGCTGCTCCTGCTGGATCGCCGTGAGGGGCTCTGCGCGCCGCTCGTTGCCGACGTGCTGCGCGACGCCCGCGGTCAGCGCGACGACGCGGTCGATTCCGTCCGCATTGATCTTCGGCCAATCATCCGTGGGACGGTGGTAATCGGCGTGTGTGTTCGAGAAGAAGTGCAGGACGGGAATCCCCGCGGCATAGAACGAAGAGTGGTCCGAAGGCCCATAGCCGTCCGGCGCCTTGCCGACGACGAACGGCCGGTCGAGGGCCGCGTTCGCCCCGTCCACGATGCCGTTCCACTCTTCGGCAGTGCCGAACCCGAAGATGGTGATTGCGTCGTCCACGACCCGTCCCACCATGTCGAGGTTGAGCATGGCGACGGCCTCGTCGAGATCGATCGTCGGGTCCGCCACGAAGTGAGCGGAGCCCCACAGCCCGCGCTCTTCACCGGTGAATGCCAGGAAGAGCACGCTCCGTGCCGGCCTCTGTCCTTCGGCCATGACCCGCGCGATCTCGATCATGGCGGCGGTGCCGCTGGCGTTGTCGTCGGCACCGTTGTGGATCTCCCGGCCGTCGGGCGCGAGGGATCCCTCACCGCCGAAGCCGAGATGGTCGTAGTGTGCCCCGAGAATCACGTACTCGTGTCGGAGCTCCGGGTCGGAGCCCGGCAGCAACGCAACGACGTTACGCGCGTCCACCCTGGACTCGCGCACGTCGGTACGCAAGACGACCTGCGCCTCCGCGTGGGCAGCGGCGCGGAGGGCTTCGGCACGCGCACCGGCGACGATTCCGACCGGGAGCCCAAGCATTGCCCGAGTTTCGGCGTCCAGCGCCGGGAGTGGCATGCCCGCCGGAGCCAGCAGCAGGACGCCTGCGGCGTCTCGGCCCGCGGCTACGGTCGCCTTGAAGTGCGGATCGCCGCGCAAGCCACCGCCGTGCGGGGCGTCCGGGTCACCCCACTCCAGCACGACGACCCTGTCGCGGATGTCGATGCGCGCGTCCTGATCGCGTGGGCTTCCCGGGCTGCTGAGGCCATGCCCACCGAACACCAATCGCCCCTCGAGTCCGGAGCTACCCGAAAAGCCGGTCGGTGTCCAGTCGGTCCCGACCTCGTACGACGTGCCCCCGACGACGAGTCGATTGTCCGAGCCCAACTCCGCACCTTTACGGATGGGGAAAGACTGGAAGTAGCTACCTTGATCTCCGGCAGGCTGGAGGCCGAGTGCGCGGAATCGGTCGGCGATGTAGTCTCCTGCGCAACGTGCGCCGTCCGATCCCACGGCCCGGCCCTGGAGTTGGTCGTCGGCGAGGTAGCGGACGTGGGCCAACGAGCCTTCGAGGTCGCCGATCGTGAGCGACGGCTCAGGACAACTCTGTGCGGAGACGTCCGCCCCGACGCCGAAAGCGAGCGCGGTGAAGACGAACGAGGACATGAGAGAGGACGGAACGTGATTCATCGAATTCTTGCCGTATTGACGGTGTCGTTGGTCGTTGGCGCCGGGTGTGCTTCGGATGCCTCGGAGGATACCCCGACAGACCGATCGGGTCCCGCCGCGAACCTGGCCGGCGAGGGGGTCATGCTCACGGCCGAGGGCGAACGTCACTTCAGCGGCACGCGTCAGCTCACCATGGGTGGTGAGAATGCCGAGGCGTATTGGGCGTTCGACGGCTCGAAGTTGATCTACCAGGCGAAGAAGCCCGGGGCCGAATGCGACCAGATTTTCGTGCTCGACCCGCACACGGCCGAGACGTCCATGGTGAGCACGGGTGAGGGTCGGACCACGTGCTCGTACTTCTATCCGTCGGGCGACCAGATCCTGTACTCCTCGACGCATCATCACGACGCATCGTGTCCGCCGAACCCAGACATGTCGATGGGATACGTGTGGCCCATCTACGACACGTACGATATCTGGGTCGCGAACGCGGACGGCTCGGACCTGCGCCAGCTGACCACCGAGGACGGGTACGACGCCGAGGCGACCTTCTCACCCGCCGGTGACCGGATCGTCTTCACGAGCACGCGGAACGGAGACCTCGACCTCTACTCGATGAATCCCGACGGGTCCGACGTCGTACAGCTCACGGATCGCCTCGGATACGACGGAGGCGCATTCTACTCGCCCGACGGATCGAAGATCATCTGGCGCGCGCACTACCCGGAGGAGGGGAGTGCGGAGGCCGAGGACTACGTCAGGCTTCTGCAGATGGGGCTACTCCGCCCGGGTGAGCTCGAGATCTTCGTGATGGACGCGGACGGGTCGAACGTGCGCCAGGTCACGAACGTCGGGGGGGCGAACTTCGCCCCGTACTGGCACCCGGACGGAGACAAGATCCTTTGGAGCTCGAACCATCAGGACCCGGCGGGTCGCGACTTCGAGATCTACATGATCAACCTGGACGGCACGGGGATCGAGCGGGTCACGTACTCCGAGGGATTCGACGGATTCCCGGTGTTCAGCCCGGATGGGCGGTATTTGGTGTTCGGGTCGAACAGGAACAACGGGGGGACCTCGGATACAAACGTCTTCATCACGGAGTGGGTTCAGTAGCCTCTGCGAGGGGACTCGGTGGGGTGGGCGTCGCCCCACCCCAACTCAGGCCGTTTCACTCCGGACTGGCGCCGGCGTCCCCGCCCCGCCGCTCTTTCCGGCGCTGAACCCGGAGTGGGGAAGGGTGTGACTTCCCCAGGGATGAGGTCGCCCGCCGCGTGTGGCGGCGGGCGAGCGCTCCCTTCCCCTCGGGTCTCAGCCGATCCGCTCGATCACGACGCGGACGACGGGGTCGAGCCAGCCATGGACCTCCGGAACCAGGTCGTCGCCTCCCTGAATACCCTCGTGCACGTGAACGACACCGTTCTCGGCGAGGTCCGGGTTGCTCACGCCGGTGCCGGGATCTTCGCTGGAGATGCCGATGATGCCCTGGCACGGCGGAACGATGTCGGCGAAGTCCTCGGTATTGATCTCCGTGCCGGCGTCATACCCGAGCGATTCCACCGTCGTCGAGCTACCGATGTCACGGGGGAGTCTCGCGGAATCGATCCCGGCGAAGCCGTCGTTCGTGCAGATGAGCATGGAAATGAAAGAGAAGTACTTCGCACCGCGCTCGGTGGAGATATCGAACTCGACCATCTCCCCAGGAAGCACTGGTGGGATCGTCGCCCCAAACGTCACGACGACGTCGGCACCGTGCTTTTCGGTTGCGAGGGCGTCGAGCATCGGATCGAGGTTGCCGTTCTCCGCGATCTCTTTCACGCCCAGGCCGGCAGGCGTGTCGAGCGAGAAGAGCGAGATCGATTGGCGATGCGTAACCGCGAGAGGAGGCGTCAGCGGCTGGCCTTCCGTGAGGTTGTAGAACCGGACGTTGTACATCGCGCTTCCGGCTGAACCCGAGGCCGAGGCGGAGCGAGCCAGCTGGGGGTCGAGGTCGGTCGGTGTCTCGTCGAGACACGCGGTGGCCGCGAGGAGGAGCGGAACCGCGAGGACTGTGAGTCGGCGCATGGGTGAGTCTCCTGCAAGGAACGGGGTGTTTCATGAACGCCCTTATCCCCTTGCAGCGTCGGTGCCCGACCGTGTCTGTGGCGGCCGGAGTCCCCTAAACGGCTGTCCAACTGCTATTTAGGCGGATGAGACTTCCGCGCACCGCCCCATCGGGGCGTTCCATGAAACGTCGATGGCGTTTCAGGGAACTGTTTCAGCGACCCCTTTCAGATCGGAAACCGGTCGAGGAAATCCGTGAGGATTCGGTGCGTGAGCCCCCAGACGTGCTCTTCCGCCACCGAGTAGCTCGGGAACTTCTTCGAGAAGCCCGAGAAGTGGACGCGGACCGTCGTGCTGGCTTCGGGAGATCGCAGCTGGTCGATGGGGACCCAATGCAGACTTTCGAGCTCGTGGTTCATGACCGCGCCCTCGACGTGTGCCGGAACGCCGAACACGAAAGGTGCGATGCGCATGGGCGGAAGACGGGCACTCATCGGTGCGACATCGACGAGCCGTCCCAGGGGCGCACCGTGCCGCTCCAAGTCTATGCCTGTCTCCTCGAGCGTCTCTCGCTTCGCCGTGTGGAGAAGGCCGCTGTCATTGGGCTCCCACCGGCCGCCGGGGAGCGCCATGTGACCCGACCAGGGGTCGGCCTCGTGCGTGGCGCGCTTGATGAGCAGAAGCTCGAGCGACTCCGTCGCACGCACGACGAGCGCCACGGCCGCCTCCATCCGATCGACGGCAGGGTCGGGCGCCTCGTCGGATACGGTCCCATCGCTGGCCAGGGATGCGTACAGGACGCGGAATCGTGGATCGTCGGCCAGGGTGCTCATGTTCACACGCCCTTGGCTTCCGCCCCCCAGATGAGCTTATGGACCTGGATCTGGAAGCGAACCGGAAGGCCGTCCTCCAGGATCCAGCCAGCCAGGTCGTCAAGCTCGATCGCCCCCCAAACGGGGGACATCAGGAGCGCACGGAGGTCGCCCGCCGCGACTCGGTCGCCGAGGCCTCGCTCGGCAATGACGGACTTCGCCCATTCGTAATCGGCGCGATCCTTCACGACGAACTTGATCTCGTCTCGTGGGGTCAGGTGCTCCAGATTGGCCCAGAGATTCCGATGGCTCTCGCCCGATCCCGGGCACTTGAGATCCATGATCTTGTGGACGCGCTCGTCGAGACCGGAGACGTCGAATGCCCCGGACGTTTCAACCAGGACCGTGTAGCCCTCTTCGAGGAGGAGATCGGCGAGGTCGAGGGCTCCGGGATGCGCGAGGGGCTCCCCGCCCGTGATCTCCACGACCTGCGACGGATATCCCCTCACGACGTCGACGATCTCGCCCAACGTCATCCTCGAGCCGCCATGGAACGCGTATTCGGTGTCGCACCACGAGCAGCGGAGCGGGCATCCTGTGAGGCGAACAAAGATGCACGGCACGCCCGCCCAGGTGGACTCGCCCTGGATCGAGTGGAAGATCTCGGTGATGCGAAGGAACTGCTTGCTCACTGGTCCTTCTCTTCCGCTGACCGGCGAATCGCGTCTTCGAGCAGGTCTTGGATGTCGTAAAGCGTCAACGTACCCAGGCGCTCGGTCACTTCGTCGACCGTGGCGGCCTCGACCAGCGTGCGGGTTTCGACGTGGCCGACGATTCCCACTCCGCTCTGCGCCCAGCGCGGGAAGACGAGGTAGCCCGCGTACGGAGCGGTCAGGTTGGCCGTCTTCTCGGTCTCGACGGAGACCGTGTAGGGGTGTCCGTCGGAACCTTCGTAGGCCGGTGGCCGGTCGTGAACCCGAAAGTAGCCACCGAGCGTGGAATCGTCCTGCGCCATTCCGAGAAGCTAGAACAACCCTCCTGGGCGATCTACCGACGGTTGTGACACTGCTTCGGTAGTCCTTAGACTGAGCGCGCTACCTCCCGCCAATGGAAACCAAGCGATGCCCAGGAAGATGCGCGCGGCCGTGTTCGAAGACTTCGGCGGGCCCGAAGTGGTCGAGGTCAGGAACGTGGCGGTCCCGGAGCCGGGACCCGGCGAAGTGAGACTGAAGGTCGAGGCCTCGGCGATGAACCACCTCGACCTCTGGGTCCGCCGGGGTCTGCCGATCGAGACACCGATGCCCCATATCGGCGGTTCGGATATCGCGGGCACCGTGCATGCCCTGGGGGCGGGAGTCGAGGAGGTCCCGATGGGTACGCGAGTCGTGGTCGATCCGTCGCTCGGCTACGATTGGTACGACGGGCAGGATCGCGGTGAGTCGTTCGAC